>OJNY01000890.1_pt1 | contig 20971 bp, 14 predicted proteins | sample 1597931 | NCBI WGS metagenome assembly OJNY01 (sample SAMN01915209, study PRJEB22387) | human gut metagenome | isolation source: stool | host: Homo sapiens | place: USA
AGCTGAAGGACAGCCCCACAACGAGGGTGCTTATCCATGAGAAAAGCTCCCTTGCGCCGCCCGGACAGTCCCTTGCCTTTTCTCTGGGAGACGAGAAAGGCTTTGAATGGATAGGAGCTTATGACATTACCGCTGACGAGCTTCTTGCCGGGACGGACACCGCCAAGACCGAAAGCAAGACCGCACAGGCGCAAATGCTCATTCTGGAACTGCTTGCAGATGGAAAGCGTATGCCGAGCGCAGAGCTGGAAAAGGCAGTCAATGAGCGTGGGATTTCCTCACGCACCATGAGAACGGCAAAGAGCCGTATCGGGGACAGACTTGTGACCGAGAAAGACGGCACAGCATGGGTCTGCTATCTCCGAAACTGACAACAGGAACACGGCAAGCGTGGCAAAGACGGCAAGGGTTTTATAGATACCTTAATGTTGCCGCCTTGCCTTGTTCCCTCATACTGACACCGCCCGATGATGAACAGTCACCGGGCATTTTTCATTTACAGGAGGATTTTGAATGAACAATACCGCAACCAACACCGCCACTTGCCCGACTGTCAGAAAGCAGATCGGCAAGACAACCTATATCGTCCGTGTGCATTTCAGCCAGACTGCAAAAGAAACGATGGAGGACAAAATCAAGCGTCTGCTCCGTGAGGAAGTCCGCAAAATGTGACTTCTTTTTGAATTTGATGAAAAAGTCCTTGACTTTTCGTCTCTGGCAAAACGGCTAAGTCGATTCTTATTTCCTGCGGTGCCAGGTTAGCCCCGTTTGACATTGCGGAGTTGCGTGACCTGATGGCCTACGATGAAATGGAACTGGATTTGCTGGGAGATCGCCGCACAGCCTTGTTCGTTATCATTTCCGATACGGACGATACATTCAATTTCGTGGTGTCCATCATGTACACCCAGCTTTTCAATCTGCTTTGTGACCGTGCAGACGATCAATGCGGAGGTCAGCTAAAGTATCATGTGCGGCTGCTGCTCGATGAGTTCGCAAACATCGGTCTGATCCCGAAGTTCGATAAGCTGATCGCCACCATCCGTAGCCGCGAGATTTCGGCATCTATCATCCTGCAGTCCCAGAGCCAGTTAAAAACTATCTACAAGGATGCCGCAGAAACCATCATCGGCAACTGCGATACCATGCTGTTCCTCGGCGGCAAGGAAAGTTCGACCCTCAAAGAAATTTCCGAAACGCTGGGAAAAGAAACAATCGACCTATATAACACATCCGACACACGCGGTCAAAGCCCATCCTTTGGTACAACCTATCAAAAGACCGGAAAGGAGCTTATGAGCCGGGACGAGCTTTCTGTCATGGATGGCAGCAAGTGCATCCTGCAGCTGCGCGGAGTCAGGCCATTCCTGAGCGACAAATTCGACATTACCAAGCATAAGCGGTACAAGGAGCTTTCGGACTTTGATAAGAAAAACGCTTTCGATGTAGAACGCTACCTGAAGCACGAACTAAGGCTGCGGATGGATGAAGAATTTGATTGCTACGAGGTGGATGTGTCCGAAGAAAGTACAGCATAGGAAGGAGGTCATTATCCGAAGTAAATACACCCGCCCGCCTGTCCGGGCAGACCCCGTGGCAGGAAATTCACCCGACTGATCTCTACATTTTGCGATTCCAAAAGGCTGATTTTTTATGAAAATGAAAGGAGAAGCCAGAATTGCAGGAGCAGGCAGCACCGAAGATGTGCCAGCCTGTTTTTCTTTTGGAATCGTGTTTTTTATCAATGCTGCAATCTGGCGAAAAACGACTATGGAATTCTTCAATCAGGCTATTACCGTTCTGCAGACTCTCGTTGTTGCCATCGGCGCGGGCCTTGGTGTTTGGGGCGTTGTGAACCTCATGGAAGGGTACGGAAACGATAACCCTGGCGCAAAGTCGCAGGGCATGAAGCAGCTGATGTCCGGCGGCGGTGTCATCCTCATCGGCACCCAGCTGATCCCGCTGCTCTCTGGTCTGTTCGGCTAATCAACAAGCGATAGGAGGAAAACCCGCCATTGTTCGATAATATTTTCGCAGCAATCGAAAAATGGATGAGGGAACTTCTTTCCGGCATGGTGGAGTCCAACCTGAGTACGATGTTCACAGCGGTCAACCAACAGACCAGTGAAATCGCTGCTCAGGTCGGGCAGACACCGCAAGGGTGGAACAGCAGCATTTTCAGTATGATCCGTAACATTTCGGATTCGGTGGTGATCCCCATTGCAGGAATCATCATTACGCTGATCCTCTGCTACGAACTGATCTCGATGCTGACGGAACGAAACAATCTGCACGATGTAGACACTTGGATGTTCTTCAAGTATTTCGTGAAGATGTGGATCGCGGTCTATCTCGTCAGCCATACGTTCGATATTGCAATGGCGGTATTTGACATTGGACAGTCGGTGGTAAATTCTTCCTCCGGCATTATCCGTGGCAATACCGCCATTGATATTAGTTCCCTTTCCATGCAGATGCAGGCGGCAATGGCAACAATGGCGATTGGCGAACTGGTGACGCTGGCATTGGAAACCCTTGTTGTAAGCTGGTGTCTGAAAATTCTGTCCGTGGTTATCACGGTAATTATGTACGGCAGAATGATTGAGATTTACCTCTACACTTCGCTTGCTCCGATTCCGTTTGCAACCATGAGTAACCGTGAATGGGGTCATGTGGGTACGAACTACTTCCGGGGGCTGTTCGCTCTGGCATTTCAGGCGTTTTTAATGATGGTCTGCGTGGCGATCTATGCAGCCCTCATCGGCAGCATCCGGGTATCCTCGGATATTCACTCGGCACTGTTCGGCACAATGGCCTACACGGTGATTCTTTGTTTCTCGCTGCTCAAAACGGGAAGTCTGTCCAAACAGATCTTCGGCAGTCACTAAATCCGGGAAAATCCAATGAAAGGAAAAGACAGCAGGCAACGCCGTTTCCCGGCGGCGGTCTGGCTGTTCTGGTAATCCATGGCCTATGTAACGATTCCCAAAGACCTTTCCAAAGTGAAGAATAAAGTCTTTCTGAACCTGACGAAACGCCAGCTTGTGTGTATGGGGTTCGCGGCGGGCATCGGCGTTCCGTTCTATTTTCTTATGCGTGATACGCTGGGAACCAGCAATGCGGCCGCAGGCATGGTGCTTCTGATGCTGCCGGAGTTTTTCTTTGCTCTGTACGAGAAAAACGGGATGCACCTTGAAACCATCCTGACGAATTTCATCAGCGTCCGCTTCAAACGTCCTGCGGTACGCCGCTACGAGATTGAAAATCTGTATGACAGAGAACTGGAAACCGCAGCACCGATTCAGAAGAAAGGAGGCATCCTTGGTAAAAAGTGAACCGAAGAAGAAACTGCCGCTCGGCGGCTTCTTCCAGAAGTTCTTCCGCAAGCCCGAAAAGAGTGAAAAGGAGCAGCGGCTCTCCGTGCAGCGTTCCATTCCGTATCTGGAAATGGGGCGCGACGGTATCTGCCGGGTGGAGGAACATCTGTATTCCAAAACCGTCCGATTCTACGACATCAACTACCAGTTGGCGCAGAATGAGGACAAAAACACCATCTTTGAAAGCTGGTGTGATTTCCTCAACTACTTCGATGCCAGTATCCGCTTTCAGTTGTCGTTCATCAACCACAAGAGCGATATGAGCGAGTACAACAAGGTCATCCAGATCGAGCCGCAGCATGACCAGTTTGACGATGTGCGTATGGAATATGCACAGATGCTGAAACAGCAGCTTGCCAAGGGCAATAATGGTCTGGTTCGGACGAAGTACATCACGTTCAGCATCGAAGCAAAAAGCGTCCGGGAAGCAAAGCCCCGGCTGGAGCGTATTGAAACCGATATTCTCAATAATTTCAAGGTGCTGGGCGTGAAAGCCTACCCGCTGAACGGCGTGGAACGGCTGCAGATCATGTACGAAACCTTTCATCAGGAGGAACAGCACAAGTTCGATTTCAGTTATGACCGCATCCTGCAGAGCGGCATGACCACCAAGGACTTCATTGCCCCGACCAGTTTCCTGTTCAAGAGCGGCAAGGACTTTATGATGGGTGACACCTATGGTGCTGCATCCTATCTGAACATCCTTGCCCCGGAACTGACGGATAAGGTGCTGGCCGAATTTCTGGACATGGACAAAAATCTGGTGGTCAGCATTCATGTGCAGTCGGTAGATCAGCTGAAAGCCATCAAACTGATCAAAGGCAAAATTACCGACCTGGACCGTATGAAAATCGAGGAGCAGAAGAAAGCTGTGAGGTCTGGTTATGATATGGAAATTATTCCGAGCGACCTTGCAACTTATGGCGGTGAGGCCAAGAAGATTCTGGATGATCTGCAGAGCCGCAATGAGCGTATGTTCCTTGTTACGGTGCTTTTCCTCAATACGGCCAAGACCAAACAGGAGTTGGATAGTGCTGTTTTTCAGACTGCTGGTATCGCGCAGAAGTTCAACTGCACTCTGAACCGTCTGGATTATTTGCAGGAGCAGGGCCTTATGAGCAGCCTGCCGCTGGCCAATAATCTCGTTCCCATCAAGCGCGCGCTGACTACCACCTCCACCGCGATTTTTGTGCCGTTCACCACACAGGAGCTTTTTATGGAGGGCGATTCCCTCTATTACGGTCTGAATGCGGTGTCCAACAACATGATTATGGCAGACCGGAAGCAGCTGAAAAACCCGAATGGTCTGATCCTCGGCACACCGGGAAGCGGTAAGTCGTTCAGTGCAAAGCGTGAAATCACGAACGTATTCTTTACCACAACGGACGATATTGTCGTTGCAGACCCGGAGGGCGAGTATTATCCGCTGGTGGAAGCACTGGGCGGACAGGTCATTCATATCTCATCTACTAGCCGGGACTACATCAACCCGATGGACATCAACCTGAACTATGCGGACGATGATAACCCGCTGGGCATGAAATCGGACTTTATTCTTTCCCTGTGCGAACTCATCATGGGCGCAAGGGATGGCATGGAGCCGGAGGAAAAGTCGGTCATTGACCGCTGCCTGCCGCTGGTCTACCAGAAATATCTGAACGACCCGAAGCCGGAGAATATGCCGACGCTCGGTGATCTGTACGACTGCCTGCGGGAGCAGAAGGAACGGCAGGCGCAGCGTATCGCCACAGCGTTGGAAATCTACGTCAATGGTTCGCTGCGTGTGTTCAACCATCAGACGAATGTGGAACTGGATAACCGCATTATCTGTTTCGATATCAAAGAGTTGGGCAAGCAGCTGAAAAAGCTGGGGATGCTCATCGTTCAGGATCAGGTCTGGAACCGTGTCACCATCAACCGCAACAGCAAAAAGAACACCCGGTACTATATAGACGAGTTCCACCTCCTGCTGAAAGAGGAACAGACCGCAGCATACAGCGTCGAGATCTGGAAGCGGTTCCGAAAATGGGGCGGCGTACCCACAGGCATCACCCAGAACATCAAGGATTTGCTCGCCAGCCGTGAAATCGAGAACATCTTTGAGAACAGCGATTTCATCTATATGCTCAACCAGGCATCCGGCGACCGGCAAATCCTTGCAAAGCAGCTTAACATTTCGCCGTTCCAGCTGTCGTATGTAACGAACAGCAACGAGGGCGAGGGGCTGCTGTTCTACGGCAACACGATAATCCCATTCAAGGATAAGTTCGATACTTCGCTGAAACTGTACAGTCTGATGACAACGAAGCCCAATGAGATGGGAAAATATAAGGAGAAAAAAGAAGCATGAACACATCGAATATTTTTGACCGACTGAGCCGCAAGATTCATCATCACTCTGACATGGAGCCGCACGAAAGTGATTCCGGCCCGCCTTTCGATGAGGTGGAGCTGCTCAACTTCCACGATGAAGAATCGGTGGTGCATACGGTGCTGGAAGATTTCTATGCGGTTGGCACACTGGCCGATGAACTGACTGACGGCTTTCACATGGAAGCCCACGGTTATCTTGACCGTGAGGAAGTAAACGCCCGTCTGATCGCCTTTGCCCGGAAGCTGGAACAGGTGCTTGACAAGTGGGAAACCCACGCAGCCCTGCTCGCGTGACGGCTCAAGCCGGAAGGAGGTGATTTCCATAGCAGACAAAAAGTTTCGGGGCAGAGATAAAATCGTCCAGAAAATGACCAAGGATGGTCTGGTGGATGAAAACCTCCGCACCGGGGAACAGAAGTCCGCAACCGCAGAAGAAAAGCCGGAGAAGGAAGATTCGGCAGAAGAAACTGCGGAAAAAGAAACAGACGAAGCACCTGTCGTGGAAGAAGAAATCTGTATGGATGCCGAGGACGGGGAAGAGGATGCACCCCGGCATCACAGCACCGCCAAGCAGAGCGCAGACTATTACAAAGCCCATCAGGAGGATGGCAAGCCGAAGGATGCGCCTGCGGAATCGGATGCAGAGCCGCCCACAAAGAAAGGCCGACTTTCTTTTGAAGATGAAAAAGGCGGCATTGTCCGTGGCGTGGGGATGGGCGTTAAAAAGGTGGCCAAGAAAGGAGTGGACACCGCCACCGGGTATGCCCATCAGAAAGTACATCAGGTGGAAAAAGACAATTCCGGTGTGGAAGCTGCTCACAAGTCGGAAGAAGCCGCCGAACGCCTGCACCACTTTGTCAAAGGCAGAAAAAAGCCCAAAGACAAATCTGCCAGAGCGGAGAAAAGAGGTGGCGAGGATCAGAAATCCAGCCGTCTGAAATTCTCCGAGAGCGAGGGCGGCACTGCAGAAAATGCAGCAGAACCGTCGCTGAAAAAGAAACAGCGCCAGCCACCGCCGACTGCCGCAGGAGGTGAATCAAAAACAGTCGGTGCGAAGTTTTACCAGAAAAAGCAGTATAAGGATGCTTATGCAGCCGCCAAGCGCGGCCAGAAAGCTGGAACTGCCGCCAGCAAGCAGGCGGCAGCGGCAACAAACCCCATTACGGAGAAAGCAAAAGCGGCGGTGCAGGAGATCGTCGTGCAGAATAAAACCCTGTGGGTCAGTATTGGTGTTGGCATCCTTCTGGTGATGGTCATGCTGGGAGCCTTTTCAAGCTGTGGTGCAGCGATTCAGGGAACAGGCAGTACCTTTGTGGGAACGACTTACCCCAGCAAAGATGCCGACATGAAAGGTGCAGAAGAGGATTATCTGGAGCTGGAAAAAGAACTGGATAAGCAGATTCGGCAGATGGAATCCACCCATCCGGGCTATGATGAATACCGCTATCAGCTGGACGAGATCGGCCATGACCCGTATCAGCTGATTTCTCATTTGACGGCAGTTTATGAGCAGTTCACCAGAGGACAGGTCAAGCCTGTTATCAAGGAACTGTTCAAGCAGCAGTATCTCCTGAAAGTGTGGGAAACTATTGAGATTCGCACTCGCATGGAAACCAGAGTAGGGGTTCGGCCAACGATTGACGCTTTTGGAAATGTCAGCATGGAAACCTATACCTATCAGGAAGAAGTGGAGTATAAGTATAAAATCCTCAATATCCTGCTGAAAAATAAGGGTTTCGATACCATCGCGCGGAAGAATATGAACCGGAAGCAGACCGGGCGATACGATGCCTACAACCTGACCTACGGCAACCGCCCCGAACTGTTCGGCGCAGGATCACCGACTTACAGCGGCGGCACAACGGGCAGTATTGGCACGGGCGGCGGTACTGGTGGCTCCGGCGGTGGCTTTAAGTACGACATTCCTTCGGAAGCCCTTTCGGATGAAAAGTTTGCAAGGATGATTGAAGAAGCCGAAAAGTATCTCGGTATGCCGTATGTGTGGGGCGGCAGTTCCCCAAGCACCAGTTTTGACTGCTCCGGCTTTGTCTGCTGGGTCATCAATAACTGCGGCAATGGGTGGAGCGTTGGGCGTACAACAGCCAACGGTCTGCGAGGAAAATGCAGCTATGTCTCTCCTGCGGATGCACAGCCTGGTGACTTGATCTTCTTTGAGAAAACTTATAACGCCGTTGGCGCGTCGCACGTTGGAATCTACGTCGGCAATGGCATGATGATCCACTGCGGCGACCCCATTTCCTATACCAGCATCAATTCGACCTACTGGCAAAGCCACTTTTTAGGCTTTGGCCGCATCAACTGAAAGGAGGGCCGATGGGAAAAAAATTACAGAAATATCTGGATGAAGCCGAAAAGACGGAACAGCAGATCGCGGAACTGGAAGAACGGCTGAGAACCATCCGGGCAGCACAGAAAAAGGAAGAGGACAGCGAGATCATCCGTGCCATCCGCAGCACCAAGATGGGAGGGCGCGAACTGCTGGCTCTGCTGGACAACATTCAGGCGGGCAATGTGACGTTCTTGACCGCTGTAAAGAACGCTTCGGAGGAAGCAGAAACGGAGGAAGCGATTGAAAAAGATGCTTAAACGGCTGGGAGTTGTTATCCCCAGCACAATTCTGACCCTGCTGATGGCGGTGGGCTTTTCGACCCCGGCCTTTGCCTATGTGGATACCACCGAGGTGGCAGAGGAACCTGTGCAGGTGATTGAGGAAGTAGAGCCGACCGAGGAAGAAAAGATCCCGTTCACCATCGCGGGCAACGGCGAGGTAGAGGATGACATCGTGGATGACCCCAGCAAGGAGTTCTTCACGGTCAAGACCAAGGGCGGCAATACGTTCTTTCTGGTGATTGACCGGGCGCGGAACAGTGAGAACGTCTATATGCTCTCAATGATCGACGAGTACGATTTGCAGGAGTTTCTGGACGATGAAGAACGGAACGGCAAGCAGGAAGAAGAAACGCCTGCGGTAGTCCTGCCCGAAACCAAACCCGAACCTACCCCGGATGTGGAAATCGAAGAACCGAAAGAGGAATCGAGCGGTGGCATGAATAAGATTCTGCTGCTGGTATTCGTGGCGGCACTGGGCGGTGCAGGTGCTTTCTTCTACTTCTACATTTATAAGCCGAAGCCGAAAGAAGAAACGCCGCAGAGTGAAAATCTGGAAACCGACCAGAGCCTTGCGACTGTGAACGAGGATAATCAGTCCGGCAACGAAAATGGCACATAAGAAAACCGTAACATAAGGATGCAGGGGTAGTCGAAAGGCTATCCCTGCTTTTTTCAAAAAGGAGAAAGCGTTGAAATATCTGGTGATTGCAGAAAAACCGAGCGTATCGAAATCCATTGCAAAAGTGATCGGTGCATATCGGCAGGAGGACGGGTATCTGGAGGGTGGGGATTGCGTGGTAAGCTGGTGTCTGGGGCATTTGGCAGAGTATGCAGCCCCGGAACATTACGATGAACGCTATGAAAACTGGCGTTTTGAGGATTTGCCGATTCTCCCTGTTGAGTGGAAACTGCTGGTACACAATACCAAGAAGCCACAGTTCAATGTTTTGCGCAAACTGCTCCGCAGCAAGAAATTTGATTATGTGGTGAACGCCTGCGACGCAGGGCGCGAGGGTGAAGCGATTTTCCGCCGTGTGTATGCTCTTGCCGGAAGCAAACTCCCCATCAAGAGGCTGTGGATCAGCAGCATGGAGGATGCCGCCATTCAGCAGGGCTTTGAAAACCTGAAAGATGGCGCGGCCTATGATAACCTGTTTGCAGCGTCCGAGTGCAGGGCAAAAGCGGACTGGCTGATCGGCATGAACGGAACCCGTGCTTTTACGAAAAAGTACGGCAGAAAACAAACCATTGGCCGTGTGCAGACCCCGACGCTGGCGATGCTGGCCGAACGGCAGACCAAAATCCAGAACTTTGTAAAGAAACCCTATTATAAAGTGGAACTGTCCGGTGCGGGTGTCGTGGCGGCATCGGAACAGATGGGGCGGGAACAGGATGCCGATACCATGCAGGCCGCTTGTGATGGACAGTGTGCTGTGGTTGGCAGCATTGAACGCAAGAGGGCAGAAAAGAAACCCCCGAAGCTGTATGACCTGACGACCTTACAGCGAGAAGCAAACCGATACTACGGCCTGACTGCCAGCCAGACCTTGCAGGCATTGCAGGAACTGTATGAAGAAAAGCTGGTGACATACCCCAGAACAGACAGCCAGTTTGTGACTGAGGATATGCACAAGACGGTGGAATCCCTGGTGCTGGCCTTAGATGGCGCGGCGGCAGACGTAAGCTGCGTTATCAACAACAGCAAGGTCACAGACCATCATGCAATCCTGCCGACGATGCAGGGCGCAAAGTGTAATAAGGAAAAGTTGTCCGAAACCGAGCAGAAGATTCTTTCGCTTATCATCTGGAAACTTGTGCAGGCCGTGCAGCTGCCGTTCATCTATGAGGACGTGCTGGTGACAGTATGTTGTCAGGGACAGAATTTTACAGCAAAGTATAAGAATGTCCTGCAACCCGGATACATGGTAAAACCCGTTCCGTTTGTGGAGCCGGAAAAGAATAAAGATGTACCTTTCCCGAAAAAGATGGAGCAGGGAATGGTTCTTCCGGTGGTACGGGCAGAGAAAAAGCAGGGCTTTACCTCGCCACCGAAAGTCTACACCGAAGATACCCTGCTGTCCGAAATGGAAACGGCAGGCAACAAAGAATTTGATAAGGACACTGAGAAGAAAGGTCTGGGAACCCCTGCAACGCGCGCCGCAATTCTGGAAAAGCTGGTATCCTCCGGCTATGTTGAGCGCAAGGGCAAGCAGATGATTCCGACAGAGGACGGTGTGGCCGCGATCCGCAATATCCCGGACTACCTGAAATCTGCCAGCATGACAGCTGAGTGGGAAAATGACCTGCTGCGGATGGAGCGCGGTGAGATCAAGCCCTATGATTTTATGCAGGGCGTCCACGGACTGCTCGATAAGATGCTGGCCGACTTGCGGCAGATTCCTACCGTCGCGGCGGCTCCCTATTATAATAAGGTAAGCGTAGGAAGTTGCCCGGTCTGCGGAAACCCTGTACATGAGAGCAAACTCAGCTTTTGTTGTGCAGACCGCAGCTGCAAATTTGCCCTCTGGAAAGAAAGCAGATACTTGTCCAACATGAGAAAAACGCTGGACAAGAAGATGGCGGTAGACCTTTTGAAGAAAGGCCGCACCCATGTAAAAGACTTTTATTCCGCGAAAAAAGATAAGACATTCGCCGCTGACTTTGTGATGCGCGTCGAAGATGGCCGCGCACAGTGCAGCCTGGAATTTCCCAAAACACCGATGCAAACGAAAACGTAAAGGAGGTTTGACCCTTGCCACAGATTAACGATATTCGAGAATTGGCGCAGCAGAACGCCCGGTATGTCAGTAACTCGCCACAGGACTGGATGAGTTATCTGGATGTGGCGGCGCGGCTGTACCGCTATTCGTTCACCGATGCACTCCTGATCCACGCGCAGCGACCCGATGCAACCGCCTGCGCAGAACTGGAACTCTGGAATCAGAAAATGAGCCGATGGGTCAACCGTGGCGCAAAAGGCATCGCGCTTCTGGATGATACCGGACCGCGTACCAGGCTGCGGTATGTGTTCGATATTGCTGACACCCATCTGGTGCGCGGCGGCAGAACACCGCTCTTATGGAATCTGGACAGCCACGAGCATGAGCAGATTATCCTAGACCATTTGGCAGATACCTATGGTTTATCCCAGACAGACAGCATGAATACTGCCCTGATGGAATTGGCACAGCAGCTGACCGCTGATAATCTGGATGAAGCGATGGACGGTTTGGCCTATGAGGTGGCGGATACGTTTCTGGAAGAACTGGACGAAGATAACATCCGTGTCCGCTTCCGGGAACTGATGACCAACAGTATTTTCTATACGCTTTCCCGCCGCTGCGGGCAGGAGCCTATGGATGTGCTGGACGATGATGACTTTATCCGCATTGTGGATTTCAACAAGCTGCCGGTGCTGTCGTTCCTTGGCAACGCGGTTTCCGAACAGTGTGAAGCGGTTCTTTTTGACATTGGCCGTGAGATACGGAAAATTTACAAAAAAGAAATCACGCAGCAGCTTGAAAAATCTGTTGACAGCTTGTATAATACCAATACGGACTTTAGCACATTAAAGCGTGAAATCAAAGAAAACACGACCAAAGGAGGACAAGAAAATGGAGTTGACGTATTACCGCAAGGGAGATTATCTGTTCCCGAATCTGGCCGTGAAGGACGAGCCGCAGATTATCGGGAAGTACGGGATGCTGCGCAGGACGTACCTGAAAGAGAACCGCAAGAACTGGTATCAGAGTATGCTGATGAGCGGCAGGCTGAACCAGCATCTGGCGCAGATCGAGGAAGCAGCGGAGAGCCGGGTGGAAACCCTGCTGGACAGTCTGAACGAGAAGTTTCCGGCACCGAACAAGGAGAAAGACCCGCTGGCATGGGCGGCACATCAGAACAGCCTGACGGCGATGGCAGAAGAAATCGTCTTGAAGGAATTGGTATACAATTAACCGAACCGACAACAGAACAGGATTTGAGCGAAGCAGAGGAAGAAATTGCCTCTGCTTTTTCTTTTCCTGATTTGCCGACCGTGGAACAGCAGATCCGCGCCATTGAAGCACCGATCCAGGCGCGGTATGCGGATGAAATTGCACTTGATTCCGAAGTGGTCGATGAAATCCTGCGCACGGGCAGCAACCGCAGCAAAGGCCAGCTGCGCCTGATCTACAATTTTATGGTCGAGAAAACCCCGGAAGAATACACGGAGTTCGTGAAAAACGAATATGGTACGGGCGGCAAAGGCTTTGAAATTGGCGGTGCAAAGTATGCGGTCTGGTTCGATGATTTAGGGCTGCGTATTGCAGCAGGCAGCACGGCAAGGGGCGGTACGATTGCCAATGCGTTTTTATCCTGGGAGGATGTGAGCAATCGTATCCATGAACTGCTCCGGCAGGGCGAGTATGCGCCGCAGGCGGTTCTGGATGCTGCACGGCAGAACGCTTTACAGGAACACGCGCAGACGTTGGCTTATATGGAACGTGATTTGGCCGATGGTGTTGCCGAAGCAGTGTTTCAGGATACAGAAATCTTCAGGGGTGGTTTCCCGGAACTGACAGACAGGCTGGCAGGCTTGCTTGATGATACGAATTTTCTGACTGACCTGAACGACAGATTATCTGCGCTGGGGGAAGCCTACGCCGAAGATAAAGACCTGATGCGGATGCACTTTTATAAGCCGGATAAGGTGGCGGCGCTGTTCCACCAGTTTGCAAAACCTTATCAGAACTACTCGGCGCGGGATGGCTTTCACTGGAATGAGTATAAGAAGTTCATCACGGAAGATGAAATCAATGCTTACTTTACACGGGGCAGCAATTATTCGGACAGTCGGCTGGCAATCTATTCGTTCTTCCTGAATCATGAGGACAAAAAAGAACGGGCTGACTTCCTGAAAGAGCATTACGGGATCGGCGGCAGCAGCCATGCACTCTGCGGGGCAGACGATTCTCACGAAGATCACGATGGCAGGGGCATTTCTTTGGAGCGTGGCTCATACGGGAACCCGGATGCAAGCGTTCATCTGAACTGGAATCAGGCCGCAGGCCGAATCGACCAGCTTATCCGTGACAGTGAGTATTTGAAGCCGGCAGACTACTCCCGGATGCGCGCTTATGAGCGCGAGCGGATGGCAATGCGGGTGATGGGCTTCTATCATCACCTGCCGAACGAAGTGGAACGGCCTTATCCGCAAGACCTTTACCATGAAGAAGGTCGAAAGGCTCTCGTTGAAAAACTGGAAGCCCCTGAACAGGCGGTGGAACTGCTGGAGCAGATGGACAATGCGCTTCTGTCTGTGCCGCTGGATTCCGAAGAATATGAGCGCAAGGCAGAATTCCTCTCTATCCTGCACCAGTATGTTGAGGGAACGTACACGATTTTCCCGGAAAAGAAGCAGGCTGTTGAGATTGCGGTTCCTGAGCAGGGGCAGATTTCCATGTTTGACTTCATGGAGCAGGAGCCGCAATCGAAAGAGCAGTCAACCGCCGCAGCGGTTGAGGAACCCCAAAAAGATGCGCCTTTTGCAGATGAAAAGCCTTCGGAGCAGACGCTGCAGCCTCTGCCACTGGATGCCGCCAACGAATATAACGCACTGAAAGAGCACTACCCGGATGCTCTGGTCGGCTATGAGCAGTACGGAAACTTTGAGTTCTACGGCGAGGATGCAAAGCGCGTTTCAGAACTTCTTAGCAGCAAGCTGTTGGAAAAGGAAACCGCACTCGGCAAGGTTGAGGTATCTGGTTTTCCGCGTGAACAGTGGGTTTCGCAGGCAATGAAGCTCTGGAAACAGGGAGAGAGTATCTATCTGTCCGGCCAGCAGGAAGATGGAACCCATGCGCAGACAAAGTATTTCCGCAGAGAGGAATATCTGCCAGTCAATACCATCGTTGAACTGGACGATAGAGAGTTCCGTGTGGATTCGGTCAACTTTGAGCAGGGAACGGTCAGTTTGCAGGACATGACCCTTGCGAAAGAAGCCCGGTATCCAATCTTCCGAACGGAACCGCTGGAGTACATTCGGCATTTGTACGAACAGGCTGATGTGCCGATGGAAGAAGCGGTGGAAATTACGGTCTTTACGGCTCTGCACAATGCAGGTGTAGCCTACGAAGATTTTTCCCCGGAGCAGATGGATGTGATCTATTCGGTGGCAGAAGCAGGCGGCGAGTTGGAAGAACTGCTGAATCCTGACTTCCCGCCAGAACAGATGCAGCTGATCGCAGATGTGCAGAACAGAACGGATGCCATCAGCCGTGCGGCGGCAGAGGAAGTCCTTGAACCACTGACCCAGCAACCTATGACCCCGGCAGAGGTCAACCATGCAAGGCGGCAGCACAACCTTCCACTGGACAGTGAAGCAGAAACAGAACAGCCTGTACAGCCCAAACAGGAACCTATGAACTTCCGTATTACGGACGATGATCTCGGCGCAGGAGGGCCGAAAACAAAGTATAAAGCCAATGTGGAAGCCATTCGGGTGCTGCAAACGCTGGATGCAGAGCAGCGGCAGGCCACAGCGGAGGAACAGGAAATCCTTTCTCGGTATGTGGGCTGGGGCGGCATTCCGCAGGCGTTCGATGAAAACAACGCGGAATGGTCGAAAGAGTATGCCGAACTGCAGTCCCTGCTCACGGCAGATGAGTATAAGGAAGCCCGCGCCAGTACCCTGAATGCGTTTTACACTTCCCCTACGGTCATCAAGGCAATGTATGAAGCTCTGGGCAATATGGGATTGTCCAAAGGCAATGTGCTGGAACCGTCCTGCGGTGTCGGCAATTTCATGGGTCTGGTGCCGGTCAGCATGGAAAAGATTCGGATGTACGGTGTGGAGCTGGACAGCATTTCAGGCCGCATTGCACAGCAGTTGTACCAGAAAAACAAGATTGCGGTGCAGGGCTTTGAAACGATGCAGTTCCCGGACAGCTTTTTTGACTGTGTTGTGGGCAACGTACCGTTCGGTAATTACAAAGTACCGGACAAGCGGTATGATCGCCACAATTTCCTCATCCACGATTATTTTATCGCCAAGAGCCTTGACCTTGTGCGTCCGGGCGGTGTGGTAGCAGTGGTAACGTCCAGCGGTACGATGGATAAGAAGGATTCCTCTGTCCGTGAGTACCTTGCCAACCGTGCCGATCTGGTAGGCGCGATTCGTCTGCCGAACAATGCGTTCCAGCGCAATGCCAACACGGGCGTGGTGGCTGACATTCTGTTCCTGCAGAAGCGTGACCGTGCAGCGGTGGAACGGGCTGACTGGGTGGATCTCGGTGAAACGTCGGAGGGATATTCCATCAACCAGTATTTTGCGCAGCATCCTGAAATGGTGCTGGGCGAGATCACCACCGAAAGCACCCAGTACGGTAAGCAGGAAATTACGGTCAAGCCCATCGAGGGAGCAGACCTTGCTAAGCAGTTAAAAGAGGCAGTCGGCAACATCCAGGCTACCATCACGGAGCCGGAAATCTCCGATGATGAGCTAGAAGTGCAGGAAGAACCTATTCCAGCAGACCCAAGTGTGAAGAATTTCAGCTTCACGAACGTGGATGGGCAGATTTACTACCGTGAAAATTCTTTCATGAATAAGGTAGAACTGCCTGCCGTAACTGCAGAGCGAGTGCTGGGCATGATCGCTCTTCGGGAAACCACCCGGAAGTTGTTGGATTGTCAGCTGCATGATGGTTCGGATGCAGAAGTTCAGCTTTTGCAGAATGAACTGAAACAGCAGTACACCGCATTTAAGGCGCAGTATGGTCTTATCAACAGCACGGCCAACAAGCGGGCGTTCCGACAGGACAGCAGCTATTGTCTGCTGGCATCGCTGGAAATTCTGGATGAGGAGAAGAACCTCAAACGGCTTGCCGATATTTTTACCAAACGTACTATTCGTAAGCCGGAGCCTGTTACCTCAGTGGACACGCCAAGCGAAGCCCTGGCACTCTCTATCGGAGAGAAAGCAAAGGTAGATGTGCCGTTCATGGCGCAGCTCTGCGGTAAAACGGAACAGGAGATCACGGATGAACTGGCAGGTGCGATTTTCCGAAATCCTGTGACACAGCAGTGGGAAACCTCGGATGAATACCTGTCTGGCAACGTTCGTGAAAAACTGGCCACAGCAGAAGCCTTTGCAGCGAACCATGCAGAGTATCAGATCAATGTGGATTACCTGAAAAGGGTACAGCCCAAAGACCTGGACGCTTCGGAAATCGAAGTGCGGCTGGGAGCGAACTGGGTGAAGCCGGAGTATATCACGCAGTTTATGAAAGAAGTGTTCAAAACACCGAACTACTATGCCGGGATTGACATTAAGGCAACCTATTCCGAAATTTCGGGGGCATGGAACATTTCAAGCAAGTCGCTGGATCGCGGCAATCCGCTTGTCACCAACACTTACGGAACCCTGCGCGTCAATGCCTATAAGCTGCTGGAAGATGCGCTGAACCTCCGGGATACCAAAATCTACGATACATTTCACGATGCGGATGGCGACCACCGTGTGCTGAATAAACAGGAAACCATGCTTGCACAGCAGGCACAGGAATCCATTCGGGAAGCGTTCAAGCAGTGGATTTTCAAGGATTTAGACCGCCGCGAGGATTTGTGTGCGACCTATAATCGGATTTTCAATGCGATTCGTCCCCGTGAGTACGATGGCAGTCATATTCGTTTTGAGGGCATGACCCCAGAAATTTCCCTGATGCCGCACCAGAAAAATGCCGTGGCGCACATTCTGTACGGTAACAATACGTTGCTGGCTCATTGTGTGGGCGCAGGCAAGACCTTCCAGATGATTGCTGCCGGCATGGAAAGCCGCAGACTGGGCCTGTCGCAGAAAAATCTCTATGTGGTGCCGAACCACCTCACAGAGCAGTGGGGCGCAGATTTCCTGCGGCTCTATCCCAATGCCAACGTACTGGTGGCAACGAAGAAGGATTTTGAACCCAGCAATCGTAAGCAGTTCTGTTCCCGTATCGCAACCGGCGATTACGATGCCATCGTGATTGGTCATTCGCAGTTTGAGCGTGTGCCGCTTTCCCCGGAACGGCAGAAAGCCATTGTGGGGCGTCAAATCGACGATATTACGCTGGCTCTGGCAGATGCCCGGAGTGAGGACAGCCGCAGTTTTACGGTCAAGCAGATGGAAAAAACAAAGAAAACGCTGGAAGCAAAGCTGCAAAAGCTGAACGACCAGACGAGAAAGGATGATGTGGTTACATTTGAGGAACTGGGTGTTGACCGTCTGTTTGTGGACGAGTCGCATTTCTATAAAAATATGTTCCTCTACACAAAAATGCGGAACATCGCAGGTATCGCCCAGACCGATGCACAGAAATCCAGCGATATGTTTGCAAAGTGTCAGTACCTGGACGAGCTGACAGGCGGCAAGGGCGTGACCTTTGCAACCGGAACCCCGGTCAGCAACTCGATGGTGGAGCTGTACACCATTATGCGGTATCTCCAGTATGACACCCTGCAGAAGATGGGGCTGAGCCACTTCGATGATTGGGCGGCATCCTTTGGTGAAACCGTCACGGCAATCGAGCTTTCCCCGGAGGGAACGGGCTATCGCGCGAAAACACGCTTTGCCCGGTTCTTTAATCTGCCGGAACTGATTTCCTTGTTCAAGGAATCGGCAGACGTGCAGACGGCGGATATGCTGAACCTTCCTGTGCCGCAAGCAGAGTACATCAACGAAGTGCTGAAACCGAGCGAAACGCAGGAAGAAATGGTAAGTTCCTTTGCAGATCGCGCCGAAGCAGTGCGCAATGGCAATGTGAATCCCAGATTCGATAATATGCTCAAGATCACCAACGATGGCAGAAAATTGGCACTCGACCAGCGGCTTATAAATGATATGTTGCCGGACGAGCCGGAGAGCAAGGTGAATCGCTGCGTGGACAATGCGTTCAAGGTCTGGGAAGAATCTGCCCTGGATAGGGGAACACAGTTGATTTTCTGCGATTTATCGACACCAAAAGCCGATGGTACATTCAATGTTTATGATGATGTGCGGGAAAAATTGGTGGCGAGAGGTGTTCCCCGTGAAGAAGTGGCGTTCATTCACGAGTATAACACGGAAAACAAAAAAGCAGAGCTTTTTGCAAAGGTGCGCGCCGGACAGGTGCGTATCCTGATGGGGTCTACGCCGAAGCTTGGCGCAGGAACCAATATTCAGGATCGGCTGATTGCCCTGCATCATCTGGATTGCCCGTGGAAGCCGTCTGATCTGGAACAGCAGGAGGGACGTATTCTCCGGCAGGGAAACCGGAATAAGCAGGTGAAAATCTATCGTTACGTCACTGAAAATACGTTTGATTCGTATATGTGGCAGATTCTGGAAAACAAGCAGAAGTTTATTTCCCAGATCATGACTTCCAAATCCCCTGTTCGTGCCTGCGATGATGTGGACGATACCGCGCTGTCCTATGCCGAAATCAAGGCACTGGCAACGGGTAATCCCTACATCAAGGAAAAGATGGACTTGGATATTCAGGTCAGCAAGCTGAAGCTGCTGAAAGCCAATCACACCAGTCAGATTTATAGTCTGGAATCCGATATTGCGCGCCGCTATCCGCGAGAAATCGCTGTGGCACAGGGTCAGATCGAAGCACTGAAAACCGATATGGAAGCGGCAAAACCGCTTCTGGCGCAGGATAAAGACCACTTCTCTATGGAAATCAGCGGCAAGGTGTACACCGAACGCAAGGAAGCGGGCGCGGCCATCATCGAGGCTTGTAAGGCTTTGAAGGCGGCTGGTACCGAGGGCAGAATCGGCAGCTACGGTGCGTTTGAACTGCATTCCCGGTTTGACAACTTCGATAAGGTGTTCCGTTTGTCCATCAAGGGCGCATGGAACTATTCGATGGAAGTTGGCAAAGACCCGCTGGGTAATATCCTGCGCGTTACCAATGCACTGGCAGGCATCGAAAGAGCATTGCCGCAGGTGGAACGCAGACTGGAAACCTTGGAACAGCAGTTGGCGCAGGCAAAGGAAGAAGCGAAACGTCCTTTTGCACAGGAAGCAGAATTGGCCGAAAAATCTGCGCGCCTTGCGGAGTTGAACTCGCTGCTCAACATGGACGAAAAGGGCAGTGAGGATGCACTGGGCGTGGACGAGGATGCAGCCGAAACCGAGGTCGCAGACAGGCCGCGCCAGCCTGTGAACTATGCAGGCCGCGTTGCAGAGCGCACTGCGGACAAGGTGCATAAACCCTCTGTGCTGGCGCAGCTTCATGCAAAACAGGCAGAGCGCAGCGCAGAACCGCAGAAATTCCAGAAGCGAAAAAGTCACGATATGGAACTGTAAATAGGATAACCCCGTTAGATCTCTGCAAGGAATCTTGCGGGGGTATTTTTGAGGAAGGAGGAAATTTGCTTACTTTAACACCGATCAATTTGAAAACGGCAAACGCATTTGTGCAGCAGCATCACCGCCACCATAAACCGACGCGGGGGCATAAGTTCTCCATCGGCGTATCGGATAATGGTGCGCTGGTGGGCGTTGCTATCTGCGGCAGACCTGTGGCGCGGCGGCTGGACGATGGCTATACGCTGGAAGTTAACCGTCTGTGTACAGATGGAACACCGAACGCTTGCAGCATCCTGTATGCGGCGGCGTACCGTGCAGCACGGGCAATGGGTTACAACAGAGTTGTTACCTACATTCTGGATACGGAGAATGGAGCATCCCTGAAAGCTGCCGGGTATACCTGTGAGGGCAGAGCCGGAGGCTTGGAATGGAACGGCGCAAAAGCACCAAAACAGGCTGACCAATATCCGCGCCAGATGAAAACACGATGGGTCAAGAAAAAGGAGGGCTTGCATGGCAGTTGACCGCAAACAGCAGATGAAAGAAATCACGGAACGGTTGGAGCAGGGCGTAAAGGACATTTTTACTTCGGAAATGTATACGAAGTACCTGCTCACAATGTCGAAATTCCACAATTACAGCTTCAATAATACGCTGCTGATCGCAATGTAGCGTCCAGATGCTACGTTGGTGGCTGGGTACAATGCCTGGAAAAATAAGTTTAACCGCTATGTGAAAAAGGGGGAAAAGGGCATCCAGATCATCGCGCCTGCCCCGGTAAAGGAACGGGAAGAGAGGGAGAAAATCGACAAGGACACCGGGCTTACGGTGCTGAATGAGAGCGGGGAGCCGGAAATCGAAGTGGTGGAGAGGGCGATTCCCCGGTTCCGGGTAACAACGGTTTTCGATTATGCCCAGACAGACGGAGAACCGCTGCCTACGCTGGAAGTGAATGAACTGACTGCCCGTGTCAAGGATTATACCCTGCTGAAAGAGGCAATCGAACAGGTATCTCCTGTGCCAATTCGTTTTGGAGAGATCGAGGGCAACGCAAAAGGTTATTACAGCCACATGGACAAAGAAATCTGTGTTCGTGCCGATATGGGTGAGAGCCAGACCATCAAGACGATGATCCATGAGGTTGCTCATGCCATGCTGCATGACAGCGATTCGATGAAGCAGCGCGGCGAAGAAAAAGACAGGCTCACGAAAGAAACCGAAGCGGAGAGCATTGCGTTTACGGTCTGCTCAGTTCTGGGTATTGATACGTCCGACTATT
>OJNY01000944.1_pt1 | contig 20155 bp, 19 predicted proteins | sample 1597931 | NCBI WGS metagenome assembly OJNY01 (sample SAMN01915209, study PRJEB22387) | human gut metagenome | isolation source: stool | host: Homo sapiens | place: USA
ATATGTAAAATATTATAATATAAAGTAAAGAGAAGAAGGGATTAATATGTATTACAATGATGTGCTTGATCTGATAGGGAATACTCCGCTTATGTGTCTGAAAAAGTCGACAGGATACAATATATTTGCCAAGGCGGAATTCCTTAATCCTGGTGGAAGTATTAAAGACAGGATCGCAAAAAACATGCTGGAGGTTGCAGAGAGTGAGGGAAAACTCAAGCCGGGAATGACTATTATAGAGCCTACTAGCGGTAATACCGGAATAGGGCTTGCCCTCTGTGGTGTTCAGAAAGGTTATAAAGTGATAATTGTGATGCCGGAGAATATGAGTGAGGAGCGAAAGAAGGTTATCAGGGCATTTGGTGCTGAGCTGGTACTTACGGATCCGGTTCTAAGCATCGGTGGTGCTGTTGATAAGGCAAATGAGATAGCAGAATCTGATCCAGAGAAGTATTTCATGCCGCAGCAGTTTGTCAATCAGGCAAATCCAGATGCGCATTATCGCACAACAGCAGTTGAGATGTGTGAACAGCTTGGTCAGAAGATAGACATATATGTGTCTGGTGTTGGAAGTGGGGGTACTCTCCAAGGTATAGCTAAATATCTGTTGGAGAAAAATCCAGATACGAAGATTGTTGCCGTTGAGCCTAAGGGAGTGTCAGCGCTGCATGGAGATGGCCCGGGAATCCATCAGATACAGGGAATAGGCGATGGATTTATACCGGATGTTCTGGATACATCACTGGTAACAGATGTGGTGGAAGTAGCGGATAAGGATGCCATTGAGATGGCGAGACGACTTGCCAAAGAACAGGGACTTCTTGTAGGTACGTCATCCGGTGCAAATGTATGGGCGGCTATGAAGATGGCAGAAAAATATGGGAAAGATAAAGTTATAGCCACAGTTATGGCGGACAGGGCTGAGAGATATTTCAGTGTAGGTTTATTATAAAATAGGAAATAAATTTATTTAGGGACATTTTCAAGAGATGCTATGTATGGTACAGTGGAAATGTCTCTATTTTATTGATTTAAATGTGTTATTTGAAAGAACGCAAAATATAAAACATGTAAGTATAAAGGAGAAAAAGGGATGGATATAAATGGGAAGATGATGGGAAAAAATGTGGTTAGCGAGGCACTTGCTGCATCGAGGGAATACGAAACTCAGAATGAAATAGATAAGAATGAGCGACCGTTGTTTCATGTGACTCCGCCTGTCGGTTGGATGAATGATCCGAATGGATTTTCTGTGTATAATGGTAAGGTGCATTTGTTTTACCAGTATCATCCGTACAGTACGGAATGGGGACCTATGCATTGGGGGCATCAGGTCAGTGACGATTTGATAAGATGGGAGCAGCTTCCTGTGGCGATTGCACCTGATACGATATATGATGCCGAGGGCTGTTTCTCAGGTACGGCCATTGAAAAAGATGGAGAGCATGTCCTGATATATACCAGTGTTATGAAAAATCCCGACGGTGATGGGGTATTGCAGAACCAGAGCATAGCGGTTGGTGATGGCGTTACATATAAAAAAATACAGAATAACCCGGTGGTGACTGGAGATATGCTGCCGGAGGGATTGAGCAGAGCAGATTTCAGAGATCCGAAGGCATGGCTTGAGGATGGCAGATACTATATGGCTGCAGGCTGTGTGGATCAGGATAATAAGGGGCTTGTGGTATTACTTTCGAGCGCTGATATGGAAAGCTGGACATTTGAGAGTATCCTTGCACGGAATGAAGGTGATCTGGGCGGCATATGGGAATGCCCTGATTTCTTCAAATTAGACGATCATCATGTACTTCTCGTATCGCCTACGGGAATGAAAGCAGAGGGATATGAATTCCACAATGGAAATAATTCTATCTATTTTGTTGGAGAATTTGATAAAGGTGAGAAGAAATTTGACGGTGGAGAGCCATTATCACTTGATTATGGAACAGATTTCTACGCGCCTCAGACTACACTTTTGCCGGATGGCAGAAGGATAATGATAGCGTGGATGCAGTCGTGGCATAATCTGTGGATACCAGGTGGACAGAAGTGGCAGGGAATGATGACGATTCCGAGGGAGATATCTCTGAAAAATGGACGCTTGATACAGAAGCCAGTGAGAGAGATAGAGAAGTATCATGCTAATATGGTCAGCTACTCAGATGAAGTAGTGAGTGGACGGCGTAGTCTGGAAGGTATAAGTGGAAGAAGTCTGGATGTGACATTTGTAATCACTGGAAACAAATACAGCAGATTTACCGTGAATCTGGCAAAGGGAAGCGGATATTATACTCGATTTATATATGACAGAGAAAATAATATAATAGAGATGGACAGGACATTTGCCGGATTTGAGAAAGATGTGGTGTGTATCAGAAGGGCCTGCGTGAAATCAGCAGAATGTTATGGGGATGTCAAGGGGAAGGTTGATGAACAGCAGGAGGCTCAAGATAGTATAAAGCTCAGATTTATACTGGACAGGAATTCGATAGAGCTGTTTGTAAATGATGGAGCTATGACAATGAGCACGGCGATATATACACCTATTGAAGCGGATGGAATAGAGCTGTTATGTGAGGGACGGGCAGTCGTGGATGTGGAGAAGTATGATATCATTTAACAAAAGATGATCTTGCTCAATTGTTTAGTTGTTGCACTGCCAGGCATCATTCTGGCGGTTCTCCAGGTTTCAGGTGCATCTGTTCCAACATTGAGATGACAAGGAAAGTTGTCAAAAGTTATTGACAACTTTCCTTGTCATTTGTTATACTCCATTGTAAAAGAAATGACAACTATAGTTGTCATTTGGCATATATAATATATATATAGCTTGAATTTGGAATGGTATTTTAGTGGTAAGAATTAAAATGGAGTTATGAGGATATGAGGAAAAAGCAAGGTGTAAATAAAAAGGACAATCTAAGTGAAAATGGCATGGATAAAGGTAATAAGAAATCTACCTGTGAAACACTACAAGCTATGTTTGAGGGCATGATCGCCTCCCAACCAGTGGACAAATTGAAGACGCAGGTCAAGGGGTATTCCGTGACAATGATCACAGAGAGAATGTTAAAGAAGAACAAGCTGGGGGATGTTATTGCTGAGATCTGTGATATGACTGAGCTTGAGCGCGAAATCCGCCAAGGTCTGGAAAATGGACTCCCTGTGTATGGTTTCTTCAGAAACAAGCAGATGTGGAGCTGCTTTATCTTTGATAAAGAAGATATTGCCAGGAGTGAGTTGACGCCTGAACCTGAAAGTGGCAAGGATGTACTCAGTATATACAAGCTTAGAAAGTATTACATTCATCCTGAGGTGGAGGATCTGGTAGATGACATGATGGAGGTTGCCCACAGCAATGTGTATCAGAATGTGATAGATGTATTTGGAGATGGGAAGAGTGATGGATTCTTTTTGAGGGATAAAATATATGTGTGTAAGCGCGATAAAACCACTGGCGCACCACTTGGAATTATCATAGGTGTTGCACTTGGTATAGTGTATGGAATGCTGTTTGACAATTTGGCGCTTGGAATTTCCATTGGATTCTGTTTTGGAATAAGCTTTTCCATGATATGGGGGACATCCACACATAAGTATGCAGAGCATGGGCTGGCAGACAGAGCAGAAGCTGAAGATGCGGACAATGTAATAAAAGGATTGGGCTCTGATGGAGAGGACGGCATAAACAGATAATGGACCTGATTATGATGACAATACAGATTAACAAGCTGGAGGTGATATAGATGCCGCTGTACAACAGGCTGAAGGAATATCGGGCGAAGCTGGGAGTAAACCAGCAGGAGATGGGAGCGTTGGTGCAGACCTCGAGGCAGACGATAAGTCAGATAGAGAGGGGTGACTACAGTCCGTCGGTGACTTTGGCACTCAAGATCGCGAAGGTGTGTGGTGTCAGTGTGGAGGACATCTTCCAGTACGAGGACGATAATTCATAGAGTGAAGAGAGGATATGAAATGAAAGATAATGAGAAGAATTTAAGACAACAGAGTAATATCAGGATATATATAATATTTGCAGTTATTATCCTGGCCAGTCTGTTAGGAGGCTTTTTCATGGGAAAGCTGGTAGGAGCAAATAAGGGAACTTTGAATGAGATTGATTGGGACAGAATCCGGAGACTTGTAGCTGATACGCTCCCTATAGTGTATGGCTTGCTTACACTTGCAGCTTTTGTGGTGATATTTGTCATGTATGGAAGGCTAAGGCATGCAATTGTCAGCTGGGATGGAGAGAACGAGGATGAGATAGCTGACATAGAACGAAGAATAACAAATGTATCTGCACTTCCATGTGTTGTTTTATTGGTGGGATTAGTGTTGTTTCCGGTTTGTATATATGCCGTAGACAGGTCGTATAGCAATAGTAAGGGTATGCCTATGACGATAGTTTCGGAGGTGGTATTTGTCGTATCGATGATATTGTATTGTGTCATTGAAAAGCTGGTTATTGATAAGGAGAAGAAACTGAATCCGGAGAAAAAGGGAAATATATTTGACATTAATTTCAGGCGCGACTGGGAGAAGTCATCAGATGAGGCCGAGCTTATAGCAATCGCAAAATCCTCAAAGAAGGGATTTATGGCAGGAATCAAGGTGGGATTTGTCATGTGGATGTTGATGTTTGTGAGTATGTTTGCATTTGACACAGGCGTGATGCCAATAGTGGCTGTTGGACTTGTGTTGATTGTAATGTATGTGGCTTATTGCAGAGAGTTTGTGAGACTACAGAAATAAAATAAATATATGTGACATAATGGCGGATGGCTGTATGACAATTGCAGGGCATTCGCCTTTTATTGTATGACACGGTCCTGAGATTTTTCATTGCCATACATATATATAAATGACCAGAAGGCAGAAAAATATAAAAAAATAGAGATGTAGGAATAGAGCTGTACTATTTTGGACAATAATATCTATGCGATGGGATGAATTTTAATCGAAAGGGGTATTGCTATGATATTAAAGGAAAAAGAGAAAACAGTTATCCAGGATCTTCAGACACAGGAGAAGTCCTGTGTGGAGAAATATGGAAGATATGCGGAGCAGGCGAAGGATCCGGAGCTTAAGAATCTGTTCCAGACTATACAGAAGGAAGAACAGAAGCATTATGATTCACTCACACAGGTGCTTGACGGACAGGTCCCTCAGTGCGACTGCAATGACAGCGATGGAAGGGAATATGAGCCAAAGCAGACATACAAGATGATGGACGATTCAGAGGATAAGAAGAATGACGAGTTCCTTGCAACAGACTGCATCGGAACGGAGAAGCTTGTGTCAGGCGAGTACAATGGAGATATATTTGCATTTGGCGAGAGCGCGGTGAGAAAGCTTCTGGCGGATATACAGATAGAGGAGCAGAATCATGCGGAGATGCTCTACAAGTATAAGGTCGCAAATGGAATGGTGTAGGGAAAACCTTACACAAGGGAGCATAAATTGTAAGGAGGATATGTATCACATGTGGTATATATCCTCTTTTTTGTTGCAATGATTCGTTAAAGCAGCTAGTGAAAACTCTTTGTTTTGAATTGAGATTTTATGCGGGGATGTATTCACAAAACGGATGACAAAATGTAGAATGTTATTATACATTTTGGAAAAAGATAGCTAAATTTTAATAGGATGTATATAGGCAGGGATAACATTTTCAGAGAGGAGAATGTGACGTGAAAAGAAAATTTTACAGTGTACTGTATGTAGCAATATTTGCATTGCTGATGTCCGGGTGCAGTATGTCAGAAATTGCGGATGGCAGCAGGTCCGCGGTAAAGGGATATGAGAAGGAGACTGTAGAAGATACCTCAGAATCAGAGAATACCACAGCTGCGGAGAAAAAAGATAACACCGGCAACACGTCACCTGAAAGCAGTGCGGCAGCACCTGAGAATATTGCAGATCAGCAGGCTTCGAGCATGGAGATTGCTGATATTCCCATATATTCGGGAGAGGCATATTGTGAGATAAATGGCAATGTGCCTTATTTTAGTGAGGATGAGATGGTGACGGAGGCATTTGAGAATTACAGCGATCTGGACTTTCTTGGAAGATGTGGAGTTGCCTATGCCAATATCTGTAAGGAGATTATGCCAACGGAGGAGCGCGGCGAGATAGGTATGATAAAGCCTTCAGGGTGGCATACAGTTAAATACAATGATCGTATAGACGGCAATTATCTGTATAATCGCTGCCATCTGATCGGATATCAGCTTGCCGGGGAGAATGCAAATGAAAAGAATCTGATAACTGGAACCAGATATCTGAATGTCACTGGCATGCTGCCATTTGAAAATGAGGTAGCTGATTATGTGGAAAGCACTGGAAATCATGTGCTTTACAGGGTTACACCTGTATACGATGGAGACAATCTGGTTGCGTCCGGAGTGCAGATGGAGGCGGAGTCCGTGGAGGATAAAGGCGCAGGAGTAAGTTTCAATGTGTATGTGTACAATGTACAGCCAGGCGTGCTGATCGACTATGCTACAGGGGACAGCGAAGCGGATCCGGATTATGTGGTGCCGGGAGAGAATACGAGTTCGGATGTATCTGGTGAAGATGGAGGCCAGGCAGCAGAGGCTGGAACATGCGAAGAAACTCAGAACACAGAGTCAGAGACTGATGATACATCGGAAGCTCAGACGGAGGCAGCGAACGAGGATACATATATAGTAAACACCAATACAGGCAAGTTTCATAAGCCATCATGCAGGAGTGTGAAACAGATGAAGGAAGCGAATAAATCTGAGAGAACGACCACAAGGGACGAGCTTATATCTGAGGGATATGAACCTTGTAAGAACTGCAATCCGTAGTTGGACTTTGCTTGGGATTCTGATACACTCAGAACAAATTAGGAGAGAGATTCATCGGATAGTGACCGCAGTTAAGAAAGATGGAGAGGTAGGTCTTGAGTATATGAAGAGTGTGGAGATAGAGAAAAGAATAAGACAAGAGAGCAGAGAAGAAGAGAGAAAAACTAATTAGACAATCACTTGATATCGTATTGTATATCAGGTGGTTGTTTTTTATAAGGGTAAAGCGCATATTTTATCAAAAATTTGATATGGCTGAAAAATTATCAAAACAGCACTTGACAACAGGGGGATTATATATAAAATATAACAGTGTAATATAACACTGTTATATTTACGCATGTCTGATGGTTGGTATGGCACTTGCATTTGGAATCTGTTTCGGTCAGAAGCGAGGCATATTAAACGGGAGAGGAGTCTTTATGACAGAAAAAGCAGAAAATACAAGACAAAACATACTGAATACGGCACTGAAGCATTTCCTTGAGTACGGATTTGCAGGGACATCGCTCAGAAGCATTGTGAAGGATGCCGGACTTACGACAGGTGCATTTTACAAGTATTATCCCACAAAGGAGGCACTTTTTGATGCACTGATAGATCCGTATGTGGATGAGCTGTATGGGATATATGACAGCGTGCTTGAGGAGTTCCAGAGTCTGCCTCCGGAGAAGCAGACAGAGAATATGGCAAGTGCATCCGGAAACGGAATGGATCAGATGGTTAATTATGTGTATGAGCATTATGATAATTTTAAACTTCTGCTGCGGTGCAGCGACAATGAGAAATACGGGGATATGATACATAATCTGGTAGGCCGTGAGATGAGATCTTCAAAGCAGTATGTGGATGAGATGCACAGAGCCGGTATAGATGTGCCGGACATAAGCGACAGCCTTTGTCATATGATATATAGTGGTTTTTTTTCGGCGATATTCCAGATCATAGAACACGACATGGATCGCAAGACTGCGATAGAGAATGTGGGCAAGCTAAAGAAATTCTATACTGGAGGTTGGGAGAGACTATGGAAGGTGCAGTTTCCGGAGTAGTCAGTAGTTATGCGGCAAGGTAAAATACCGAACCGCATAATTTTAAACTATGAGGTTAGACGAAACTAATGCAAATAAGCGAAAACGAACAAGTTTTTGCTCAAGATATAAGGAGGAGAAAAAGTGGAAGAAAAAAAGAAATCAGCGGTGAGCTGGGTCCTCACATGGGCGGGGCAGAAGAAGTCATCCTATGTGTGGAGCGTCATTTTGGCGGTTATCAATGTAGTATTCAAGATAGTTCCGTATTTCATCATTGCGGACGTGGTCAGGATGTTCCTTGACGGGGATAAGGATCTCAGGGAATATATGTTGAAGGCTCTTATCATAGCGGGCTCGTTTATACTTGCTGAGCTTTGCCATAGCGTATCAACGGCATGTTCCCACAAGGCAACATTCAACGTGCTTGCAAATATCAGAAAGTCATGCTGCGACAAGCTTGCAAGGGTGCCGCTTGGATACGTGAAGGATACGCCATCGGGTTCGTTCAAGAACATTATGGTGGAGAGAATAGACAGCATAGAGACGACTCTGGCACATGTTGTGCCTGAGTTTACATCCAACCTGCTGGCGCCTATCATTGTCATCGTGTATTTTTTCATGGTTGACTGGAGACTTGCGTTGTTCTCATTTATCCCGATAGTCGTTGGATTTGCAACGTACATGGGCATGATGATCGATTTCCAGGAGAACTACAACAGGACAGTTGAGAAGACCAAGGCGCTGAACGACGCAGCAGTGGAGTACATAGATGGAATTGAGGTCATCAAGGCATTTGGCAGGACAGAGAGCTCATATGCCAAGTTCACAAAGGCGGCAAAGGAGAACGCAGACTCGTATATCAACTGGATGAAGAAGTGCTCATTCTTCCAAGCAGCCATGTTCGTCATCACACCGTACACACTTGCAACGGTCCTTCCGATAGGTGCGCACTATGTGTCAAATGGTTCGCTCACCACAGCGGATTTCGTTGTGTGTATCATCCTCTCACTTGGAATAGTCGGTCCGCTGCTCACAATCGGTTCATACACCGATGATCTGGGCAAGCTGTCGACAGTCATCGGAGAGGTTACAGGAATCCTGGAGCAGCCTGAACTCGTAAGACCTGAGCACACAAAGGCACAGCCGAAGGACAATGGAATAAAGGTTACAGATATCACATTTGGCTATCACGACAAGGAGATACTCCACGGCGTGAGCATGGATATAAAGGCGGGAACGGTAAATGCGATAGTCGGTCCGTCGGGAAGCGGAAAGTCTACAATAGCCAAGCTGATAGCTTCACTGTGGGATGTGAACAGCGGAAGCATAGAGATCGGAGGCGTGGACATAAAGGATATCGCGCTGACGGATTTCAACGACAGGCTTGCGTATGTGTCACAGGATAATTACCTGTTCAACGAGACAGTCAGGGACAACATAAGACAGGGAAGACCGGATGCCACGGACGCCGAGGCCTTCGAGGTAGCCAGAAAGAGTGGTTGCTACGACTTCATCATGAACCTTGAGAACGGATTTGACACCGTGGTCGGCGGTGCAGGTGGACATTTGTCGGGCGGTGAGAGACAGAGGATATCCATCGCCAGGGCGATGCTGAAGGACGCGCCGATAGTTATACTGGACGAGGCAACAGCCTACACCGATCCGGAGAATGAGGCCATACTTCAGAGCTCTATCGCCAAGCTTGTGGCGGGTAAGACGCTGATAGTCATAGCCCACAGACTTTCCACCATCAAGGATGCGGATCAGATATTTGTGATAAATGCAGGAAATGTGGAGGCTCATGGAACACATGAGGAGCTTCTTAGCAAATGCACACTTTACAGGGATATGTGGCAGGCGCACATCTCGGTCAAGGATACGGCAGGCGATGAAAAGGAGGGCGAGTAATATGTTTGGAGTATTAAAAAAGTTCTTCCTGTTCTCAGGTAAGGAAAACAGCCGCAAGTTCAAGCGTTCAATAGCGATAAGCCTGATAGACGCACTGGCATCGGCACTGAAGATCCCGGCTATAATGTGTGTCCTCATGGGCGTTATAGAAGGAAAAGACCTTGGAAAATATATACTTGGTTCAATAGCAATCATGGCGGTATCGATCGTAGTTGGAATACTGTGCAAGATGTCGTCGACCGTGCTGCAGACAGAGGGTGGCTACACCACAGCGGCATTCAAGCGTATAGAGATGGCGGAGCACCTCAGATATGTGCCTATGGGATATTTCAATTCCAACAGCATAGGTGAGATCGCATCAGTAACGACAAATACCATGGAGAATCTGGGAGATGTGGCTACGAGAGTAGTCATGCTCACGACCCAGGGACTTCTCGAGACATCCATGATCATACTCATGATCCTGCTTTGCGACTGGAGAATCGCGCTGGTATCATTTGCAGGAGTTGCCATATTCCTTGTGATAAACACGGTGATGCAGAATGCCGGCAAGCAGGCATCTTCGGCGAAGATTGACTGCGACACTGAGCTCATAAATCAGATCATGGAGTACATACAGGGCATATCGGAGGTCAAGTCCTACAACCTCATCGGCAAGCAGACGAAGAGACTCAATGCGGCAAATGAAGCCTGCGTCAGGGCAAATGTAAAGATGGAGCTTGTCTATGTCCCATATCATTTTCTCCAAAGCATTGTGACAAAGCTTACAGGGGTAGCGATAATAGGACTTTCGGCTTACTTTTATATAAATGGCAGCATGAGCGTTCTGTATGCTGTGGGTATGTCGATCGCGGCATTCATGCTCTACGGGGGCCTTGAGACCATGGGAACATTTTCATCACTGATACATGTGGTCAGTGTGTGCGTAGACAAGGCAAATGTAGTGCTCGGACTTGACACAATGGATATAGATGGAAAGGAACTCAATCCAGAAAATCACGATATAGAGGTTAAGAATATAGAGTTCTCTTACGACAAGAGAAAGATAATAGACGGAATCTCACTCACCATACCGGAGAAGACAACGACGGCGATAGTCGGACCATCTGGTGGTGGAAAGACAACCCTGTGCAATCTGATCGCCAGATTCTGGGATGTGGATTCGGGTGAGATAACCCTGGGCGGAACAAATGTTAAGGATTACAGCATGAACAGTCTCATGAACAACTTCTCATTTGTATTCCAGAATGTATATCTCTTTGCTGATACCATAGAGAACAACATCAAGTTCGGAAGGCCGGAGGCAACCCATGAAGAGGTTGTGGAGGCTGCAAAGAAGGCGTGCTGCCATGACTTCATCAGCAAGCTTCCTGACGGTTACAACACTGTGATCGGTGAGGGCGGTGCAACCCTCTCAGGCGGTGAGAAGCAGAGAATATCCATAGCCCGCGCCATCATGAAGGATTCACCTATCATCATCCTTGACGAGGCGACTGCAAATGTCGATCCTGAGAACGAGAAGGAGCTTACTCTTGCAGTGGATGCCCTGACAAAGGAGAAGACGATCATCATGATCGCCCACAGACTCAAGACCGTAAGACACGCGGCTCAGATAGTAGTGGTGGATCAGGGAAGAATAGCCCAGAAGGGAACCCACGAAGAACTCATGAAGCAGGACGGAATCTACAGGAGATTTGTGGATTCGAGAGAACTGGCAGTTAGCTGGAAGATATAAGTGAAATGTATCCTGTGAAACACAGAAGACAGGTGTCAGATAATCGACACCTGTCTTTTGCTTTGGGATATTAGTTATCAGTTCGCAGCCTACTCAAAATCGTCCTCATCATAATCGCAGTCGCAGTTACAGCCGCCATCGCTGCAGTTGCCGTTGTATGAGCCAAATGTCTGGCTCTTTCTAGGAGAGCAGAGCATTCCGAGCACAAGCCCTGTGAGGAATGTGCAGATAGCGAAAAGCACGGCCTCTCTTGTTGAGTAGTCTTTATCCTTTACAACAACAGTGAATTTGTTCCATCCGTCTTTGATAGTTTTCATTGGTTTCATTGAAATCCCTCCTGATCATAATATATTGATAAAACATGAATCAGGGAAAATACCCCATCTGTAATGAATTTCCCCTGAACCGTTTATTACATGATACAACAACATCACACATCAGTCCACCCCTGGGCAGGAGACTTAAGAATGAAATGAGATTTGTGGAAGTCGATCATGCCCTCATCCCTCATTCTGCCAAGTTCGGTTGACAGGCCGCTTCGGTCCACTGACAGAAAGTCGGCAAGCTGCTGTCTGGAAAATGGTATGTCAAATTCGTTGCCGCCGTGCCGGTGCATCTCGGATGACAGGTAGGAGAGCAGCTTGTCTCTCGTTGTCTTCTGGCTCATGTGCTTTGATTTTTCGCCGAGCTTCAGGTTTTTGCCGGCGAGATCGCACAGGAGATTCCTTATCATCTGATTGTGTCTGCCACATGTAACCGGGCAGGTGGTGAGCATCTTCTGGACATTCAGGAACATTACAGAACATGCGGCCTCAGCATATACGCTGACATCGAGTACGGAGCCAGGTGTACAGGCATACGATTCCGCAAATGTGTGCCCGGGCAGGATGGCAGACATGACGCTCTGGCCTCCCCAGTAATCCTCCTGGATGACGATCGCCTTGCCTGTCAGCAGCAGACCGATATATTCTGTTGTGTTTCCCGCCATGAGAATACATTCATTCTTTTTATAATTTTTTGTTAATGCTCCCAGGCAGTCCAGCACTGAGTCTACGTCCTCATCGGATATTCCGGAGAAGAGACTTGATTTTAATAATATATCTACATATTTATTCATATGAATACCTCTTATTTTATTGATTGGTGTATATACATGTTTAGTGAAGTGTGTTGAGCAACCATGCCATAAGTATAAGGGTTTATATGTTTTTCTATAAGACTAGTATAACATTTCAAATGTTGAAAATTCAACATACATAAATTTCTTATCTGGATATAATGACGATGAAAACAAGAAAAATGATTGGAGGAAACATATATGATAAGAAGAGTTATACAGATAGATGAGGACAAGTGTAATGGATGCGGAGCCTGTGCAAATGCGTGCCATGAGGGTGCTATAGGCATGGTAAACGGCAAGGCAAAGCTGCTCAGAGACGATTATTGTGATGGACTTGGAGACTGTCTGCCGTCGTGTCCTACAGGAGCCATAACATTTGTGGAGAGAGAGGCGGCTGCGTATGATGAGGCGGCGGTTATTGCGAACAAACAGGCGAAACTCGACGCAGAAAAATCTGGCAGTATGGCTAGCTCGGAAGCAGAGCGTAGAGCAAGAGGTTTGGGAGGAAACAGCGGAAAAAGTCCGGCACACTCCGGTTGCCCTGGTTCTATGGCGAGAAGCATATTCAGGAGACCGGCAGCAGCTTCAGGTGAAGCAGTACAGGCAAGCTCATATGAACAGGCAGCAGTAGAATGCGTACAGAATACAACTGATAAAACAGTCAATCAGCAGGCGGGTGACATATATAATTATGAGCGCCCGAGCCAGCTCACACAGTGGCCGGTGCAGATTAAACTTGCCCCGGTAAATGCGCCATACTTTAATGGTGCAAAGTTGCTTATAGCGGCGGACTGTACAGCCTATGCCTATGCATCGTTCCACGAGAAATTCATAAAGGGACATGTGACTCTGATCGGCTGTCCGAAACTTGACAGTGTCGATTATTCAGAGAAACTTACAGAGATTATCAGGCGAAATGACATACACAGTGTTACAATAGTCCGTATGGAGGTTCCTTGTTGTGGAGGACTGGAGATGGCTGCGAAGAAGGCACTTCAGGACAGCGGCAAGTTTATCCCATGGCAGGTTGCAACAATATCAATAGATGGAAGAATCCTTGACTGACATTCTCTTCACAGCACCATGAAAGGTAAAGACAATGGAAGATAAAATAAGAATTACAACTGAGACAGGCAGTCGTCTGGTCGGTGCTCTGATAGGGCTGGTGAGAGCCACTGATGGGATGATGTATGTGACTGATGATACAAATAACACAATAATAGAAGGTTTGCACATGTCTGATATTGCTCTTGGCATCTCTGATGCAGACATGAAGGCGATGATCGCAAGGGTGCATGCTGATAAGCATACAATTGTCCCTGACTGCAGTGTATGCGGTGCACCATGTGGCAGGACTGCAGATTATGACTGGGAGAGCGTGTACAGAGAAGAGCGGACAGAGCACGAGGAAGGCAATAGTGATGGCAATGTGGCAGAGCCTTCTGTCATATCGGACGTGCGGATAGACATACTTTCCACACTTCAGAAGATATCCCACAGAGTGATCTCCGGGGAGATCAACGCAGATGGCGAGGTGAACTTCAGTGTGTGCAGGGCAGTATTTGCACTGGGGGAGAACTGGAGTGACGGCGAGCTTGAGAGAGTAGAGCGTGAACTCGAAGATTTGTCAACCAACAGTATGTAACAATGGCACACAAAAATATAATACTTGAAAATAACAAGGCTTGGCGCATCACAGATGGAATGAAAGTGGTGCGCTTGTTAAAATTAATAAGAAAATACTTCATACTACAGGTATAAAGCCATTGCAAATACAATTATTCGGGAGTACAATAGTCGAACGCATCAAATTAAATGATGAAAGAGATAATAACAGGAAAAGGTAACAAAAATGGGAAGTGCTGCTACGGGCTTTGTAAAAAATAATAAAAAGGTGACATGGAAAGAATTTGCCAGAATGCTTGCTGTGCTTGCTGTGCCTATTGCGATGCAGAATCTGCTGGCGACAACCGCCAGTATGGTTGATACCATCATGATAGGAAGTGAGGGCGAGATCGCCGTTGCGGCGGTTGGCGTGTGTGCACAGATAGGATCACTTTTGTTTTCAACATATTGGGGATTTGTCAGCTGCTCCCTTCTGTTCATGTCTCAATACTGGGGTGCCAAGGATCCAGAGGGAATGAACAAGGCATTTGGTCTGGCGATCATATGTGCGGGAATATTTGGAATAGCATTTGCGGTGGTGACTGTGGCTGCACCGGGGTGGATACTTGGAATATATACAGATAAAGTAGAGATCATAGCACTTGCGAAGCCATATATGAGAATAGTTGGATGGTCTTATCCGCTTCAGGTGTTTGCCGCAATAATTACAGCACTTCTTAAGTCAACGGAGAGGGTGAAGGTGCCACTGGTATGCTCCATCATCTCACTTTTACTCAACTTTTGTATAAATTTTGTGTTGATCTATGGTAGATTTGGCGCTCCCAAGATGGGAGTTGCCGGTGCGGCTATAGGTACACTGGTGTCAGGAATCGTGAATATAGCATTGCTCATTCTGTATCTTGCAAAGAGCAGTCACGAGATAAAGTTCAGCGCGCGAAAGGCATTTGATATTGATATGGGATTTGTGAAGTCCTATGCGTCCAAGGCATTCCCAATCGTGTGCAACGAGATCCTTTATGGCGTGGGCCAGATGATAATCAACGTTGTCATGGGACATCAGAGTGATTCCGCCATAGCCGCCATGGCTGCATTCCGTGTATGTGAAGGGTTTGTATATGCATTCTTTGGTGGCCTGGCAAATGCGTCCAGCGTTGCCGTGGGAAATGAAGTCGGTGCCGGTAATCTGGACAGGGGACTTTCCTATGCCAAGAGAGCTGCACTGGTATGTCCTGCAATCACATTCACAATTGTGCTCATCACGATGCTGCTGCACAATCCGCTGTTTGGATTGTTTGGACTCGGGGCTGAGGCGATGATGTACACAAAGTATATGCTTATAATATATCTGTTCTTCGGAGCAGTCAGAACATGCTGCTATATACAGAACGAGTGCTTCCGTGCAGGCGGTGAGGCCATCGTTGGAACAGTTATGGAGATCAGTGGACTGATGTTGTTTTCGGTCCCGGCTACATGGGTAGCAGGAATGGTGCTCAAGCTGCCATTTCTCGCAGTGTTCTCATTTGTTTACACGGATGAACTTCTGAGATTTGTCATACTGACACCGTACTTGTTAAAAGGAAGGTGGATCAAACCTATGACGGGACCTGGTCGCGCGGCACTTGATGAGTTCAGGGGCAGGATGAAGCGAAATAAGCATAGAGCGCGATAATCTATGTGGACGGAGGGGTCAGGTACCTCCGTCCCCTGTTTTGAAAAAGGAGGAAATAATATGCTGCAAATAAAGAATCTCACAAAGAGATACGGGGATAAGTTGGCGGTGGACAATCTAAGCCTACATATAATGCCGGGGGAGATATATGGTTTCATCGGACACAACGGAGCAGGTAAGACAACCACTATAAAAGCATGTACAGGGATCCTGAATTTTGAGGAGGGAGATATCCTTATAGATGGTGTGTCCATAAAGGAAAAACCGCTGGAATGCAAGAAACAGATGGCATATATTCCTGACAATCCAGATATGTATGATTTTATGACCGGAATCGGATATTTGAATTTTATAGCAGATATATTTGACGTGCCGGAGGAAGTCAGGGACGAGCTCATAGACAAATATGCTGACGCATTTGAGATAAAAGACAACCTAGGACAGCTGATATCCGAGTATTCCCATGGTATGAAGCAGAAACTGGCAATCATATCAGCATGGATACATGAGCCGAAACTTGTCATCATGGATGAACCGTTTGTCGGACTCGATCCAAAGGCTTCCCATATACTCAAGCAGATGATGAGAAAAATGTGTGATGACGGAGGGGCGATATTCTTCTCCACACATGTATTGGAAGTCGCAGAAAAGCTGTGCGATAAAGTGGCGATCATCAAAGGCGGACGACTGGTGAAGGCGGGCATAATGGAGCAGGTGAAGGGAGACGAGTCACTTGAATCCGTGTTCCTTGATCTGGAGGGTGAGTCATGATAAAGATACTGATGAAAAAACAGCTCAAGCAGCTTTTCAGTGGATTTTTCGTTGACCGGAAAACTGGAAAGGCCAGATCCAAAGGTGCTGTAGTTCTGGGTATCATCAGTTATGTGGCAGTGCTGCAGGGCTGTATGGGAGCCATGTTCGGAATGGAGGCATATTCGGTGTGTGAGCCGCTTTGTTCTGCGGGGCTTGATTGGATGTACATGGCGATGATGTCTATGATGGCGTTGACCGTCGGTATATTAGGAAGTGTGTTCAATACATATGCGAGCTTGTATCAGGCAAAAGACAATGACCTGATGCTGTCACTGCCCATCCCGGTCAGGGCTATATTATTTGCAAGACTGTCAGGAGTGTACATCATGGGTGCGATGTTCGCCGTGACCGCCATGGTTCCCAGTATCATAGTATATGGAATAGTAGCCAATCCCGGTGTGTGGCCGGTCGTGTCATCTATTATAGTGCTGGTTCTTCTGACATTTGTCATCCTGGTGCTCTCATGTATACTTGGCTGGGTAGTGGGGAAGATAGGCAATAAGACCAGAAATAAGAGCTTTGTGACAGTTGTATTGTCACTGGCATTTATAGCCGCATATTATGCTGTATACATGAATGCAAATAAGCTGCTCTCAAAGATCCTGGCAAACAGCGGAGAATACAGTGCAAAGATAAAAGGTGCTGCATATCCGCTCTATTCAATTGGTCGTGCGGCTACAGGAGATGGACTGCAGCTGACGTTTGTGGCAGCAGGCACATTGATCATCTCTCTTGCAGTGTGGCTGGTACTTGAGAGAACATTCATCGGAATCGTGACGACAAAAGCCGGACATACCCAAAGGAAGAATATAATAAAAGCTGCAAAGGCGCAGAGCCAGGATGCAGCACTTCTTCAGAAAGAGTTCAAAAGACTGGCAGCATCTGCCGTATATATGCTCAATTGTTCCCTGGGGACATTGATGATGATCGCTATGGCAGTGGTTTGTCTTGTTAAAGGACAGTATGTAGTAGATATGATTACGAAAACTCCCGGACTACCGGATGGTGTACTTATAATTGGGGCGTGTATAGCCGTATGTGCCGCCGCTTCGATGAATGATCTGACTGCACCATCGATATCTCTGGAGGGAAAAAATCTTTGGATCGTGCGTTCGCTTCCAGTCACATCGTGGCAGATACTCAGGGCAAAACTGAGGATGCATGTGATACTTACCCTGATTCCGGCGCTGATCCTTGATATAGTGATGCTTGTTTTTGTGACACCATCACTTGTAGATGGCGTGATGATGTTACTGATACCATGTCTTTATGTGTGCCTGACTGCATATATAGGGCTTGCAGTCAATCTCAAGATGCCAAAGCTTGACTGGACGTCGGAAGCATCAGTCGTGAAGCAGAGCATGGGTGTACTTGTTGCTATTTTATCGAATTTTGTATATATTATTGTACTTGTGGTGGGATATTTGTTATTCGGAGGTTTTACCGGAGCGACAATGTATCTAGCAATAAGCACTGCATTGACGGCAGCCGCTGCAGTTTTGTTTAGAATATGGCTGAAGAGACGTGGGGTGCAGGTGTTTGAGGCGCTCTAGTGGTATAAATTATAGATAGAAAGAAGTTTTAGGATTAAATATGGCAGAAGTAAATAACTTAGAAACAGACATGAGCAGTCAGCAGAAAGCTGAACTGGACAAAGAGAAAAGAAAAGAAGAGAAGAAAGAGGCAAAAAGAGCAAAAAGGCAGCACTACAAGGAATTAAATGAGCCACCAAAGCTCACCGTCCTTGAGGAAGTGGGAAATGCTGTTACCCACGGAATAGGAGCAGGACTTGCCATAGCCGGCTTTGTCCTTCTTCTCCTGAAGTCGGACACAGGGCTCAAAGTGATGGCATCGTGTTTTTATGGAATATCACTGATATTGATGTTTCTCATGAGCTGCCTGTATCACTCATACAAATCCGGTCTGGCAGTCAAGCGGCTCTGGAGAAGATTTGACTATTCCTCGATATATTTGCTGATAGGCGGAACATTTGCTCCACTGTACCTTGTGTACTGGGGAAATGTGCTTGGAATAGTGTTGTTCTGTGTGCAGTGGGCACTTATCATAGCGGGGATCACTATCATATGTGTGTTCGGACCGGGCAGGTTCAGACCGATACACTATACGTTGTACTTCGTCATCGGATGGAGCGCTATCATGTTCATTCCGGGCTGGTTCAGAAATGACAAGCCGCTTCTGGGATGGATCGTGGGCGGAGGCATTGTCTATACGCTTGGCATGATTCCATTTGTGAAGGACACCAAGGGGGCGCACTTTATCTGGCATATCTTTGTGATGCTGGGGGCTGCGCTGCATTGGTTTGGAATGTACCTTTATGTGTATTGAGGACGGACGAAAAACTGCTCTCTAGTTTGGAAGACCTCTTAGCATATATCTCAAATCACGCTAATCTTCCTTCGTTTCAGCTTGCTTATATTTGCACTGCGCTCTGCGCAGGAAAAGGGCGACCCTGCGCACCGCTCCGGCAATAAGCACTGAAACTCAGTCGATTACGCTACCGATTGGAGATATATGCTAAGGGGCATTATTCAAACTGGAGAGCAGTTTTTCTGATAGTGATAGAAGCTTATTTGCCTAGCCTCACTTTACTTTGCTTCCATATGCACTCGGCTCTGACCGCAATAAGGGCGCTGCGGTCGCCACCTCGGCAGGAAGCAGTAAAGAGAGGCAGTCTGCATTATCGATTGCACACATAATATCATGGCCTTTTTATATCGACTGAAAATGGCTGGTTATGAATCACGCTAATCTTCCTTCGTTTCAGCTTGCTTATATTTGCACTGCGCTCTGCGCAGGAAAAGGGCGACCCTGCGTACCGCTCCGGCAATAAGCGCTGAAGTTCAGTCGATTACGCTATCGATTCAGAATACAGGCACGCGGCTTAGTATAATGTCTGGAGAGCAGTTTTTCTGTTACCGATAGAAGTTTATTGCTTATATTGGATTCGATTTACGAGTAATTATATTTGCGGTTGATTGCGGCCATAAAGAATGGTATCTTTTAGGCAGATATAAACATGATGAGTAAATATTATAATACGAGGAGAAAATTCTATGGACAGAGTAGAGAAAATGCTTGGCAGAATGAAAGCTGGTAAGTTATATAAATGTGTGGACTGGGATCCGGAGGGGAAGGCGAAGGATCTGGTTGATAAGTTCAACAGTGCTCCGAGGTCTGAGACAATGACAAGAACCGGCGAGTATCTTGGAAGATTATTTGCGCACATGGGAAAGGAGTGTTACATAGAGCCGCCATTTTACTGCGACTATGGAACAAATATACATGTGGGAGACTATTTCTATGCAAATACAGGGCTGATAGTTCTGGATCAGTGTGACGTCATCATTGGAGATCATGCATTTCTGGGACCAAGGGTCAATATATACTGTGCAT
>OJNY01000946.1_pt1 | contig 20132 bp, 18 predicted proteins | sample 1597931 | NCBI WGS metagenome assembly OJNY01 (sample SAMN01915209, study PRJEB22387) | human gut metagenome | isolation source: stool | host: Homo sapiens | place: USA
AAGATAATTATCAAGAAATAGAGGGAATTATTCCTATTTATAAATTTTCTATAGATGAATACTGGTATACAATGCCTATTGCAATATCTGCAGTAGATTATATAGCTGTAAACAAATTAGGTATCGAAGAAATTGTTAAGGGTATGGTTTCTTTGTGTGAAACTTTGGAAAAGTTTCATGAAAAAGGTATCTGTCATCGTGATATAAAGCCTTCTAATATTTATTATTATAACAATAAATTTGTATTCGGTGATTTCGGGTTAGTTGACTTTCCGGATAATACAGATGACTTTACAAAATCCGATAAAGGACTTGGGGCAATTTTCACTATTGCACCAGAAATGAAGCGAAATCCCAAAATTGCAGATAGTAAAAAAGCAGATGTGTTTTCGTTAGCCAAAACAATGTGGATGTTTTTAACTAATAATGAAAAAGGATTTGATGGAGCATATAATTATTTGGATTCTAGTCATAGTTTACGCTATTTTGAACGATATAATAATACTCATCTTGTAGAAATAGATGAGCTTTTAAAAGATTCTACCGATAACAATCCTGATGTTCGTCCGACAATCAAGGAGTTTAAAGAAAGATTAATTAATTGGATTGATATATATTCTGACATAGATAAAGCTCAAGCAAGTGATTGGAATTTCCTAAATAAACAGTTATTTGGCTCAAATCCCCCAGAATCGTCATCATGGAGGAATATTAATAAAATTGTTGAGGTTTTAAATGTTATTGGTAAAACTCCTGCATATAATCATATGTTTTTTCATGATAAAGGAGGATTAGACTTTTCTTTTGCAGAAGTGACAGCTGAAGAAAACTGTATAAAGTTGTATGATACTTTGGACTTTTGCTATATAGTAAGACCTAAAAGATTATATTTTGAAGGGTTTGATGAAAATTATAGATGGAATTATTTTTTGTTAGAATTAGAAGAATTAGATCCTATTCTCAGTGCGGAAGGCTATTTTGATAGTGAATATTTGGTTGAGGATTACCCCGCTCATTATGTTTCGGCCCAGTATGCTCAATATGGTGTTTATGATTATGAAACAGGTAATCCTTTGCCGAAAGGATTTCAAACAGTATACCGTTATATCAGGGGAAAATTTTTAATTGTAATGAAGAATGGACCGTACAACGGAATAAGTGGAACATATGATGGTAGACATGGTGATTGTAGCCCCAGTGAATTCAGAAATTACATCGAACATCTGTTAAATCTTTATTCAAAATTGTATCAGTATATAAAGTGTGATGATGAACTTAAAAATTTATCTGATGAAGAAATCGAAAATAGAATACTTAATTTGAAAGAATTTAATAAAAATCCGTTCAAAAAAGAATTGTTTAGGGAACATGATGTATCTGATATAGAGAAAAAATATTCAGAATGTAAAAGGAGTAAAGAATATATAAAACAAAATTTTAAAGTTTGGAATTTTGGTGATATACTTCATAATAGTCCATTATCGAATTCAGAAACTATTAAATTTGCATTTAGATTTTTACCTTCTGGGAATGAATTTCTTTTAGGACATTTTGAAGAAATGAATTATTATATTTGTAAAGATGGACACATAGAAAAAATGAATCCACATTCAGATGAGAAATGTTTTTGCCTTTATGATAGAAAAACTGCCATAGATTTAAAATATAATCTTGAAAAAAGAGTGGCAGAAATTCTTAATCGAAATCATTTAGTAGAATTGGATGAATACGAATCATGTTTTTTAATACAAGCAGTTAGATGTGGAAAGCCGACACATTTATTTACAAAGCATGAAGTTGAGAAAGCTATGAGAAATGCGGACGATAGGGTAAATAATCAACTTGTAATTGATGAAAATGGATACGCAAAGGTAATAAAAAGAGATGAATTTTCTTATTTATATCCAGTGAGACATGAATCATGGGATTCAGGGAATATGTATGTAGGTAAATATTCAAGATTATCTACATTAGAAGATGATTACATTTCATCATTGCAGGGATGGTTATTATATCTAAAAACAGGAAGCCCAAAGTATATGGATTGTGTACGTGATAATCGTAATGAAGAATATTTAATACAAGAAATTATGACATATTATTAAATATAAATATTTATTTCATTTATGATGAAATAGCCTAATCAAAAATGAGAGGTTGACAAGATAAAACTATAACAAAATCATATGAACTAAGGATTTTTGGCATTTGTAGATATATTTACCAATAGCCTAAGTATCTCACGTTGAGTCAGTAGTATTGCTGTCAAAGGCACAGAAGTAAATAGTGTAAATAGCCTTAAAATAAAGCATTTCCGGGCATTCGGACAACCTTCTGTGGGTTGCCTGGATACCCGGATTTTTCTTTTGCAGGAACATATCAACCGGCGAAATCAGAGGTCGAGTTGACAGGATGAAAATGGCGAAGATTGAGTGGATAGAAAGACTTTGCGGAGGGTTGAGTTGATAGTAGTATTATTAGTATTATTAACTTGATTTGCAGTTATTAATACGCAAAAAATTTAACGCACAAGCAGATTTAATTTCGCGTTCGCAAAACTTTATAGACTTTTGCGTGGTATTATGATATAATGATATGCAGAGAAATTAGCACATTGTATAAAGCCATATCTTCCAGGAAACTGAGAATGTACAGAAGTATTAAGATGGGGACAAATAGTGGAGGTAAAGCGAATGCGTTTTAGCTACAATAAATTATGGAAATTGTTAATAGACCGTGGAATCAATAAAAAGGCCTTGCGTGAAATGAGCGGCATAAGTGCTACTTCCGTTGCAAAACTCGGAAAAGGCGGAAATGTGAATACTGATGTTTTGTTGCGCATATGTGGTGCGCTGAAATGTGATGTCGGTGACATCATGGAATTTATTGATGACGAGGAGCGTAATGCTTTATCTGTATTAACAAAAGATAAAGCGAAAATGTATGAGAGGAAGTAAAACCATGTTAGGATCAATTCGATACGCGGAGTTCTGCACGGGAGTTGGCGGTTTCCGACTTGGGATAGAGGCATCAGGAATAAAGGCTGAGCCTGTTTATGCAAACGAAATCGATGGCAATTGCGAAAAAACATATAAGCAGAATTTCGGGATTGGTTTTGATTCAAAAGATATTTTTGAGATTAATCCATCTTCCTTACCTGATTTTGATATGCTGTGTGCGGGGTTTCCATGCCAGCCATTCTCTGTTGCAGGAAAAGAGCTTGGATTTAATGATACGCGAGGAACAGTTTTTTTTAGGCTAATGTCTGTAATTGAAGCGAAAAAGCCTAAAATAGTTTTTTTGGAGAATGTTCCCAACTTGGTAAAACACGATAAAGGAAGAACATTTCGAGTTATTACTGAAAAGCTGGAATATGCGGGATACAGTGTATCTTCTGCCATATTGGACAGCACATACTTTGGAATCCCTCAAAGCCGATCACGTATCTATATCGTGGGCCTGCTTAAGGACATTTATGGAGAGCGTTTAGTTGAATTTACAGAGAAGCGAACAGAAAAAACAGCTTTTCGACCTTTTATCATCCATGGTGACCGTTCTATTCCTGTCACGAAAAGATGGGATGAGTACATTGACTATTATCTGGGTATCAAGACCATAGATGAGATGTCGTTTGATGTTCCTCGAACAAGAAAGGCATTGGAACGTGTCGCAGCAAATTGTGACCTTAACGATTGTGTTTTTCAGGTAAGGTCAAGTGGCGTGAGGGCATTATCAGTTGACAGTCCTTTGCCGACACTTACCGTTTTGAACTCAGGCGGCGGAGCGCACATTCCGATTCTTTCAAAAGAGCGTCGGCACCTGAGTGTTAACGAAATGAAAAGAGTTATGGGATTCCCAGACACTTATGATTTTTCTGCGGTTTCTCGAACAGATGCCGCTAAACAATTAGCCAATGCTGTCTGCCCTCCGGTGATTGAGTCTGTTTTTAGAGACATTACAGCGGCGATAGGCTTACAAGAGGAGTGACTATTTTGAACAAAAAGAAACCGAACATATATCTTCAGAGACTGAATTCATTCAGTAAAGAAGTTGAATATAAATATAACTGTATCAGTCTGTTCAGCGGTGGTGGTGGTCTTGATCTTGGCGCTCATTTTGCCGGATTCAAGACGCTCTTGGTGAGTGATATCATCCCATCCTATACAGATACAATTAAAGCAAATCTGCCTCATGTTTCTGTATATAATGATGACGCAATGGATTTGACTGCTGAAAAAATCAGAAGTCTGGCTAAGATCAAGGGAGATGTTGATTTGATTATTGCCGGACCGCCCTGTCAGGCTTTTAGCATAATGGGGAAACGGCAATCCTTGGACGATCCAAGAGGTAGATTAACTATAAAGTATTTTGAGCTTGTTTCCGGCTTGAGACCGAAGGCGTTTCTGTTTGAGAATGTTCCAGGGCTGATGACCGTAAACCACGGAGAGGATTTTAGTAATCTTTTGGAATTCATCGAAAGCGAAACGGGTTATCGACTGTATCGAACTAAATTAAATGCGTCCGATTTTGGTATTCCACAAGAAAGAGAGAGGATTTTCATTGTCGGCTTCAGACCTGACATTTCATGTGAATCCTTTTCATTTCCAACAAGTGCAACAGGTCCTTTGCATAATCAGCTTCCTGACAAAATGCCGAGTAAATTTGCATTGGAAAGTGTAGAGGGCTTACCGAACCAAGTGATAAGAGTTCATACAGAAGCCGTAAGAAAACGTTTTGAATCAGTTCCTCAAGGCGGAAGGGACCGTGGCTCTTATTCGGACAGGCTTAGACCAGATATGCCATCGGGTACGGTGATGATAGGCTCTTCTACTGGAGGTGCAAGACCGTTCATTCATCCTTATGAACCAAGAGCGTTGACGGTTAGAGAAACTGCGCGTTTACAGAGTTTTCCTGATTGGTATGAGTTTTCCGGCTCAAGAACTGAGCAATATCGACAGGTAGGAAATGCTGTGCCGCCTTTATTAGCGTATGAAATACTGTCGGCAATTAAAAATGTGTTGGAGGAGCAAAATGTATCCTAATATTCCATATGAAGGTTTGTCGTGGCCAATTACTCAACACGCAGGTGTACTAAAATCGGAAGTGTTTGATGGACTGTTGAATGCTTGTCTCCTGTGCAAAGGAAAAACTATAGATGCGGAGAAAATAAACGGATATCTCGTTAATAACGGAATTCTCACAGCCAATATTCGGGCGGATAGCAATCAGGTTGATGCATGGAGAGATTATCAGCAGATTTTGAGCGAGTTTGGACTCATATACTCCACCAGGATAAGCAAGGTTCTTACGCTTACGCCTATAGCAATGGCCTATTTGAACAAGAGTCTTTCTTACTCAGAATTGATTACCTTACAATTACTAAGATATCAATACCCAAATGGGCACAAGTCTCAACTAAGCCCATCTTTGGTGCAGAGCTATGGTGATAACTTCAACTATGAATCTTTTACGGAACTGCAGGCACATTACAATATACAAATAAGACCGGCAGCACTGATTTGGAAGATTTTATATAAATTATGGGAAAGCGGTGAACAGCCCATACTGTCGCTGGATGAAATGCAGGGCTATGCAGTACGGTGTACGGATATGTCAGATTATTTGCCTTGTACTGAAAGTATCGTAGAATCACGGCATGATGGTCAGCAGCTTCAGCCGTTGACAAGAGCAAGAAGAAATATGGCTGATTGGATGAAGTTGCTTTCACAGACACTACTTTTTAAAGTCAGCGGGGATGGTAATACTATCGCCTTATCCACATATTCGATAAAGGAACGAAAGGCCGTAGATTATGCATGTAGCCGGCTATCTGATCCATCTTCCTTTTGGAAGTACAAGGAAGATAACTTCAAACAGGATTGGTTCGATTATTACGGTAATTACGATAACAGTATCGAATATATCCTTAAGGAAAGCAAATAAAGGAGGATTGAATCATGCAACAAGAATCTATAATATATGAACAGGCCGCAAACTTGGTGATGGAATATCCCAATAACCACACTGTAAAGTTCGAGACACCCAAGGATGAAATCATTAGTCTTCTTAATGACTTCAAAGATAAATTTGCCCCGGAAGTCCTGAAATCATTAAGCGATGATGAACTGCTGGGCTACATTTTTCTGACGGCGGATGGAAACAATGACAGCCTTTGCTATCATTTGGAGTTTAATCCGAAATTGAAGAGAACCTTTGGAAGCATCTCAGGCGGCTCATCTTTCAAGTTCGGCCTTTTCCAACGTCAAGAAGATGGAAAATGGACAACGGGAGCCCCAAAGGCACCACAAGTTCTTTCAGAGGCAGATGCGCTACAGTTTGGCAAAACAATCCGTGACAACCTTGTGAATGCTTGTGAGATGATCAAATCCCGGACACTTGATTCTGTCGATGCTTATGAAAAACTGGATGATGACTTGAATGCTTTGATGGGAAAGTTTGCTACCTATGCGTGGGTACAGAAGTATTTTCACATGATTTTCCCGGATCGGTTTATTGGCTGGTATGTAACCGACTGGCTCAAGCATATTCTGTTTGGGTTTGGAATTAATCCAAGCGAAAAGTATTATGGAATGAATGGGCAACTTACTCTTATCAAAAAGAGGACAAGCTATATGTCACCTAATTTCCAAGATATTTGTTATGCAATGTTTGGAGAAATCCGCCATTTCTACAGATTGGGTTCTTCTGACGAGTCTGAACATTATGCCGAAAAATGGAAGGAAAAAGGCATTGTCGCTATAGGGTGGAAAGAAACCGGAGACTTATTTAACTATATTAAAAACGGCACTCTTGACAAGGACAAGGTAGCTGAAGCCTTGTCGACACATTACTACCAGAGCGACAAGAAGATTGCATCACGAAAAGCCGGAGAAATGAAATCTTTCTATGAGACATCGTCCTCCTCCGTCATTACCGTGATGGATGGATCGCAATTGATAGCTTTTGTTGATGGTCTCTCTCCGTATTTTTATGATGCGAATGAGAACATGGCGCATCAGAAATCTGGAGTATGGCATTCTTTGTTTGACACATCCGATAGGCTTCCAGAAGATGAGGGATACCTGACGACCTGTTATGAAATCAAAAAACCCGAAAATCTTCTGTACCTGTATAAAAAGTATTACTGGTCGAAAGGATCAAAGGATTCTTCTGCTACGATTGACGAGTACATCCCGATTAAGTTTAGCACAGGATATCAGTCTTCTTTTGAGAGGAATCGTATCTTGTTTGGTGCACCTGGAACTGGCAAGAGCTACACGATTACTAGAGAGTCAAAAGAGCTTATTGGCGAAAATAATGAGGATGATTATGAGCGTGTTACATTCCATCCTGATTATGCCTATGCACATTTCGTAGGAACGTATAAGCCGGTTCCCTCCAAAGATAGTCAAGGCAATGATACAATTACCTACGCATATGTTCCTGGACCGTTTATGCGGGTATATGTTAAAGCTCTGAAAAATAGTCGAAACGCGAATATTAGACCGTTTCTTCTCATCATCGAGGAGATTAATCGCGCGAATGTAGCCGCCGTTTTCGGAGACATATTCCAGCTTCTTGATCGTGGAGATGACGAAGTAAGTGAGTATCCTATTCAGGCATCTGAGGATATTAAGGCTTACCTTGCACAGGAGCTGGGTGGCAAGCCAGAGGATTATACTAAGCTTCGTATTCCTGATAATATGTTCATTTGGGCAACTATGAATAGTGCGGACCAGGGCGTTTTCCCGATGGATACCGCATTTAAAAGGCGCTGGGATTTTACCTACCTTGGTATAGATGATAGCGATGAACAGATTCGAGGGAAATATGTTTATCTTGCGGATGATAAGTCACAGAAGGTTGAGTGGAATAAGTTGCGTAAGGCTATAAACCATTTCCTTGCAAAGGAGAAAATCAACGAAGATAAACAACTTGGCCCTTATTTCATTTCGAGAAGCATAGAGGTTCCGTCAGATGGAGATGAAATCGACAGGGATAGATTTATCCGCGTTTTCAAAAACAAGGTCATCATGTACCTCTTTGAGGATGCCGCAAGACAGAAACGGGCTAAGTTGTTTGAGGGCTGTTTTCAGAACAGTACTCGTTACTCCGAAATCTGCCGAGAGTTTGATATGAAGGGCATTGGTATCTTCAACCGTGATATCCAGCTCGAAACTGAGCCGGATGAGCCACATCAGACGTTGTTTAAAGAAGAATTTTGAGGAGGTCGTAATAAATGATCTCTGAATTTGTAAGAGAACAACAACGATATACACAAAAAGACCTGCGCATGATACTGGAGTGTTCGGAGGAAAAGGTAATTCCGCTGATTCGGAAATTAAAGGAGTTCGGTGTTTTGAAAGCCGTCCGTGCATCGGATAATCAAAGGGATATGTCTGACCTTCTGGACGAGGACATCGAAGTTGCTGATGTCGAGGCGGGTGAGGATGAATATTACTATGTTTTCACTTTCGTAGGTGTCATAGTAGTTGCCGGACGAGTCATGAAATGCTACCCAAAGTACCTGCTTCATGCAGATCAGCCCAAGGAAGAACTTCGCCAAGTGCTGAAGGTTCTTGAAAAATACAACACAAATGAACAGATTGTTCGGATGTTCAATGATAGTAGTGAAGGTAGCGCATTTAATCTTCTTGCGGTGCTTCTGTTTTTGATGCAAGATTATTATGAGAATGGTATATATGAAAATACGGATAATATAGTCGAAAGTAACGGATCTGGTGAGATAATTTGGGATAAGACAATTAATGAGACTTTTGCAATGATTACTAATAATCGTCCGTATTATGTGGATTTACAAACCAGGAAAAGAATTACTGATGACCACGACTATTTTAAACGCCTACATGAATGTGTACTTACGATTGCGTCAAATGAACTTGAGGATGCTGGACTGCTGAATTTATTTGAACTTGTTGGTGTTGACCTTACAGAGGAAACTTTGAATGACTTTGGTGATAAAGAAGTTATTTTGTATAATATAGAAAAGGAATTAAGCACCCAGTTTAACACAAGAAAACAGCTTGTCTTAAAGACAATCTATACCTATATTGACCATAGCGGAAGCCTCTATGACATAGATTGTTTGTCACTTTTTGGAACGAATAGCTTCAACTTAGTGTGGGAAAAAGTTTGTGCAGAAATCATGAACAATCAACTTGATACACGATTAGGAGCATTGAGATTGCCTATTCCATTAAAGGATAAATATAGCAAGCAGACAAAGTTGGTCGAAATAATTGAAAAGCCTTTATGGACAGTAACTGGAAAAACAGCAACGGACACATTGATACCGGATATTGTTTCTATTTCTGTAGTTAGTGGAGAATGGCAATTTGTTATTCTTGATGCAAAATACTATAACGCTAAACTGGAGCCAGGTATGCCCCCTAAAGCACAGCCGGGGATTGAATCTGTAACAAAGCAGTATTTGTATCAATTAGCATACCAGGAATTTATAGATGAGCATAAATTTTCTTCTGTCAAGAATTGTTTTATATTGCCTACAGAAGAAAGTGCCGTGTTAGATAAGGAAGAGGTTTCTTTGCAGATGCTTTCAAAAATCGGATTGCAAAGTATCAAAGTACGTTTTCTCCCAGCAAAAATGGCATATGATAACTATTTATCTGGAAGGAAACTTGATATCGCTCTGCTAAAACTTTAAATCTGAGGAGGGTAGATTATGGCAGCAAAACGCTCATTTACTGAATATGTAAAAAAGAGATATGATAACGATTTCTGGGCAGCTGCCGAAATCTTCCTACGGGATAATCTTGATTCTCTTGGAATTGAGGTTAGAAGGATTCACCGTGCTGGAGAAACAGAAATATCCGATGTTAAAGTAGAACATGTGTGGGTCGAGGACAAGCCTGGCATGGAGATACACTTTGATGTAGCTGTGTCGATATGGTTTGAAACCCACGAGGGTGATTACCACTACGATGATTATGATGAGAACATCGTATGGATAATGATTCATTGCAGAGGTGACCTGGACAAGAATCTGGACGATTTCGAGATTCTACAGGTATCTAAGTATGATGGAAAAAACCTTGTGCGAAATCCGATGGATGATTCCCTAGTCCCTATCATTCCGTATGATAAGTTGGAAACAGTAGCCAATGAGATTTTGCAGGAATACTTCCCGGAAGCATTGCGTGTGCCGATGAGAGGTCAAGCTGCTGTTTGGGTTGATCCTACAGTCCTTGTTGAACGAATGGGGTTGAAAATTAAGAGTCAACGCATCCGCAGTGACTCATCGGTGTTCGGTCAGATATATTTTGATGATACCGATACAGAAATGTACGATGCAGAAACAGACGAAGATGCACCTATTCATATTGAAGGAAGAACGATTGTAGTAGATCCGCAGATGTATCTTCTTCGAAATCTTGGTTCTATAAACAATACAATCATCCATGAGTGTGTCCATTGGCATAAGCATCGAAAGGCATTCAGACTGGAGCAGTTGTTTAACGAGACTGCATCCCATATAAGTTGCGAGGTGTTGGGAGACGCCAGTTCTGGGTTTTCAAATAAATCTACACATTACATGGAGACACAAGCGAATCAGCTTGCTCCAAGAATCCAGATGCCGAAAGAACCATTCGCTATAAAGGCGAAGGAATACATAGCCCATTATATGAGACAGACTGGTGCAAAACACCCGGTCGATGTCATGGAAATGGTAATTTGTTCTTTGGAACAGGATTTTGGCGTTTCCAGACAGGCAGCAAAAATCCGATTGGTTGAACTTGGCTTTGAAGAGGCTATCGGAACATTCACTTTTGTGGATGGTCACTATGTTAAGCCGCATGGATTCAAAAAGGGTTCGCTGAAGCTGAATCAGACTTTTACGATAAGCGCCCAGGATGCAGCAATTGAACGTTTTGTAAACCTGGATCTTAGAGAAAAGACTGAGAATGGTGATTACCTCTTTGTAGAAAATCATTTTGTTTATAATGCTCCTCTGTATGTTCAATATGGAGTTGACGGGCGTCTTGAACTGACAGATTATGCCCGTTCACACATGGACGAATGCTGTATCGTATTCGACCTTTCAATCAAGAGCAAAGTTTCTTCTGAGTATTACACAATATGTTTTCTGAATAGAGAACCAAGTGATATCACATTTGAGATTAAATACCACAACGGATATGAGAATGCTCCCCAGAAACGCCAGATTGAATTCCGAAAAAAGCAACAGGCAGAATGGATGGAGATTCGTAAGCAGATGACGGATGACCCAGAGCAGTGTATGGATTTACTTTTGGATTGGAGAAAAATGAAATACACGGAACTTGCAGACACCATTGATTTGAGTGAGCGTACAATACGTAGAACTGTTAGTGGTGAGACAACTCCCAGAGTGGAAAATGCTGTGCGTATCTGCTTTGCATTACACCTTCCTCCTGCTATCAGCGAGAAGCTGTTGGAGGTACTTAGCTGCAAGTTGAAACCTACTGATCCGAATCATCAGTGGATCAAAGAGGCATTGTATCTGAAATACCCGGAGTCCTATGATGCTGTCTGCGAGTGGCTGCTCGATTATGGCGTAGAATTATAAATTTTTAAAAAGTTTTTTTCAAAAAACGGACATTTAATGTCCGCTATTCGAGGAGGTGATTTTGTGGGTTACACTATGACAGAGTTCATAGATAATAGGCTGGATCACTTTTTCAGCGACCGAAGCCTATACAATCTATCCCCTTTTAACATCGAAGACCTCCGAGACTGCATTCTGCTTGAGATTATCAAGGATGCATACTATGAGGCAGGTAAAAAACAATCATTACGTGCAAACCGTGGTTCGGATGCTGATGATCTGCGAATGCGTGACAGCAGATGGATGGCCTATGCCCAGCATTACAGAACACTCCAATACGAACATGTTAAGGAAACCACGGATATCGAAATCCCAGAATTGCTGCCGGACGATGTAGAATCTATGCCAGGGAAACTCGAAGGACACAAAATCACAGAGATGCAGTATTTTGAGCTGAACACAATGGCTGATATTCCGATTCTCAAGTCCATCATTAACAAGCGCATATGTGATGTGAAGAAAATCTCTAACGATGAATTTATCCATGGAATGGGAGAATATGATAGGCTTGTAGCCCATCTTATTGATTTATTGGACGGTGACGATGAAGATGTGATTTTTGCTACCATTGCATTGTTTACTTTGGAATGGAAGTACAATATTGAACTTTTCTATAATTGTGCAGTGGAGGCCGAGAAACACAAAATCACAGATGTTCCTGTCCATAAGTTAGCAACACTGTGTGCCGAATTATCTATGCCTCTTCCATATGACTATGATCCGTTTACGCGTCCCAAGATAATGCATACAGAAAGCAGATTTGTTCTTCACCGTCTGGACTTGGTGCCGTATATGTACTCCGAGCCGGATGAAGTATGGGAAGAAGTGCAGGATAAATTTTGGCATTACTTCATTGCAAAATACTATATAACTCGGGAAATTATACACAAATGGTCTATGCCAGAGTATTTTGTGACACATATTTCAAGAGATAAGTGGGCGGCGTTTTTCCGAGAACACTATGACATTCGGAAGATATACAAGCCAAAAGAATGGACTAATAAAAGAATACGCTATGTGAGAAAGATAATTGAAGTTATGGTTAGAAATGCTCCGGCACCGAAGCTATAATCCCGTTTTTCCCGATTTGCGTTCTTAATACCGAAACTGAAAATTTTCTAGAATAGAGTCAGAACATGAGAGAAATCTCATGTCCTGGCTCTTATTTTTTGCTCAAATGAGCGGACATTTGATGTCCGTTTTCAAAAAAAATAAGGTGCTATCTTAATAGTAGAAATGCAGAAATGCTTTCTGAAAACAAATTAATATCACAGGCCTGAATTACGTAATAGGGCGTGGGATACATCATATTGACCTCCGCTGCGATAAGCAGTGGAATGTGCAATTTGAAGTACCCCCGGTTTCCTATACGCTTTTTTAGGCATACCAGGGTCGGAGGCTTCAAAGGCACCGGCCCTTATTATGTCCCCACGCCCGACTGCGACCAGGCAGAAAGGCAGGGACTTTATGAGAAAGTTCAAAACAGCAGCGGATAACCGCACCAACTACATTTATTACTTCGATGACGGTAGCAAGTGCGTCATCACTCCGGGAGAAGACGGAGAAAACACTACCATCATAGCACAGCTTCATGCAATGGATGATGAGCAGCTTGATGCTGACCGCCGTGAGGAGTATCACTGCCCGGTTCATTATCAGGCTTACTCCGATGGCGAAGGTGAAGATGCGGATGACCGCAACCCTTACTTATGCGACACAGCTGCAGACCCATTGGAGCAGATGCTTGCCTCCATCAATGAGCAGGAGCATTCCGAAAAGCTGGACAGGCTCAAGGCAGCACTTACCACACTGACTGACCTGCAGAGAGACACCATCTATAAAAAGTTCTACCGCAACATGTTCAACGTGGATATTGCAGCGGAAGAAGGTGTGTCCGAGGCAGCAATCCGTAACCGCTTGAAAAAGATCTTTGCAAACCTTGCGAAAAAAATCTGAGAAATGGGGGTTCGATTCCCCCGCTTCTTTCGCATATGGACAGAGGGATACAACAAATGACCCTCGGAAAGGAGCCAATGCAATGAAACACAAAGTATGTATCAACATTGCAAAACCCGGCGGTACACCGACCCCGATAGTAAGAAGCGGTACGGTGCTGATTCGAAAGCGTCTGCTCGACTTCCTCTTTGGGCAGCAGGTCAATGTCCTTGTCCTCTCCCCCGGCGACTCGGTGCAGACTGTCGAGATCCGAGAACTGAAGGAAGGAGGTAAGGACCGTGACTAACAATCAGAAGTACAACTTATTTCTTGATGTAGTGAGAATCATCCGCTCTCTGGCTGATGTGTTCGAGGCAATCGCAGATACCTACAGAGATGCAACTGTAGTAGAAGCCGATGCCAAGGTCATTGATGCACAGGAAGTAAAGGAACTCCCTGCTGAGAAGGAAGTAACCCTGGAAGATGTCCGTGCCGTTCTGGGTCAGAAGAGCCAGGCTGGTATGACTGCCGAGGTGAGAGAACTCATCACAAAATACGGCGGCACCAGATTGTCAGATATTGACCAGGCACAGTATAAGGCACTTCTTGCAGAAGCGGAGGTGTTAGGAAATGAGTAAACACGCTTTTCTTTCTCCTTCCTGTTCACACCGCTGGCTGAACTGCACACCAAGTGCGATGCTTGAATCCGAGTTTCCAGGCGGCAGCAGTTCAGCCGCCGAAGAAGGAACCGCAGCCCACGCTTTTTGCGAACACAAGTTAAAGAAGGCACTCCGCAGAAGAAGCAAAAGACCTGTCTCCGATTACGATAATGACGAGATGCAGGAGTACACCGATGGTTATGTGGATTATGTGATGGAGCAGCTTGAAGTCGCAAAGCAGACCTGCAAAGACCCAATGGTGCTGATTGAGCAGAAAGTAGACTTTTCGGAATATGTTCCGGACGGCTATGGCACGGCAGACTGCATCATCGTATCGGACGATACCATGCAGATTATTGATTTCAAGTACGGGCTTGGAGTCCTGGTGGATGCCGAACAGAATACGCAGCTGATGTGTTATTCTATCGGTGCGCTGAACATCTTCGACAGCCTGTATGACATCAAGCAAGTTACGATGCACATCTTTCAGCCTCGCAGGGAGAATGTCCAGAGCTGGACGATCCCGGTAGATGAACTGAAATCATGGGCAGAGAACGAACTGAAGCCGAAGGCACAGATGGCCTTAAATGGCGAGGGTGAATATCACCCCGGCGAATGGTGTCGGTTCTGTAAGGCAGCAGTCCGCTGCAGAGCAAGGGCTGAAGAAAAACTTCGTCTTGCAGAGCAGGAGTTCAAAATGCCGCCGCTTCTTACGGATTATGAAGGATTATGAAATCGAAGAAGTGCTGACCATCCTTCCAGACCTTACCAAGTGGGCAGACGGCATCCTGACTTATGCCACCGATGCAGCAGTCAACCACGGCAAGGAATGGAGCGGCTTCAAGGTTATCGAAGGCAGATCCGTTCGCAAGTACAAGTACGAAGAACTGGTCACACAAGCAGCCAAAGACCACGGCTATACCGACATCTACCGTCAGAGTCTTATTACCATGACGGAGATGCAGAAGTTGATGGGCAAAAAACAATTTGACCAGATCCTGGGTGACCTCATTGTGAAGCCCCAGGGCAAGCCGACCTTAGTTCCGGTAACGGACAAGTGTCCGGCAATGAACGTAACAAACGCCAATAACGAATTTAAACAGGAGGATTAATATCATGGCTATTTCTAAGACAAAAGTTATCACAGGTGTAAACACTTGTCTCTCTTATTTCCACGGTTGGGAACCTACCAGTATCAACAACGGACCTGAGAGATATTCCGTTTCCGTACTTATCCCTAAGTCTGACACCGAAACTGTGAAGGCTATCAACGAGGCTATCGATGCCGCAATCGAAGAGGGTGTTGCCAAGTTCGGCGGCAAGAAGCCTAACAAGGCAGCAATCAAGCTTCCTTTGCGTGACGGTGATACCGAGCGCGATGATGAGGCCTATAAGGGCCACTACTTCATGAATGCGAACAGCACGACTCCGCCTCAAATCGTGGACAAGTATGTGAAGCCTATCCTTGACCGCAACGAAGTATACTCCGGCTGCTATGCCCGTGTGTCTCTGAACTTCTATGCGTTCAACAGTAACGGTAACAAAGGCGTGGCCTGCGGACTGGGCAACATCCAGAAGATTCGTGACGGTGAAAGCCTTGGCGGCAGAAGTTCTGCAACTGACGATTTCAGCACTGTGGCTGATGACGATTTCCTTTCCTAACCATATAAAACTGGCGGGCGGTGGTGCTGCCACCGTCTGTCCACATTGAATAACGAGGTGAACGTAATGAACGAATTATATGAATTTATGAAACAAGTCGATGTGATAGTCCTTTTCTGCCTGATCTACGGTCTTGCTATCAATGGCATTGTATGGGCAGTGTGCGAATTTTTTAGCTTTGTGGTCAAGAAGGTAAAAGCTTTTATTACAAAACGCAAAGAGAAAAAGGTTGTACAGAAGGATGATGTGACGGAGTAAACATGACGGGCGGCAGAGGATATTCTTCTGCCGCCTTTGTCATAGAAAGGAGCAGCTATGCAGCATTTAAGCATTGATATCGAAACTTACTCCAGCGTGAATCTGCAGAAAGCCGGAGTTTATAAATATGCCGAGAGTCCCGACTTCGATATCCTTCTGTTCGGTTACAGTGTGGATGGCGGAGCAGTTCATGTTATAGACTTTGCCTGCGGCGAGAAGATTCCGGCGGAGATTGTGGATGCCTTGTCGGATGAATCCGTAACCAAGTGGGCATTCAACGCACAATTTGAACGGGTATGTCTGTCGAATTATCTTGATACCTGGCTTTCATCGGACAGCTGGCACTGCACGATGGTGTGGTCGGCAACACTCGGTCTGCCATTGTCCCTGGAAGGGGTGGGTGCAGTTTTGGGGCTGGAGAAGCAGAAACTGACCGAGGGAAAAAATCTCATCAAATACTTCTGTGTTCCTTGCGCCCCTACCAAGACCAATGGCGGCAGAACCAGAAATCTTCCGCAGCACGATATGGAAAAGTGGGAGCAGTTCAAGGCATATAACCTGCGTGATGTGGAAACCGAGATGAGCATCCAGAAGAAGCTGACCCGTTTCCCTGTTCCCGATTTTATTTGGAATGAATACCATCTTGATCAGGAAATCAATGACCGCGGCATCGGACTGGATATGACACTTGTGGAACAGGCTATTGCCATCGACAGCATTAGCCGTAAAAACCTCACGCAGCAGATTCAAAATCTGACCGACCTTGACAATCCTAACTCCGTGGCACAGATGAAAGGATGGCTTTCTGATAACGGACTGGAGATGGATACTCTCGGCAAGAAGGCTGTGGCAGAAACACTCAAGACTGCACCAAAGCACCTGGCGGATGTTCTTTCCCTCCGTCAGCAGCTTGCCAAGAGCAGTGTGAAGAAATACACCGCCATGCAGACTGCGGCGTGTAAAGACTCCAGGGCAAGAGGTATGTTCCAGTATTACGGTGCCAACCGAACCGGCCGATTTGCCGGACGCATCATCCAGCTGCAGAATCTTCCGCAGAATCATATGTCTGACCTTGCCGATGCCAGGGCACTTGTCCGAAGCGGAAACTACGATGCTTTGGAACTTTTGTATGACGATATCCCGGATACGCTGTCGCAGCTGATCCGTACAGCCTTCGTTCCCAAGGATGGCAGAAAATTTATCGTGGCAGACTTCTCTGCAATCGAAGCGAGAGTCCTTGCCTGGCTTGCAGGCGAAAAATGGAGAATGCAGGTATTCGTCGATGGCAAGGACATTTACTGCAGTTCGACATCGCAGATGTTTGGTGTCCCGGTAGAAAAGCATGGCATCAATGGTCATCTCCGCCAGAAGGGTAAGATTGCGGAACTGGCTCTCGGTTACGGCGGTTCGGTCGGTGCGCTCAAGAGTATGGGTGCTTTGGAGATGGGACTTACCGAAGAGGAACTTCAGCCGCTGGTGAACGCATGGAGAAATGCCAATCCGATGATTACGGCTCTGTGGTGGGATATCGACAGTGCGGTGAAGACCACGGTCAGAGAACATATTCCAACTAAGGTGGCAGGACTGAAGTTTACCTATGAGAGCGGATTCCTTTTTATGAGACTTCCTTCCGGCAGACGGATTGCCTATGTGAAGCCACGCATGGGTATCAACCAGTTCGGCAGTGAATCGGTGACTTATGAAGGCATGGGTGCTACGAAAAAGTGGGAACGTCTTGAAAGCTATGGTCCGAAGTTTTGTGAGAATGCTATCCAGGCAATTGCGAGAGATATTCTCATGTATGCTATGCAGACACTACGAAACTGCAGTATCGTTGCCCATGTCCATGATGAACTGATTATCGAAGCGGACAGGCGCATGAGCCTCAGTGCAGTCTGTGAGCAGATGGGCAGAACACCTCCCTGGGCGAAGGGACTGCTTCTTCGTGCTGATGGGTACGAATGTGATTTTTATAAAAAAGACTGATTTTAGGGGGTTCGATTCCATCGGATTCTTCGCATATAGGCAGAAGGAATTGTCCTTCTGTCTATTTCATTTTTTAGGAGGATTCGCTATGGACGAATTAATCAGAATCAATTACGACAGTGAGCGCCCTACTGTGAATGGACGCGATTTGCATGAGGCTTTGCAGGTAAAGACCGCATACAAGGACTGGTTTCCAAGAATGTGTGAGTACGGCTTTGTGGAAGGCAGAGACTTCTGCTCATTTTTGAGCGAAAGTTCCGGCGGCCGTCCTGCGGTAAACCATCAGCTCACCATCGACATGGCAAAGCAGCTCTGTATGATTCAGCGCACCGACATCGGCAGAAAGTTCCGTCAGTATTTCATTCAGGTGGAAGAGGCATGGAACTCCCCGGAGGCCATTATGGCAAGGGCACTGCAGTTTGCCAATCAGCAGCTGGCACTTTTATCGCAGCAGAACCTGGCGCTTACAGAAACCGTGGCTATTCAGAATCAACAGATCACAGAGATGAAACCGAAGGTCAGCTACTACGATGTGGTGTTGAACTGCAAAGACCTTATTTCCACTTCTGCCATCGCCAAGGATTACGGCAAGTCTGCCATCTGGATGAACCGCTATCTCCATGAAAAAGGTGTGCAGTTCAAGCAGGGTGACATCTGGCTTTTATATCAGCGTTATGCCCGGGAGGGGTATACCAGCACCAAGACTCATACCTATCTCGGTACGAATGGTGAGACTCATACAAAGGTACATACCTACTGGACGCAGAAAGGCAGATTCTTCATCTACGAACTGATGAGATCAGACGGTTATATGCCTTTGATCGAATTGGAGGTGTAAGCCGTGAACATCGATAAGTTCAATTCAGAAGGTTACTATGACCCGACAAGTTATGAGGCTATGACCAATGTGGCAAAGGCGGACAAGCAGTCCGCTTTTCGCCCGCTCGCTTATATCTGTTCTCCGTTTTTCGGTGATACGGAAAGAAATAGTGAACAGGCAAGAAAGTACAGCCGTTTTGCCTATGAGCAGAATACGATTCTGGTGACACCGCACCTTTTGTATCCGCAGTTCATGGATGACGAGAACTCAAAGGAACGCGCCGATGCCATGCATTTCAACTATGTACTGCTTGGCAAGTGCAATGAACTGTGGGTGTTCGGTGATGTGATATCCAAGGGCATGGCACATGAGATCGGTATTGCAAAATAGTGGCTCACGTCCGCCGGACAGATGGCTTATTTGTACGCAGATTATTCATAGTTAAAATCCAATGAAAAAATTTTATCAGGGAAGATTGTATCAGGAGCTTAATATTGTGTGTGAGGGAAAAGATGTAAAAGAAAAATTGTTGGAAAGCTTTAGAGACGCAGAAGACTTTGGTTATGTGGCAGGATATGAGCCTTGGAAAGAACTGATCTGTGATAGATGGAAATATTTGAAAACTACCTTTCAGTAAAATCTATTCCATTTTAGCAAGCCTTGCGATAAAATATTTTCAGTGAATGATTAACAGGATTATATTTTAAGGAGGCTTGGCAATGAATAAGGATTTTGAACGCTGCTGTAGCTTTCTTGCAGACATGATTATTAAATATGCACCAGAGATAAAAGACGAAGTAGAGGTGTGTATGATGATCAAGGATTCAATTGATGACGAGAAAGTAAGCAGGCAGAAACAATTTGACCGGTTCTGTTATTACTTAGGTGGGGTAAAACAGTTTCTGGACAAAAAGGCTGCATAGGCAGCCGGAATCCTGCAGATAATATGCTGTAGGATGTATACATATATCAGGAGGCTTCATTCATGGCGAGTGGAGTCTCTTTTATTTTGCACTGTATAATGGAAAAAGTTTTGGTTGAACAGAGGTTGGAATGATGATAAGATTTAGTTGGGACAATAGCGAACGCATGCGTTCACATTTCATAACTAAGAAGTAATGGATTGGAGAGGTGCTTATGGCAGATAAAATTGGAACCGATGAATATGGGGAAATACTTATATATC
>OJNY01000967.1_pt1 | contig 19849 bp, 18 predicted proteins | sample 1597931 | NCBI WGS metagenome assembly OJNY01 (sample SAMN01915209, study PRJEB22387) | human gut metagenome | isolation source: stool | host: Homo sapiens | place: USA
ATGGGCTTATTTCAGCCGAGGATTTGTCTGTAGGTTGATTGAAGATTAGTATTAATATTTTTATTAAAAGATCAATATGCCTTGCCCCAGTAAACCATGCACTTTGCAGGTTTGCCGCAGCATACACACTTGTCGGAAAGATTCTCCTGCTCAAAGGGAATACATCTGGAACCTACACCTGTAACTTCCTTTACCTTATCCTCACAAGCCTCGTCGCCGCACCACATAGCCTTGATAAAGCCGTCGCCGTTCTTTTCAAGCGCTTCGGTTATCTCGTCCATGGTCACGCAGGAATAGGTGCGTCTCTCACGGTTCTCGAGTGCTGCCTTGTAAAGTCCGTCATGTACCTCGGTAAGCTTGGTCTTAACGGTATCTGCGATGCCGTCCAGAGATACAAAGCTCTTCTCACGGTTGTGACGTGTTACTATTACGCACTGGTTCTGCTCGATATCCTTGGGGCCTATCTCAATTCTGAGAGGAACACCCTTCATCTCGTACTGAGCAAACTTCCAGCCGGGAGAGTTGTCGCTGTCATCAACCTTTACTCTGATGCCTGCTGCCTTGAGGATATCTGCCACCTCGTTAGCCTTGTCGAGAACGCCCTCCTTGAACTGCTGGATAGGAACGATAACTGCCTGAATGGGTGCTACTGCGGGAGGAAGAACAAGTCCGTCGTTGTCGCCGTGGGTCATGATAACTGCGCCGATAAGACGGGTGGTCACGCCCCAAGAAGTCTGGTGAGGATATACCTTCTTATTGTCCTTGTCGGTGAACATGATATCAAATGCCTTTGCAAAACCGTCGCCGAAATAGTGGGAGGTTCCTGCCTGGAGAGCCTTGCCGTCGTGCATAAGAGCCTCTATTGCGTAGGTTGCAACAGCGCCTGCAAACTTATCGCTCTCGGTCTTTCTGCCCTTTACAACGGGCATTGCAAGGTACTCCTCGCAGAACTGAGCATATACGTTCAGCATACGCTCGGTCTCTTCGATAGCCTCCTCAGCTGTTGCGTGAATGGTATGACCCTCCTGCCAGAGGAACTCTCTTGAACGGAGGAAAGGACGGGTGGTCTTTTCCCATCTTACAACGCTTACCCACTGGTTGTAGAGCTTGGGCAGGTCACGGTAGGAATGAACGATGTTTGCGTAATGCTCGCAGAAAAGTGTCTCGGAAGTGGGGCGGACGCAAAGTCTGTCCTCCAGCTTCTCGTTGCCGCCCATTGTTACCCATGCAACCTCGGGAGCAAAGCCCTCAACGTGGTCTTTCTCCTTCTGGAGCAGGCTCTCGGGAATGAACATAGGCATGCAAACATTTTCATGACCTGTTGCCTTGAACATACCGTCAAGGATATGCTGGATATTTTCCCAGATAGCATATGCGTAGGGGCGGATTACCATGCAGCCCTTTACGCTTGTGTATTCTACCAGCTCAGCCTTTTTGCATATATCGGTGTACCACTTTGCGAAATCCTCGTCCATTGAGGTTATCGCATCGACCATTTTCTTGTTATCCTTTGCCATTTGGATTCTCCTTTTCATCATCTTTATAATCGTCGAGGTTCATTTCGCCCTCGTAAATGTCATAGACTTTATAATTATCCTCCACCCTTGCGGGACTCGGCTCGGCCTTGTCATCGGGGATATTTTTCTTTTTCTTGCCTGAGATGCTGTCCCACGCCTTATCAACGGCGGCAGCCATCTTGGGGAGAAATGTGGTGAGCAGATATATAAGCACCATGGCGATAATGCCGGTTATAAGCGCAGACCCCAGCGGCATAGCTGAACCCGAAGCTGTCGTATCAGCAGCCGTAGTCTCGACAATAGTGGTCTCTGCCGCAGTATCAACTGCAAGAGCTTCCGAAACGATAGCTTCAGCAGTGCTTGTCTCCATCAAAGCCGACCTCCCTTCATGAGTAAACATATTTTAAATTATAGCACATATTTTCCCTTAATTCAATAGTTATTTTATAAATTTGCCGACAAGGAGACAAAGAAAAGCTGCCATGTGACCCATGACAGCTTTCGGATTTGATCATTTATCAGACATCAATGCCTCTGGTCATAACTTCCATGCACATTCTGCCGTTGTGATAAGGGCACTTCCACTCGTTTACCATGGTGAATTTGAGCATGGGCTTGCCATTGTAATCAACTTCTGCCCACCATTCGCTGCCCTTGCGCTTGTCTATCTGGACATCTCTTATCCATTCCCATACCTTGCCCGCAGCTTCAAGGAACTTCTTGTCGCCGCCGTGCTGATATGCGTTGATGAAGCCTACAACAGTCTCTGCCTGTACCCACCATACACGCTTCTTGTCTATTTCGGTCTTGTCTCTCTCGTTGTTGAGGGAGCCGTTCTCGTATGCGATATTGTAAATGTTGTTGGAAATTCTAAGGTTAATGTTCTTCCACTTCTCAATGTAGTCCTTGTCGCCCATTACGTCGCAGGCACGGTCAAGGAGCCATGTTGCTTCGATATCATGGCCGTAGGAATGGATATCGCCGATAACGTTCAGCTCACGGTCAAAGAATACCAGCAGCTTGTTGTTCTCGCTGTCAAATATCTTGTTCTCGGTGATATCGAGGAGAAATTTAAGTCTTGCCTTTACTCTCTCGTCTCCGCTTGCCTGGAGCAGAACTGTGTAGCCCTCGATAAGGTGGAGAACGGTGTTCATGGTCTTGTCTGCCATAAGTCCGTTTTCGCTGAGAGCGTCGTTTTCGATAAGCTTCCAGTTCTTGTCGAAAGCTTCCATATAAGCCACATCGTCGGTACACTTTTCCTCAACGGTGTCAAAAAGCTCAAAAGCAAGGTCGAGAGCTTCCTTGTCCTTGCAGGCAAGGTAATATGTGGAAAGGGCATAGATAGCAAAAGCCTGATTGTAGGTGTGCTTCATGCTGTCCATAACTGTGCCGTCGTAGTTCATCATCCAGTAAACGCCGCCGTTCTCACGGTCAACGCAGTGGTTTTTCAGGAACTCGTATGCGTGCTTTGCGTTGTCAAGGTTCTTTTCGCCGCCGATAGTGCGGTAAACGGAAGAATAGAACCAAAGTATTCTGGAATTGAGTATAACGCCCTTGCCGCCCTTTTTATCAAGGTTAAGGTCGTTGTCCATCTGACCGTAAAAGCCGCCGAACTCATCGTCTCTGAGAGCGTCCCAGAAAGGGATTATATGGTTTTCAAGCTCATTTTTTACTTCGTTTATAAGCATTTTATTTCTCCTCCTGACATATAATACTAATCTTCTATCAACCTACAGACAAATCCTCGGCTGAAATAAGCCCATTCTTCGTCAAGCTCCCTTGCCGGGCGGCAAGCCCGCCTGCGGTCGCTTTCCTTGACTGGTCTTATTTCATCTGTCGGCTTTGCCTATAGAACGATTGAAGATTAGTATAAACAGCTTCTCCGAAAACACGCAGAGCATATTTTCGGAGAACACAGTTTTTACTTTAAGTCTCTGCCGCAGCAGTTCTTGTACTTCTTGCCGCTTCCGCAGGGGCAGGGATCGTTTCTGCCGACCTTCTTTACACGGCGGGGTTCGCTCTGATAGCTGCCGTCGCCCTGGGTCTCCATAGGCTGAGCAACTCTTTCTCTCTGAGGCTCCTCATTGTTCTTTATCTGGATAGTAAAGAGCAGTCTTACGGTATCCTCACGGATAGACTCGATCATTGCGTCGAACATCTCAAAGCCCTCGTAACGGTACTCGACAACGGGGTTCTTCTGAGCAAATGCACGCAGGCCGATACCTCTTCTCAGCTCTTCCATATCGTCGATATGAGCCATCCACTTAAGGTCAACCACCTTGAGGAGGATAACTCTCTCAAGCTCTCTGAGCATATCGCTGCCCATTTCCTTTTCACGCTTGTCATAGTATGCAAGCGCTCTGTCGGTAAGGAGCTGGATAATATCGTCCTTGGTTATCTTGCCAAGCTCTTCGGGAGTGTATTTGAAATCATCGGGAGTGGTAAGCAGACCCGCAAAATGAGCCTTCAGACCGGAAAGGTTCCACTCATCGTGAACGGAGCCGTCGATGATGTAAAGATTTACGCCGTCAACGACCCAATCCTTAATCATCTTAAGGATATACTCGTGGATATCCTCGCCGTTGAGAACCTTTGCTCTCTGCTCATAGATGATAGCTCTCTGTGTGGACATAACGTCGTCGTAGTTGAGGACGTTCTTTCTGATAGCAAAGTTTCTGCCCTCCACCTTCTTCTGGGAGGATTCGATGACCTTGGAGAGCATCTTGGACTCGATAGGCATATCCTCGTCCACGTTCATGTTATTCATCATCATCTGGAGACGGTCGCCGCCGAACAGTCTCATAAGGTCGTCCTCCAGTGAGAGGAAGAAGCGGCTCTCGCCCTCGTCTCCCTGACGGCCTGCACGGCCTCTCAGCTGGTTGTCGATACGTCTGGACTCGTGGCGCTCGGTGCCGAGGATAAACAGACCGCCTGCTTTTCTTACCTCGTCAGCCTTGCCCTTGATCTCGTCGGCGTGCTTTGCGTAAAGCTTCTTGTATTCCTCACGGGCGCTGAGGATAGCCTCGTCATCGGTATCTGCGTAGCTGATAGCCTCACTGATAATCTCGTCCTCGTAGCCCATGCGCTTCATATCAGCCTTTGCAAGGAACTCTGCGTTACCGCCAAGCAGGATATCGGTACCACGGCCTGCCATGTTGGTCGCAATGGTAACTGCGCCCAGCTGACCTGCCTGTGCAACGATCTCCGCTTCCTTTGCGTGCTGCTTTGCGTTGAGAACATTGTGCTTGATGCCCTCCTTGGAAAGCATCTTGGAGAGTATCTCAGACTTTTCGATGGAGATAGTACCAACCAGAACAGGCTGACCCTTGGCGTGGCACTCCTTTATCTGCTCGATAGCTGCTCTGAACTTTGCAGCCTCGGTCTTATAAACAACATCGGGGTGGTCGATACGCTGAACGGGACGGTTTGTGGGGATCTCGATAACGTCCAGCTTGTAGATCTCCCTGAACTCGTCCTCCTCGGTCATAGCTGTACCTGTCATACCGGACAGCTTGTGATAGAGACGGAAGAAGTTCTGGAATGTGATGGAAGCAAGGGTCTTGGACTCGTGATTTACCTTTACGCCTTCCTTTGCCTCGATAGCCTGGTGGAGACCGTCATTATAGCGGCGGCCCATCATAAGACGGCCTGTGAACTCGTCAACGATAACGATCTCGCCCTCGTTTACAACGTAGTCGATATCCTTCTTCATAACGCCGTTTGCCTTGATAGCCTGGTTGATATGGTGAAGAAGTGTGGAGTTCTCAGCGTCGTACAGGTTCACGATATTGAAGTATTTCTCAGCCTTCTTAACGCCCTGACGGGTGATGGTGGCTGTCTTTGCCTTTTCGTCGATGATGTAGTCGCAGTCCTCTGCGATCTCTTCCTGATCGGTCTTTGTGTCCATTTCGGCAACAACAAAGGGCTTCAGGGTCTTGGCAAACTTGTCTGCCATGGTGTACATCTCGGTGGACTTGTCGCCTCTGCCCGAAATGATAAGAGGAGTTCTCGCTTCATCAATAAGGATAGAATCGACCTCATCGACGATAGCAAAGTTGAATTCTCTCTGAACCTTTTCGTTCTTGTAGATCACCATGTTGTCACGGAGGTAGTCGAAACCGAACTCATTGTTGGTTCCGTAAGTAATATCGCAGTTGTAAGCCTCACGGCGCTGGTCGTTGTTCATGTCGTGGAGGATACAGCCGATAGTAAGACCTAAGTATCTGTAAACCTTGCCCATTTCCTCGGACTGGGACTTTGCAAGGTAGTCGTTAACGGTAACGACGTGAACGCCGTTGCCTGTAAGGGCGTTGAGGTAAGATGCGCAGCAGGCAACGAGGGTTTTACCTTCACCTGTTCTCATCTCGGCGATTCTGCCCTGATGAAGAACGATGGCACCGATTATCTGCACGGGGAAGGGCTTTTTGCCCAGAACTCTCCATGCGCCCTCTCTTACGGTCGCAAGAGCCTCGGGGAGGATATCGTCAAGAGTTTCGCCGTCTTCAAGTCTTTTCTTGAACTCAGGTGTCTTGGCTTTCAGCTCAGCCTCGGTGAGCTTGCCGTATTCTTCGTCCAGATCAAGCACCTTCTGCTTGATAGGGTCGATCTTTTTCAGTTCTCTTTTACTATAGTTTCCGAAAAGTCCGTCTAAAATTCCCATTCGTTTTATTCCACCTTAAAAATTTATTTTTACACGGATGTTCCCCTGCCGATGCAGGGACAGACAGGGCCGTACAATTTGCACTTATAATACATTATACCGCAAAACCAATCCCCTGTCAACAACTATTTTGAAACCTTAACGTTGTGGGGGAAATCATTGCAAAAGACGCAAATATGGCTATAGAAACCGGTACAAATAGATGAACGGGGTTCAGTACACGGCAGAAAGTCAAATGCAGGGAGGTAAAAAAGCGGGGGATAGGGGTTCAAGGAAGCTATCTTATCCCATTCTGCCCGATCCTGCGGCAGCTGCTGCCGCACATAACAGATTATATCTCACAATATCCCTATACTCAGGCTTTGCCATATAATAAACATACTGCTCCGCCAGATCGGGGAAGCTGTTTCCCCTGCCCTCCAGTTTGAAATTATTATATCCCATTGGCACATATTTGGTATATATCGCCTGGGGTGACACATGAAGCGGCGAATTTCTGCGGATAAATGCGTTGTTTTTCATATGCGGACACTGCCACTCCTCTATCTTTGCAGTTCCCGCCTGTATCTTCGCCAGCTCCGCAGGATCGCAGTGCTCCAGCTGATATTTGCCTATATAGCGGTAATGCTCCCCTCTTCTCTGACAGTTGGGTGTGCAGACTGCGTTCACAAGTATCTCGCACTTATCCTTATGTGGTATTTTCGCAAGCGTATCAAAGTCATTGTTATAGTTATAGTCCAGCACCACAAGGCTGTAGTCTTTTTCAAGCTCGCTTTCCAATGTTGGCAGATCTCTTATCTGCTTGCAGGTGGAGGAGATTATCTTCATATTGGGGTGGTGCTTCCTGATATGCGCCTCCAGCAGGGGCGAAAAGACTATCGCCTCGTTCATGCCGTTATCGGCGATATCCAGCACACGGTTGCACACAGGGTCGTTCAGATGCTCACGGGTAAGGAGAGGATTCGTGAGCGTCAGGCGGCAGGGCACTCCCAGAGAATTGAATCTGCCGAGATACTGGGGGACAAGCTTATCCACGGTTTGAATATCCATATATCCTGCCATGATGCGTCCGCCGTTCCATATCATGGGAAAGCAGTCGAAAACGCTTGCTATCTCCACGCCGTCGTAAAACATTTGGGGCATACACTTTATCATTGAAATAAGGGTCATATTCATGCTGCCGTTGAATCTGTCAACAAAATTGGGCAGGTGAAATCTTACGCTCATATGCACACTTCCTTAAAGGTATTTACCCTATTATAGCACACAGCGGCGGGAGTTTCAACAGTTCATGCCATTTACGCAATGAAAATACCGTGTTTTTTGATTTTTTATCCCTTGACACAGCGGCGAATTTATTATATAATATATACTCAGGAAATTATATCTGTATATATACGTACGATTGAAAGGATGGTCATATAAATGGCAGTCAAGAAGATTAGAATGTCCGCCGAAGGTCTTAAGGATCTGGAAAAACAGCTTGAATATTTAAAGAATGTACGCCGTGCCGAGGTCGCTCAGAAGCTGAAGGAAGCACGTTCTTTCGGAGACCTTTCCGAGAACGCTGAGTACGATGAAGCAAAGAACGAGCAGGCTATTCTGGAAGCTGAGATCGTTGACGTTGAAATGAAGATCAACAACGCCGAGGTCGTAAGCGATTCCGACCTTTCCACCGATGAGATCGGCGTTGGTTCTTATGTTAAGCTCAAGGATCTGGAGCTGGACGAGGTAATGGAGCTTCAGATAGTTGGTTCCACCGAGGCTGACCCCGAGAACAACAAGATCTCCGAGGACGCTCCCATCGGCGTTGCCGCTCTCAAGAAAAAGGTGGGCGATATTCTCGAGGTAGAGGCTCCCATCGGCATCATCAGAATGGAAGTTCTGGAGATCAGCAAGTAATATTATTGCAAAGGAATGTGAATAATGGCAGAGGAACAGCTCAAGGAAAATACTTCTCCCGAGGAGCCTGAACAGACCGAGGAAGAAGTACACGAATTAAAGAGAATAAGAATGGAAAAGCTTGAAAAGCTCAAGGCTGAGGGCAAGAACCCCTTTGAGATAACAAGCTTTGACTACAATATAAAGAATGCGGAGATAAGAAAGCAGTACTCCGAGCTTGAAGCAAAGCTCACCGCTCAGTGCGGCGACGATGCCGAGGCTCTCAAGGCTGCTCTTGACGAGAACCGCATCAATGTTAAGATCGCAGGCCGTATCATGACCTGGAGAAACATGGGCAAGGCTAACTTCATCGACGTTCGTGACAGCACCGACCGTATGCAGGTATATGTGCGCATGAACGACATCGGCGAGGAGCAGTTCAAGGAGTTCAAGACCTGGGACATGGGCGATATCGTTGGTGTTGAGGGCTTTGTTTTCAAGACCAGAACAGGCGAGATAACCGTTCATGCTCAGAAGATAACACTGCTCTCCAAGTCCCTGCTGCCCCTGCCCGAAAAGTGGCACGGTCTCAAGGATCAGGACACCCGTTACCGTCAGAGATACGTTGACCTTATCGTTAATCCCGAGGTTGCCGAGACCTTCAGAAAGCGTTCAAAGATAATCGCTGCTATCAGAAGATATCTTGACGCACAGGGCTTTATCGAAGTAGAAACTCCCATGCTGGTAGCAAACGCAGGCGGAGCTTCCGCAAGACCTTTCGAGACACACTACAATGCTCTTGATGAAGATGTTCGTCTGAGAATATCTCTGGAGCTGTACCTCAAGCGTCTTATCGTAGGCGGTCTTGACAGGGTTTACGAGATAGGCAGAGTTTTCAGAAACGAGGGTGTTGACACCAAGCACAATCCCGAGTTCACTCTTATGGAGCTTTATCAGGCATACACCGATTACCACGGCATGATGGACCTTGCCGAGAACCTTTACCGTCACTGCGCACTTGAAGTATGCGGCACCACAAAGATCACATACGGCGGCGTTGAGATAGACCTGGGCAAGCCCTTTGAGAGACTTACCATGGTCGAGGCTGTAAAGAAGTATTCAGGCGTTGATTTTGAGGCTATAAACACTATCGAAGAAGCCCGTGCGGCTGCTGACGCTCACCACATCGAATACGAGCAGAGGCACAAGAAGGGCGATATCCTTAACCTGTTCTTTGATGAATTTGTTGAGGAGCATCTTGTTCAGCCCACATTCATTATGGATCACCCCGTTGATATCTCTCCCCTTACAAAGAAGAAGCCCGACAAGCCCGAATATACCGAGCGTTTCGAGCTGTTCATCACAGGCAGAGAGATGGCAAACGCATATTCCGAGCTGAATGACCCTGTTGATCAGCGTCAGAGATTTGAGGCTCAGGAAGAGATGAAGCGTCTGGGCGACGAGGAAGCCAACAGCATTGATGAGGATTTCCTCCGTGCGCTGGAGATCGGTATGCCTCCCACAGGCGGCATCGGCTTCGGTATCGACAGACTTGTCATGCTTCTCACTGACAGCAGCGCTATAAGAGACGTTCTGCTGTTCCCCACCATGAAAACACTTGACAAGTAAAATATGACTTTTAAAGGGCTGTGACAGCATATGCTGAAGCAGCTCTTTTTTTACAGAAAGGATACAAAGGATATGTCGTATCAATTATCAGAGCAAAAAGTTTTAAAGCAATTAGGAATAGAAGATTTTAGGCATTTAACTAAAGCAAAAGTTATAAATTTGGCTTCCATGCTTGACAAAATGGATCCAGAGGTTGCAAAAAAAGCTTTGGAACAATTTCCAGAGTTTTCGAGCACCGTAAAAGAAATGCTAATTGAATTTAAAAATATATTAGACAAAGGAATAGCATCTAATAATGAAAGTACTAAAGCTGTATATAATACTTACAATGAAATAATAGCTTCTCTGCAAAAACTACTTGAAAATGATAATTTATCATTTGAAGAAAGAAAATACATAATAGAACAAATGAAGGAAATTGCGGACAAAATTGATAAGAAAGACAGTGAAAATAAAAAATGGATTGCATGTATGCTTGCTCTTGCGGGTGGTGTTATATTTGGTATTGCTGCACACTTAGCGTCAGCACTTGGAACAAACACCAATGCAAATTTAATTGATTCAGATGAAAATGATAATAATGAGTAAAGCACATTATTGCACACTGTCACTTTAGCATCATAAATCGCTAATTTAGGAATTGCAAGCCGCAGATTTCCCAGCCTTTTTATTCGTCTCGATTTTCTTAACCATTGAACATTATACGAAAATATGTGTTATAATAGGTTTAAACAATTAAACGAAAGTGAGATATGTTATATGGATATGTTACAGTTAATGAAAGAAAGACACAGCGTCCGCTAATATAAAAAGCTGCATATTGAGCAGCAGAAGCGTGACGCAATAAACGAGTGCATCGCCGAGATAAACGCAGAAAGCGGCCTGCATATGCAGGTGTTCTACGACGAGCCAAAATGCTTTGACTCATTTATGGCGCATTACGAAAAGTTCTCGGACGTGTCAAATTATATCGCAATAGTGGGAACAAAGCAGGACTGGGAAAAGGCAGGCTATTACGGTGAAAAGCTGGTGCTCAGATGCCAGGAGTTGGGGCTAAACACCTGCTGGGTGGCAATGACCCACGGCAAGACCATGGCTGATATCGGAAAGGGTCAGCAGCTGCTTATCGTCCTCTCACTGGGCTACGGCGAAACACAGGGAACCGCTCACAAGAGCAAGCCTGCTGCCGAGCTCAGCAAAGCCGATAAGGAAACAGACTGGTTCACCAAAGGAACGGAAGCGGTATGCCTTGCTCCCACGGCAATGAATCAGCAGAAATTCATGTTCGAGCTTAATAACGGCACTGTCACCGCCAAGGCAGGAAACGGATTTTACACAAAAATCGACCTTGGCATAGCAAAATACCATTTTGAAGCCGTAACGGGACATAAGGTGAAATAATGCAGAAAAAAGATATCGACAAGCTTGCCGCTGATTTCGGCGAATGTCGCAAGGTGCTTATTGCGCTGGGCGATGAAAACAGGCAGCATATGATACTTGAAATGATAAAGATAGGTAACTGCTCGGGCGTTCGTGTAAACGAGATAACCGAAAGGACCCACCTGTCACGTCCTGCCGTGTCCCATCATCTTCGGATACTTAAAGACGCAGGTATTCTTAAAATGCGGCGTGAGGGAACAAAGAATTATTATTACTTTGACCCAGACCTTAAAAGCTTCACCCTTTTATCGGAGGTATTGCAGGAAGCCATACGCATAACCTCAGTGCTGCCCGACAGAAGCGGAGAAGAATAACATTTGCATAAATAAACCGTCGGTATCTCCTAAGCCTGAGATACCGACGGTTATTTTTTATCATCACTGTTATTCGTCCGATATAAGCTTTGCGGTGACGTAAATCTTCGGCGTTGCTACGCCCTCGTCGCCGTTGAGCCATACCTTGTCATAGGAGGATATCAGGAAATCTACCGACATCTTGTGGTCGCCCTCCTGCATATCAAAGTCGATAAGGTCGATCTGTGCGGTAAGGTCTTCCTTGGATATGGCGGCTATCTGGTCGGAGTCGCCCACCACGAACAATGTCATGCCCGACGCTACAGGCTCGAACTCGAACTGTGCGGGCTTGTTCACAAACTGGATATCCTTGCCCATAATGGCTATCGCCTTTTTGGAGATACCCTCGCTGGGGCAGGTGACTGTTACTGTATCTATCTGGGTCAGGTTCTCATAGTCCTCGGGCAGGAAGTTTTCCGCCTTGAACTCGAACACGCTGCCCACATCGACCTCACGCATATTTATGGTGCCGATGTTAAGCTCGGGCAGATCTTTTATCTTGTCATTGGGAGCTGCAATGGTCAGCTCATCGACCGAGAACACCAGCTGACTGCGGAAGTAGTCGATATCGAAATTTTCGGGAGCGTTGATGATATTTACGTTCAGCGGCAATGTCTGGCGGACGTAAACGGGTATCTGAATGGCAAACGAGGACTTATCAAAGGTAAGCTGCTGATTGTCATTGGAGATGACCGCATTGTTGTTGTAGAGCACCAGGTCGCTGGTGGTGAACTCGTAAGTGGAGCTAAGCTCCTGCTCGGGAGCCACCTTTGCGCATACCTTGGTAATGGAGCTTACCATATCAAGAGGGCCTGTGACGGTGACTGTGGAGGGAGTTACTATGGGGTCGCCGCTCATATAGCCCGAGGCTATCTTTACATTTTCCAGCTGGGGAGTTATCTCGAACTCCTTGGAAACTATCTTGTCGAAAGTGACGCTGATTGTGGAAGGCTCGATGCTCACCACGTCAAAGGTCTTGCCTGTGCTGCACTCGATGTTCATGGAAAGGTTATACTCCCTTGCCATCATAACGTTGGAAGCATCAAGCACGGCGGTGAGATCCTCGGTCTTAAGGTCGCCTATCTGACCTCTTTTGCCCGAAATGGTAACATTTACAGTCTTAGGGGTCATGGAAATAACATCAAGCTGATTTGCCTGAGCGTAGGTATCTTCAAGGGAAATGGTAACGGGAACGTTGTAAATGGAGCGCTCCATTGTGGGGTAAACGCTTATTGAAACAACAGCCCATATTATCACTGCGCAGAGGATAGAAAGGATCTTCTGGGAGCTGTCCTTTTCAAAAAGCTTTTTGAAAAAATCGGAAACTTTTCCGATGATCTTGTTAATATCAGGCATAAGCTCTTATCCTTTCTTGTTTTTATTGAAAAGTCCCAGCTTTTCGGACTTTGTGCCTTCCTTGCTCTGCTTGTCCTGAGATTTTTCCTTGGGGGTCTTTTCGGGAAGAAGCTTTGCACGGAGAGTCTTTTTAAGGGTGTCCTTGGAATATCCTCTGGTAAGCTCGCCGTTTTCCGCAACGGAAATGGCTCCTGTTTCCTCGGATACCACAATGATGATAGCGTCCGAGTTCTCGCTCATGCCTATGGCAGCTCTGTGACGGGAGCCGAGAGCCTTGTTGATAAGCTCCTCCTTTTCGGGCTTGGGCAGGAAGCAGGCGGCGGCAAGGATAATGCCGTCACGCATGATGACCGCTCCGTCATGGAGAGGGGTGTTCTTGAAGAAGATATTTCCGAAAAGCTCTTTACTGGGAACGGCGTTCAGGATAGTACCTGTATTTATCTGCTCGCCCAGCTTTGTCTCTCGCTCGATAACGATGAGCGCACCTGTGGTGGAAGCGGAGAGGTCCTCGCAGGATTCGCAGATAACGTCAATGGCATATGCCCATTTTGAGGCAAGCTCGCCCTCGGAGGCACTGTTGCTGAAAACGGGGAGCTTTGACAGCTTGGAATGGCCCACCTTTTCAAGGGAACGCCGCAGCTCCGGCTGGAAGATTATGATTATCGCCAGAAGTCCCACATCAAAGGTCTTGTCGAGGATAAAGGTCAGCGCTTTCATCTGCATTATCCTTGCCAGCATATAGCAGAGCACCAGCACGATGATACCCTTTGCCAGACCGCCTGCACGGGTCTCCTTCATGAACTGTATCACCTTGTAGATAAGGTAAGACAGAACAGCGATATCTATAATATCCCAGAACGACGGGGGAAGAATTGTGAGCAGGGAGCTTTTAAGCTCATACAGCAAGTCCATAAATCACGACCCTTTCATATTTTTGTGTAATCATTATATCATCTTTTCTTTTACTTTTCAAGAGGGGCGGGGCAATTTGCAGCAGCAGGTGTGAAACGTAATTAAATTAACCTAAAAATATTGCCGCAGGGCTTGAAAAATCTGCGGCAATGATTTATAATAGTACGTGCTGGTGTTTTCATCAGAACAAGCTCAACTGATCCTTATCGGGGAAAAGGGTGTTTATGTCTATGCGGCGAACATCTATCCCCTGATTCACGGCATAGCGCAGAGTCTGCCCCGTGCCGCTTTTTTCATTTGCGATAACGGCGATAAGGCGGGAGGAGTTATCCACCATAAAGCGGTTTCGCTGCTGCATACAGGCTCTGGTGTATTCCTCGGAAATGACCACAGTCTCGGAAGCGGCTGAGATTATCCTGCCGAAAGCCCATTTATCCGCACCCTTGAAGCTGCTGCCAATGTCACGATATGGCAGGGCGGCTATCAGTCTGAGTGGCATATCCGCCGCAAGGGAAAGGACTATCTCCCCTGCCCAGAGGTCAATGCCACGCTGCATACCGGTGATAAAAGTATCATAGCCGTCATTCACGGCAGCGGTTATTTCAGTATAGAGCATACTTTTTATGACCTTTGCTTCGGGTGAATCGGAGCTTCCTCCGGGGAGTTTTTCGGGGCGGTGACCTGTAAAGCAGGCTGTTTTTTCTCTGATAATATCCATAGCGCTGTCCTTTCCGTATGTATTGGAATTATTATATCACATGAGAAAGGGATTGGCAAGGGAAAGGCTGAAAATAGGAGATAAAAAGAAAGGACCGTGCTATTAAAAGCACGCACCTTTCGTTTCGGCGGCTCACCGTTGATTTCTTATCAATTCATATCAGCCGCTCCCAACGAATACTATAAAAATATTCTCATCTTTAAAGGAGATAACATATAATGAAAACTTTTCTGAAAAGAGCCTGGACTGAAATACATCTCGACAGGCTGAAGGATAATTTCACCGAGCTGAAAAAGCTCACCGATGAGACCCACACTCAGGTCGCCTGTGTTGTAAAGGCTAACGCTTATGGTCATGACGACGAAAACATCGTGCCTTTTCTGGAGGGACTGGGTGCAAAATTTTTCCTTGTCTCCAACATCAAGGAAGCTGAAAAAGTCCGCCGCTGCGGAAGCGGAAGCGAAATTCTCATTCTCGGTCACACTCCTGCGGAATATGCTGCCGAGCTGGCTGAAAATGACATTATCCAGGCGGCTGTTTCTGAGGAATACGCCCGTGAGCTTTCGGAAGAGGCTGTTAAATGCGGCGTTAAAGTAAAGATCCACCTTGCCCTTGACACGGGCATGGGCAGAATAGGCGTATGCGTTTATGACGATGACTCCTGCCGCAGGGCTGCCGAGCAGGCTGAGCGTGTGAGCCGCCTTGAGGGTGTTATCCTTGACGGCGTATTCACCCACTATGCTTCCGCTGACAGCTACGCTGAGGACGATGAAAAATACACCGAGATGCAGACCGAGCTGTTCTTCAAGACCTGCGGATACATAAAGGAAAAGGGCGTAAACCTCCGTCACACCCATTGTCTCAACAGCGCAGGCGGCGCTTTCCATTACGACAGCCGCAGCACTCTTGTGCGCTACGGCATCATGCTCTATGGTCTGAAGCCTGACGTTAGCCTTGATATGCCCTGTGAGCTGAAGCCCGTTATGGACTTAAAGGCGGCTGTATCATATGTAAAGCAGCTCAAAGCGGGCAGCTATGTAAGCTACGGCAGAATATTCCGTGCCGACCATGACATCACCGCCGCAACCATTCCCATAGGCTATGCGGACGGCTATGCACGCAACCTTTCGGGCAAGGCGCACGTTATCATCAACGGCAGAAAGGCTCCCATTATCGGACGTGTGTGCATGGACCAGCTGATGGCTGACGTTACCGGCATTCCCGATGTAAAGGAAGGCACGACCGTTACTCTCATTGGCACTGACGGAAACGAGACCATCACGGCGGACGATCTGGCAGGAATGTACGGCACTATCGGATACGAGGTCATCTGCGGCATTTCCAAGCGTATCCCCCGTGTTATCTACAAGGGAGATGAAATTTCCGATGTTGTGGAATATTATTGATACAAACACATTACAATAACTGCGGCGGCGCATATTATCACCGAAAGTCTGAACAGCAGACCGATGATATGCGCCGCTTTTTTTGCGGGCTTTTTGGTGCTGTACATAAATGCGGGGTCGGATATCTCACGCTCCAGCTCTGCCATTTTCATTTCCGCTTCCATGCCGACGCCGCCGGGGAGCTTGTCCGTACGCAGAAAGACCACGGCTTTTTCAAAATACTCGCTTTCGGGGAAATTTACTTCAAGTATCCGCTTGTTTACGCCCTTTATCATATTTACTGCTCCTTAAATTTACGTATTATACTAATCTTCAATCGCTCTATAGGCAAAGCCGACAGATGAAATAAGACCAGTCAAGGAAAGCGACCGCAGGCGGGCTTGCCGCCCGGCAAGGGAGCTTGACGAAGAATGGGCTTATTTCAGCCGAGGATTTGTCTGTAGGTTGATTGAAGATTAGTATTATTAATGTTATTATGTTCCGATGCAGGGAGAATATACAGAACGTAATGGCAGATAAGGACTATTTCAACGGAGTTTTCAAAGTATTGTTGAAAACTCCGTTGAAAAGTCCTGCTATCAGCAGTCTTTTATATAAAAAGAGTGTTGAAAGCTGTTGAAAAACGGTTATACTCTGCGTAAATTGTAAAAATATGCGGCGGGAAGCCCCCATGCGTGGGCAATACCTCCAAAATATGCGTATGGGTACGGTGGGAATAATGGTTAAAATTTTACTTGACAAAGGAAGGAAAAAATGTTATCATTGTAGTTACGTCGAGTACATTTGTATTTCCAACACGGACTTTGCTATGTACATCATATAACATATATGGAGCTGATTGGTATGACAGTTGAAAAATCAACCGGATCGACACTTCCCGCTGCGGGGAGCGATGCTAAATATGCAGTTGTCAGCTGCGACGTGCTTCCCGAAGTGTTTCTTAAAGTAATGGAAGTCAAGCGCCTGCTTGCCTGCGGGGAGGAGAAAAGCTCCGCTTCCGCCTGCAAAAGGGCTGATATTTCCAGAAGCGCTTTTTATAAATACCGTGACAGCGTTTACACCTACGAGGAAAAGCTGACGGGCAGGATAATCTCCCTTTACGCAGTGCTGCGTGATATGCCCGGCGTGCTTTCATCGGTGCTTGCCTGTCTTCACAAGTGCAGCGCAAACGTGCTTACGCTGAACCAGAGCGTGCCTATTGACGGTGCGGCTGCGGTCACGGTAACAGTCAAGCTTTCGGGCGGCCCTATGGACGGTCCCTCGCTGCGCAGAGCTGTTCTGGGCGTTGAGGGCGTTGTGGAGGCAAGGCTCATATCGGAAGAGTGACCTCTTCCGTGAAGAGTAACCTCTTCCGTGAAGAATGACCTCTTCTGTGAAGAATAAAATTCTTCCATCATAACTACAGTACAATATTTTTAAGGAGTTTATATTATGGCTAAATTTGCAGTTCTCGGACACGGCGTTGTTGGCTCGGGCACAGTTGAGCTTTTCCTGAAAAACAAGGAGCAGATCAACAAGAAATCCAACATTGATCTTGACCTCAAGTACATTCTTGATATCAGGGATTTCCCCGGACTTCCCTATTCCGACAAGTTCACCAAGGATATCAACGATATCCTGAACGATGACGAAGTTACCGTTGTTGCAGAGGTAATGGGCGGCGTTCACCCCGCTTATGACTTCGTTCTCGCCTGCCTCAACAAGGGCAAGAGCGTATGCACCTCAAACAAGGAGCTGGTGGCAAAGAAGGGCGCTGAGCTGCTCAAGGCTGCAAAGGATCACAACTGCAACTTTATGTTCGAGGCTTCCACAGGCGGCGCTATTCCCATTATCAGACCCCTCAGAAGCTGCCTTGCGGCAAATGAGATAACAGAGATAGCAGGTATCCTCAACGGCACCACAAACTTTATCCTTACAAAGATGATAACCGAGAAGATGTCCTTTGAGAATGCTCTGGCAATGGCTCAGAGACTGGGCTACGCCGAGAAGAACCCTGCTGCCGATGTTGAGGGCGCTGACGCCTGCAGAAAGATCTGCATTCTCTCCTCTCTCGCTTTCGGCAAGCACGTTTATCCCGACTGGGTACACTGCGAGGGCATCACAGAGCTTACTCTCGAGGACGTTGCATATGCTCAGAGCTGGGGCGGCGCTGTAAAGCTCATCGGCTCCGTAAAGAAGCTTGACGACGGCAGGATACTCCCCATGGTGGCTCCCAGATTTGTTTGCGGCGACTGCCTGCTTTCAAGCATTGACGACGTATTCAACGGCATCATGGTATGCGGCGACGGCTTTGACAAGGTAATGTTCTACGGCAGAGGCGCAGGTAAGCTTCCTACAGCAAGCGCAGTGCTGGGCGACGTTATCGACTGCGCAAAGCACAACACCACCATTCTTTCCCAGATGTGGGAGGACAGCACCGACAACAGCTTCATCGAGGACTACAAGGAAGCTGATGTACGTATGTATGTTCGTGTAAAGGGTGCAGACAAGGCGGCTGTGGCTGCTCTGTTCGGCGATGTGGAATATCTTTCAAGAGAAGGTCAGCCTGATGACGAGCTGGCATTCATCACTGCACAGGATAAGGAGAAGAACATCACCGAGAAGTTAGAAAAGCTTAACGTTCTCGGAAAGATCAGACTTCTTGATATGTAAAAAGATCACGGACGGAATAATTCCGTCCGTTTGCTTTAGAGGAAAACTATTTGAAAAGAAGTGATAATATGATAAAAATTAAAATACCTGCCACCAGTGCAAACCTGGGCGCAGGCTTCGATGCGCTGGGACTTGCTCTCAGCTACTATAACTATGTGAATATGGAAGAGGCCGACGGCTGCCATATAAAGTCGCTGGACGACACGGAAGTCCCCACCGACGAAACCAACCTTATCTACCACACCGCAAAAACTGTTTATGAGATATGCGGAAAGGACTTCAAGGGACTTACCATCGAGCAGACCAACCATATCCCCATGGCAAGAGGTCTGGGAAGCTCCAGCGCCTGCATTATTGCAGGTCTTGTGGGTGCAAACCACCTTATGGGCAATCCACTTTCACTTGATGAAATGGTAAATCTCTCTGCTCAGATAGAAGGTCACCCCGACAACACCGCTCCCGCACTGCTGGGCGGCATAGTTACCGCAGTATTTGACGGAAAGTGCGTTCACTGGGTAAAGCAGGAGGTTTTCACCACGCTGAAATTCATTGCAGTGATACCCGACTTTGAGCTTAAAACCGAAAAGGCAAGAGCCTGCCTGCCAAAAGAGGTGGCTCATTCGGACGCAGTGTATAACCTTTCCAGAGCGGCGCTTTTCTCCGCTTCCCTGCTGACAGGAAAGTACGAGAACCTGAGAACTGCCGTTCATGACAGGCTTCACCAGCCATACAGAATGGAGCTTATCCCTCACGCAAGGGACGTTTTTGACATTGCCTACACCAACGGTGCATATGCTTCCTACATAAGCGGCGCAGGTCCTACACTTATGACAATAGTTGATGCGGAGAACAAGTTCTTTGGCGGAAAGATGCGTTTTGCGCTGGACAACATGGGTCTTGAGAACTGGGAAGTCAAGGAAATGCACATAGACAACAAGGGAACCTGTGTTGTTGATGAATAATAGCAAATGCTGTTGCAGATATGCGGCAGCATTTGCTTTATTACATGAGAACGTGTCACAAATGACAAAGTTTGCTCAAATGAGAGCAAGGCAAAGGGTTTAGGTCAAGCCTTTTTCCCGAAAGGCTTGCGGGAGTCCAGAGGGCAGAGCCATCTGGTCGCCCTCCGCAGAGGGCGAAATCTGTTTGCTGACGGTATAAATAATTGACTTGATAGCCGACTGACTAACAAATCCTAAAGCCGCCTGCACCAAAAGTTCAAAACCAAGTGAAACAGACATTTTATCTCAAATTATCTTAAAACTATTTTATGCAGGCGGCTTGAAACTGAGAGCAATTTCGCAGAAATTGCGTTTCAGTTTCCG
>OJNY01000979.1_pt1 | contig 19699 bp, 18 predicted proteins | sample 1597931 | NCBI WGS metagenome assembly OJNY01 (sample SAMN01915209, study PRJEB22387) | human gut metagenome | isolation source: stool | host: Homo sapiens | place: USA
TGAATTACCTTTATTTACACAATTATATAATTTAATAACATTAAATTATAACCGATTCGCATTAGAAGATCTGATTGAATTTTTTGAGTTTGTTATTTCTCCGGCCGAAAAAGAAGTCAATGGAGCTGTATATACACCTTCATACATCCGTGAATATGTTGTTAAAGAATCATTAAAAGGATATTCTAATGAAGAGTTGGTAAACATAAAAATCGGAGATCTTTCGTGTGGATGCGGAGGATTCTTTATTACTGCAGCCATTTATATACATAAAAAAACAGGTGCTCCAATCCATGAAATTATTTCAAACTTTTATGGTGTAGATATCGCATCATATAGTATTGAAAGGACTCGCATCTTATTAAATCTACTTTGCCTTTCCTATGGGGAAGATGCACCTATTAGCCCTAATCTTTATCAGGCGAATTCATTAGAATATGATATTCGTAGTATCAATGAAATAGCACAAAATGAAGGGCTAGACATAGTAATAGGCAATCCTCCATATGTTAGCTCATCAAAGATTACTGAAGAAAGTAAACAACTATTGCGTAAGTGGTCAGTAGCATCTACTGGGAAAACAGATTTATATTTGCCATTCTTCCAAATTGCTATAGAGGCATTAAAGCCTGGTGGAACATTGGGTTACATTACCGTAAATAATTTCTATAGGAGTCTCAACGGAAGAGCCTTTAGAGCTTACATGTCCGAACATCGTTATAACCTCCAGATGGTAGATTTTGGCTCCGAGCAAGTTTTTAAAGGACGTTCAACATATACCTGCATTTGCCTAATTTCTAAAATTGAGGGCAATATCGCATACTGCAAAAAAAATAGCCATGAATTAAATAGTCTTTCTGCAGAAGAATTCATACGTAAAGAATACGGCAATTTAGATGATTTCGCAGGATGGACACTATGCAATACAGTCACGACAAACAATCTTAGGAAAATAGAATCTATTGGGACTCCACTAGGCAAACTGTTTGATATAAAAAATGGTTTTGCGACATTGAAGAATGATATTTATTTGTTTACTCCCATACGAGAAACAAAGAAGTATTTCTATATTAATTACAAGAATACAGAAGTCAAAATAGAAAAAGCTATTTGTCGCAAAGCCATAAAACCCAACATATTAAAGGATGAAAGCGATATAGAGAATTATTTAGAATACATTATTTTCCCATATACGATTGACGCATACAATAAGGCTGTGCTTATTGATGAGGATATTATGAGGGAAAAGTACCCCTATGCTTTAGAGTATTTGCGTCTACATACCCTAGAGTTAAAAAAAAGAGACAAAGAATCCCGGACGTATGCCTCATGGTATGCGTATGGTCGTACTCAAGCATTAAACATAATAGGGAAGAAACTGCTCTTTCCATATTTGGCTGATAAACCCTACTTTGTTTTGACAGAAGACGAAACACTACTATTCTATAATGGTTATGCCATAGTGAGCGATTCAAGTCGAAAACTTATGGTGTTACGTCGGATATTACAGTCCTCCGTCTTTTGGTATTATATTAAACATACTAGCAAGCCTTATGGAGGGAACTACTTTGCCCTTGCTAAAAATTATGTAAAAAATTTCGGGATTCCTGAGCTTATAGAAGCAGAGGAAGACATCATATTAAATCTTAGTCAAGCAGATTTAGATTCCTACGTTGAGAATCTGTATGGTGTAAATTTAAACATTTGAAATATGGATATCGAACAGAAATATCAAGTAAACCATTACCTCGTTTCAGCATTACTTAATTATGTTGATAACAAGGAAATTGCTATACCGGAGATTCAGCGCCCATTCGTTTGGGATGGCGCAAAAGTGCGCGACCTCATAGACAGCCTTTATCAGGGTTATCCAATCGGTTATATCGTTACTTGGCAAAATCCGGATGTGAAACTAAAAGATGGCACGACAGCGACCGGTAAGAAGATTCTAATCGACGGACAACAACGTGTAACAGCGTTAACAGCAGCAATACTTGGGCATACCGTAAAAAATACTGATTATGAAGATGTCCGCATTAAGATTGCCTTTAATCCCAAAGAAGAGAAGTTTGAGGTAAGCAATCCGGCTATTGAGAAAGATGTGACATGGATAGCCGATATTGCCCCTTATCTTAGTGGACAACAAAGATTGAGAGAGTTACGTGACTCTTATTGCGTGCTGAACCCAGATATGAGCGAAGACCGTTTTGAGGATATTCTTGAAGGGTTGAAAGATATTAAGAAGAAAGAGGTCGGAGTTATTCAACTCGCAGGAAATCTTGATATTGACGCGGTAACAGAAATTTTCATCCGCATCAATAGTCAGGGAGTGCCATTGAGTCAAGCAGACTTCGTAATGTCTAAGATTGCAGCCAATGAATCGTATGGAGGAAACCTTCTTAGAAAGTGTATCGACCATTTCAGCCATCTGGCTGTAAAGCCTGAGTTTTATGGTAAACTGAAGGAGAACGATACGGAATTTGTCAATTCGGAATATTTCCAGCCGATAAGTTGGTTACGCAACGAGAACGATGACATATATGATCCCTCGTATGTTGACATCCTGCGTGTTGCATTTACCTATAAGTTCAGTAGAGGTAAAATGAGCGACCTTGTGAGTTTACTCTCAGGTAGAAACTTCGAGACACGCGGTTTTGAGCAAAGCATAGAGGAGAGCACTTACCGTGAGCTTAAAGCCGGAGTGATGGACTTTATTAATGAAACAAACTTCAAGCGTTTCATCATGATAGTCCGCTCTGCAGGATTTTGCCATACGAAACTCATTCGTTCCCAAAACGTTCTCAACTTTGGCTACATTCTTTACCTAAAACTACGAGCTCAAAAGTACGCTCCTGATAAGATTGAGAAGTATGTACGCCGTTGGATTGTGATGGCATTCCTCACGGGGCGATATAGCAGCAGTCCGGAATCTCAGTTCGACTATGATATCAAGCAAACAGACTTACGCCCGTTTGAAGATTTTCTCAAAGATGTTGAAAACGCACGATTGTCTGATGCATTTTGGGATGTCGAGTTGCTTCAACGACTTGATACATCTGTGGCAAGTAGTCCAGTGTTCAATGTGTTCCTTGCATCACAGTGCAAAATGGGAGTGCGTGGGTTCCTATCAACTGACATAACGGTAAAAGACCTGATTGAACAACGAGGAGATGTACATCATATCTTCCCCCGTCAGTATCTTAAGGACAACGGATTCTCACGTAGTCAATACAATCAAGTTGCCAATTATTCCTATGTTCAATCTGAGATAAACATAAAGATTGGTAAGAAGGCGCCTTCGGACTATCTTAGTTATGTTGTAAACCAACAATGCAATGGCGAAGAATGTAAGTATGGAGGTATAACAAATATCGCAGACTTGCATAAAAATATGGAAGAGAATTGTATTCCAATGGACACTTCTGAAATGACTCTTGCTGATTATTCCGACTTTCTTTCTCAAAGAAGAACTCTCATTGCCAAACGCCTAAAAGAATATTATTTTTCACTTTAACGATAGTAGTATTCACGAGTTATGCCATACGAAGACAGATATAAGGAGTTTGAGCAGTATCTTGCTTCCGGGGAACCGGGAATGGAGGAACGTGCGCGTAACTGGTCGATGGCTATCGGTTTGCAGGATGTTGACCGATTGAAGCCATCGGAATTTCTGCTTGAACAGGCGAAAGCCAATATCGAGGGTAGAATTTCAAGCGAGGAAGTCGGCAAGCGACTTGAGGAGTATTATAGCCAGAAATCGGTCCGAGAGAAAGCGGAGGCCGACGGAACCTTTGAGGCTGACCGAGTGGCAGACCGAATCAATCTGCTTTTGGCGGAGAAGGCTTTTACATTCTCCCCTATGGAGTTGTCGCGTATACATGGCTTTCTTTTCAAAGGTGTTCTGCCCCATGCGGGACAGTTCCGAACATATAACATTACTAAGAAGCAATGGATTCTTGACGGTGATACAATCAGCTATGGCAGCGCGGATTCTTTGTCGGAACTTCTGAATTATGACTTCGGCGAGGAAAGGAAATTTGATTACAGCACCGTTTCGTCTGCGGACGCTATCAGACATATCGTACGATTCATTTCAGGCATCTGGCAGATTCACGCTTTTGGCGAAGGTAATACACGCACGACTGCGGTATTTCTTATCAAGTATCTCAGAAGTTTCGGCTTCGAGGTGAACAATGAGAGTTTTGAAAAGCACTCCTGGTTCTTCCGAAATGCTCTTGTACGTTCGCAGTATGAGAATATCCCCAAAGGCATTCACCGGACATTCGGGCCATTGGAACGATTTATGAATTTCGCGGTGTTCGGCATTCCGGCAGACCTCCGCAACCGCACTTTGCACATCCGTTGGAATGAGCCGCTGCGACAGGATGACGGTTCCGAAGATGCTAAACGCCAAAATGACGTTTTGGAAACGCCATTGTCGTTTAGCGAACGTCTCTCGTTGAAAGATATGGCTGTGATACGCCTTATTGCGTCAGACTCCAAAATATCAATCGCTACCATAACCGCCAAAACCGGATTATCAAGGCGTACCGTTGACAGAGTCATCGCCGCCTTGAAAGACAAGGGCATAATTACTAGAGAAGGTGCTAAAAATAACGCCACATGGGTTATAAATTATGGACGCTAATCTTGACATACAGATTGAGAAAGCTCTGAGGACTTATCGGGCTTCGGGAGTCGAAGATCAGGTGAACTATCAGAAGTTCAACCTCTATTCCATCGTGACCCATTCAACGGCCATCGAAGGTTCTACTGTCACCGAAATAGAAAACCAACTTCTTTTCGATGAGGGTATTGCCGCAAAGGGGCGATCACTGACTGAGCAGATGATGAATGTCGACCTGAAGGACGCTTATCTATATGCTTTCGGAATAGCCTCCGAAAATCCGACATATACGTCTCAGTTATTACAACAAATGTCTGCCTTGGTGATGCGCCGTACCGGAAGCGAATGCTCCACGATTGCTGGACATTTCGATTCTTCAAAGGGCGAGTTTCGCCTCTGTAATGTCAGTGCCGGTATTGGCGGCAGGAGTTATCTTGCATATAATAAGGTTCCACGCGCCGTGGACGATTTCTGTAGTTGGCTAAATGAAGAAATTGCCAATGCGGATAGGGCAAATATCGCGGCATGTTATCGTCTTAGTTTTGAAGCCCACTTCCGGCTGGTAAGCATCCATCCATGGGTTGACGGCAATGGTAGAACGACCAGATTGGTGATGAATATGATTCAGCGTCAGTTATGGCTTGTTCCTTCCATTGTCAGAAAGGAAGACAAAGGAGAATATATCCAGTCATTAGTTGACAGCCGTGAGAATGACGATTCGACAATCGCACAGGACGTTATGCTCCGTCACCATATCGCGAATATCAACCGCCGAATTTTGCAGTATCAAGAGAATGACACTGTAAATGCCCAAAGTGACACTGTAAATGTTACCGCAAACTCAAATAATGACACTGTAAAAGGACTAAAGAAATCCCTGCAAAAAGTCTATACGGTTATTCTCAACAATCCGAAGATTACACATTCGGAAATAATGCAGACGCTTCATATTTCAGAATCCACAGCTAAACGAGCTACCAGAGACCTTAAAAAACTTGGATACATTGCGAGAGAGGGCTCTGACAAAACCGGCAAGTGGATAATTCTGAAATAACACCTGCCAAGTAACATTATCGGCATAGTAACACAATATAAAGGTCATTGGTCAGAGAGATAAGTGACTAAGATAAGTTCATTATTCATCGCTCAACATATCATATAATAAATATTTTTACTATCTTTGCGGTATCATAAGATATATTGAGTATGGCAAAGAACACCATGGGGACAAAGTTGCCCCGGAAATTGGAGCAGAAAATGGCTCTTATGGGTGAGCAGATTAAGCTTGCCCGGTTGCGTCGCAACCTCTCGATTGCGCAGGTTGCGGAACGTGCGACTTGTTCGCCTCTCACAGTGAATCGCATCGAGAAAGGCTCGCCCACAGTCTCAATCGGCATCTATGCCCGTGTTCTTTATGCTTTGCAACTTGATGACGATCTACTTTTGATTGCCAAAGAAGACACCCTTGGACGCAATTTGCAGGACTTGAATCTGAAACATCGCCAACGTGCATCTAAAAAGGAATAAGCCATGAAGAAACTATTTGTGTATGCCGACTTTGACTGGCTGGAGACGCTTCAACTGATAGGCGAGCTTTCCTGCGACTCGGTGCGCGGCAGTGAGACATACGGTTTCTCGTATGACAAAGATTGGCTTGCCAAATATGGTGATGTTTTTCTCAGTGAGGATTTGCAGAATTATACCGGCATCCAATACACACGACCAGAGCGCGATATTTTCGCTTGTTTCTCGGATGCTCTACCCGACCGCTGGGGCCGCACATTGCTGAACCGTCGGGAGCAGATAGCAGCCGCTGATGAAAAGAGAGCCGTGCGCAGATTGACTTCTATCGACTATCTGATGGGAATTGACGATGCTTCACGCATGGGCGGTTTCCGGTTTGCCGAAACTCCCGGTGGAAAGTTCATCAACTGCGAGGGAAGCCTCCGTGTGCCACCATTGGCGAATGTCCGAGAGCTAATGCGGGCAGCACATGAGATTGAACTTAGCGAGGAAAAGCATCTTTTGCCGTCAAAGAAATGGCTTGCTCAGTTGTTACACCCCGGAACGTCCCTCGGAGGTGCCAGACCGAAGGCATCTGTCATTGATGAGGATGGCAGTCTGACTGTTGCCAAGTTTCCTTCGCGCAAAGATGATTACGATGTTGCCCAATGGGAGCATTTCTGTCATGCAATGGGGCGCAAAGCCGGGTTAAATGTTGCCGAGACTCGTACAATCAACGGCGAGGACTATCATATTCTTCTCTCAAAACGTTTCGACCGTAACAGCGACGGCAGAAGAATACATTTCGCTTCCGCATTGACATTACTTGGATTGACCGACGGCGACAACGCATCAACCGGCTACGGCTACACCGACATCGTGGATTTCATAGTTCAGCACGGCAGCAATGTCGAGTATAACTTGGAAGAACTATTTCGCCGCGTGGCGTTCTACATCATTGTAGGCAACTCCGATGACCATTTCCGCAATCATGGTTTTTTATTGACACGCAAAGGCTGGGAACTCTCACCGGCGTACGACATCAACCCGACCCTCGCCGATAATCAAAGCCTACTGATTAACCGCTCCACAAGCGAATCGGATCTCAATATTCTATTGGCATCCGCCGGAGAATATATGCTTTCAGCTGACAAAGCCAAGAGCATAATCACCGAGGTAAAAACAGCCATGAAGCCATGGCGCACAGAAGCCCGCAGACTCGGACTTCCCCAACGCGACATCGACATGTTCGCACCCAGATTCGACAAATGGATTGAATAGCCTGTAATGATATACATCGGTTCAAATCATATCGCCAGTGCATTAGGATGAACTTTACATATACCAATTTTACCACTCTCCATCAATTCCGAAATCCGCAATAAAGCGCAATAAATTTGGTCGTATGGGATTTTATGTCTAACTTTGTAAATATCATTCTGCGGAGTGTTATACTAATATGTTAGACATAAATATCATCATGGTGACATTTACGAACAAATCATTGGCTACACCTGATGTTATCAGGAATCTCGGCATGAGGTTTCGTGATTACAGGTTGCGGTTGCGCATGACCCGTAAGGAGGTTTCCGAAGCGGCATCTATCGGCATGACCACACTCTATAGATTTGAGTCTGGCAATATGACAGACATTTCGTTCAGTACTCTTCTGAGACTATTAAAGACAATTGGGCTTGAAGAGAACTGGGATGCACTGCTGCCCGAATTGCCCGAATCACCTTATATGTATAACGACAATGAGAAAAAGGCACAACGTGTAAGACATCGTAAGTCATAAGTCAGAGTGATGAGTTACGAAGTATTTTTTAAGTTTTAGGTCAGAGTTATGACATACATAAAAGTAAATCTGTGGGGGCAGGAAATCGGACGGCTCGCGTGGGACTCAGCCATGAGACGTACATATTTTACATATAACCCTGAGCTGAAAGACAGGATTCCTGACATTGCTCCGCTAATTTCTCCTGCGAAGAACCGGAACTTTCTTTTGCCTATATATGGAGATGATCGGCCTATTTACCAGGGGCTTCCTCCGTTTATAGCTGATTCGTTGCCGGATTCCTGGGGTAACACTCTATTTGACAAATGGGTAAAGGACAATAAAATACCACGCAATAAAGTTACGCCACTGTATAAACTGATGTTCATTGGCACACGAGGTATGGGGGCTTTGGAATATGAGCCATACGCTGCAGACCTTACCCATACTCGCACAATCGACATCAAATCGCTATACGATATTTCTCTCAAAATTCTTGAAGACCGAGACAACATCGTACTGAATGCCAACGAGGAACTGACGTTGCAGGCATTGCTTGCCGTGGGTACGTCAGCCGGAGGTCGCCAGATGAAGGCGATTATCGCCATTGACAACACGACCGGAGAAATTCGGTCTGGTCAGACCGATGGGCTTGAAGGTTTTGAATATTATATCTTGAAGTTTGGTGACAAATCCATGCCTAGTGCCGAAATTGAAACTGCATATTACAACATGGCAGTTGCAGCCGGAATCGAAATGGAGGAATGTCGGTTATTGCCCATAGACGGCATCAACCATTTTCTCACCAAACGTTTCGATAGGAAAAACAGCCAAAAGATTCATGTTCAGACTTTGGCTGCCATAAACCCCGAGGCACGAAGCTATGAAGACCTCGTTGCGACCTGTCGCGAACTGTCAATCTCCGAGTCTGAGATTGAGCAGCTCTTCGCACGGATGGTTTTTAATGTCATGGCCAACAATACTGATGACCATAACAAAAATTTCTCATTCCTACTTGAAGAGGATGGGAAATGGCGGATGTCACCGTCATACGATACGACATTTATATTCAACACAAAAGGCACAGGCCCCAATATCGAGCGTAGATTGAGTATTGGAGGAGAAATAAGTGAGATTTCCAAGACAGACCTACTCGATTTTGCAAAACAGCATGATATAAAGAATGCCAACGCAATCATAAACCGTGTAGCAGAGGTAATTTCAAAATTCGGCGAATACGCCGAGCGGTGCCATATCACTCAACCATGGTGTGGTATAATCCAAAAGACATTGGACGACAATCTTATCGCTTTCGGTTATATCTCCAAAGACGATGGTATCGAAAAATCCTTGTGCGATATGCACGGAAGAACTATCACTGATTTTTCGGTATCAGTCAATTCCAAAGGGCATTATGAAGTAGTTGTGATAATTGACGGACAGCGTCATCGACGATTCGTCAGACCCAATATGAACCTCTATACCGACCTGACAAAACAGGACATTTATAATCTTCCGGCCGATGAGAAAATCCGATTGGCTGAAATCCTGTTCCCTCCGAAATAGAGCCTATCGGCTCAAATCCGGCTAAAACATTGGGGAAATCGGCTCAATCTGAAACCATTTTTCATGGATATAGCTTAAAATTTGAGCCGATAAACAGGATAAAACTCCTCTATGGATAAGACTGCGGCAGACACATATCGACAGAGCAAAAATCAGTGGATTTGTACGCGCATCTGTATGTCGCTAAAAGTTAAAGTTACTATATTCCTTTGATAATCGGGATATTATAGTTATCTTTGCATTGAGTCACTGTTGTCTGTTTGGCAAATGCGGCTTGTAAGAACTTAAATTACAGACGGTTAACCACTTACAAACGTGGAAAATTCACATCACTTGTACGGATTAGATTTATACCTATCTGTATATCAATAGATTAACCGCTTCTGCATCGGCAAATGACTATGTAGTTAGAAACGATTACAATTAAGCATAATCTGTTAGTATGGCACTCTTTACGGGGTGCCATTTTTGTTGTCGCATTACTCGGTTTTAACCGTTTCTGCTCGATTTTACGCCCATTTTTGTATCCCGATTGTATCTCGTGAGCCAATCGGGGCTATCACGTCAGCGAGGTAGTAGAGGATTTAGACACCCTTAGACGCCAATAGACGCGGTTAGACACTTTTAACAGAATATTAACAGAAATAACAGCGTAAAATGAGCAGCACAATCGAAATTACGAAGACCTGTGAATGGTGTGGCAGCACGTTCACAGCGAGAAAATGCACGACCCGCTATTGCTGTAAAAGATGCGCGGAACACGCCTACAAGGACGCGAAGCGCAAGGAGCATGTCGAGCGGGAACAAGCCAAGGCATCATCGCCACAAATGAGCGATGACAAACGCCTGTTCATCACTCCGGCACAATGCGCCAGACTCCTCGGTGTATGCCGGGCTTCAATCTACAATTATCTCGCCGCAAACTCTATCCCTTGTTTCCAGTTCAAGGGCAAAACACTTATCAGCAGGGAGAGCCTTAATGCTCTTTTCGATGGTTCGCACCTATACCAGTTGCGTCCGGCAAAAGAGAAACAGCCGATAACGGAGTTCTATACCACGAAAGAAGTGCTGGAGAAATTTGGCATCAGTAACTCATGGTTATTCAAGGCGGCGAAAGAAAACAACTTTCCGAAAATTATCCAACGAGGCAAGACACTCTGGAGCAAACCGCACATCGACCGATTCTTTGCCAAGTCAGCCCCGAAGGAAGAAATTACCGAATGGTACACGGCAGCAGAGATACAGGAGCGTTATGGCATGACGCTCTCGGCAATCTATAATCTCGTGTCGAAAGAGGATATTCCGAAGAAGAAGGTCGGATGCGAGGCTCGGTATTCAAAATGTCATTTCGACAAAGCCAAAGGTGTTGCCGTCGATGAGCCGGACACCTACACCATGCAGGAGGCAATGGCAAAATACAGTATGACACGCGACCAACTTTACCATTATATCAAAACCTACGGCATAAGTAAGGTTAAGGTTGGCAGAATCATCAAAATATCCAAGCAAGAGCTTGATAATCTGTTTGCTCCACCCAAGATATGATGCGGTGGATTTGTGGTGGACTATCGGTGGAAATACCCCGAAATCGGGTGTCTGAGTCCACTGTTTGAACACTTCCTACCTTCGCATCAAATCTTTTAATTCACAACGCACATGAATACATGCACCAAAGTTTTCCTTCGCAAGAAGGCTATATCGGGTGGACGCATCTCGCTCTATCTCGATTTCTATCCTGCCATCCGTAATCCCCATACCAACCGGATGAGCCGCCGTGAAACCCTCGGCATCTATATCTACGCCTCGCCCAAGAATGAGCGCGAAAAACAGTTCAACGCCTCTATGGAGGAAAAGGCGGAGGCTATCCGTTGCCGCCGCTTCGAGCAACTTCTCAACGAGCAGTTTGATTTTCTCGACAAGGAGAAACTGCGTATGGACTTCCTCGCCTACTTCAAGCAGAAGTGCCGTCAGAAATATCAGAAATGGGATTGCGTTCTGCGCCATTTCACTATCTATTGTAAGGGCAAATGCACTTTCGGCGACCTTACTGTGGATTTCTGCAAGGGGTTCCGCAATTATCTTCTCACAGCCCAGCGTCAGCGCAACAACGGCAAGGGACCAATATCCCATAATTCTGCTGCGGGCTACTGGTCAACATTCCGCGCTCTGCTGAAAATCACCTATCAGGAGAAATATATCCGCGAAAATCTCAATGACTTTCTGGAAAAGATTGAGTGGAAGGAGGTCAAGAAGGAGTTTCTTACACTCGCAGAAGTCAAGCAACTTGTCGCCACTCCCTGCAAGATACCCGTTCTAAAACAAGCAGTGCTGTTCAGTTGCATGACAGGGTTACGAATCAGCGACATCCTGCAACTCTCATGGAAACATATCCAGATGGGTCAGGACGGAGGCTATCTAATCCGTCTCTGCACCGAGAAAACGGAAGAAGAAACGAATCTCCCTATCAGTGATGAAACACTGGCTCTGTGCGGAGAGCGGTCAGAGGGTCTGGTCTTTAAGGGACTGAAACGCCACATGGTCAACCATCCTCTGAAAGAGTGGATAAAGTCTGCCGGATTAACCCGACGCATTACTTTCCACACGATGCGCCACAGCTTCGCCACGCTCCTTGCAGCCAACGGTGTTGACATTCTGACTATCAGCCGAATGTTGACCCATAAGAGCGTCAAGAATACCCAAATCTACGCAAAAGTCGTAGATGAGCGTGCGCGAGAGGCATCTCAGGTCATTTCGCTGAAATAGGATTAAAATAACTGATATTTCCGAAATTAGGCTTAACTTATGTGCCATAATACTTAGAAAAATGGAAATCAGCCAACAGCAATATGAATCTGCCATTGCTCGTATTGAGGAATTGTTGCCTCTTGTATCTGATGATACTCCATCAGACAGCCGCGATGCCGTTGAACTAATTAAAGTTTCTGAAATTGTGAGGGAATATGAGCTAAAACATTACCCCATCGGGGAATCCGAGCAATCATAATCTTCATGAATTTATACAGCGTGCCATTCCATTGATTTGGGGTGGCACTTTATGTTTCCGGTGAACATCATTGGGGCGGTGTTCGTTATAAAAACTGATGAAATTTTTACAATAATTAAACCCTGAATGAAAAACGGACACCTCCCCGACCACTGGCAGATATGGCTTTGGATAGGCATAGCTGCCCTGATTCTCGCCGCAGTTGCCCGCCAATATGCAATCGACATCAGAGGAATGAGTGGCTTTAACGCCAATCTTATCTTTCTCGGTGTTTTTGTTGTATTCGCTCTGCTGTATCTCGCTTTCCAAGAGTTTATTTCCCGTACTCTTGGCACGGCATTAGTAAAATGTTTTGAAAAGCTGTTCAAATGGCTCGGTTTCAAACAACGTGAGCCGGAAAAGATTGAACCTGTATCCATCCCGGAAGAAATCACTGACGCACCTCCGGCTCCGGTCCCGATTCAACAACCACAATCGCCTATCACACCCGAGACGGCACCACAGAACGGTATAGTCAAGATTGAGACTCCGACACCGAAGAAAATCGTCATTGACTACGAGGGTCGGCGTGAGGAAGCAAAGAAACGTCAAGAGGACAGAGCCTATGAAAAAGAGGCGAATGTAATTCTCTATGTCGGTTATACGATGTCTCCATTCGTTGACAAGGATGTCGTAGAGAAGATTATCAATATCGTGACTGAGTTTATCCATACCTCCGGCGTACCTGATTTCTCTGAGGACATGGCAATTCGACTCCCGGCTGAACTTACCACATCCGACATGATGCACTTTGGCTGGAACATAGCCAAACCTTTCAATAAGTATAATCTGCATACAGCACATTTTCTTAAACAGGCGTTCCCTTATACATTCAAGGATGTTGAAGTCTGCACCATCGAGAGAAAGCTGACCTGCAACGGGACGCAAGGCAGAATAAAAATTGATAAGAATATTGGCAGCTTCAAAATTCCTGATGAAAACGCTGAGGTGGAAACGCCCACCGAAGATGTTACCACAAAATCCGTTCCCCAAAAACAGCAGTCAAAGCCTAAAAAGGTATCTAAATCTCCCAAGAAACCCCAAAGGGCAATGAGCGCGATGGAAGCTGCTATGATGGATATGGGTCTTGATCCTTATAATCCTGGCGATGAAGTTGTTGAAGAACCTGATAGATATGGTTATGACATAGGGTGGTGATATGGTGGACTGACGGTGGAAATGCCTCTTATCCCGGTGCTCAATTCCACCATTTAAACACTTCCGTACTTTGCTGGCGAATTCACATAAAGGTGGGTTCGCCAGCATATATGTTCAACACATCCATTACATTCGATGAGCTGCCGGGTGCAGTGTCATCGCTGGTCAATCTCGTAAGGGAATTGGCCAATGAGGTGAGGGAGCTTCGCGCTCAACTCACCTCCGAGAGAAACAACACGAAGTCCAACTCCAGATTTATCGGTATTCCCGAAGCCTGTGAGATTTTGGGCAAAGCCAAATCCACGGTCTATCGCCTCGCTAACGAGGGTAAGGTGCCGGCATATAAAGTGCCGGGCGAAAAGGAATGGCGTTTTATCGAAAGTGAGCTTGTAGCCCATGTAAAGGAGAACAAGCGGCAGTCGTCTATCCTTTCTTTCGCCGAGATGGAAGCTGAGATCAGTCGCGGCACACGCGCCAAATCATCTTATCGCCGATAGCCTATGGAGATGTCTGTTGACCCGATGCTCGTTCTCGGCAAGGCTGTCGATATGAGTGTAAAAGTCCGTGGTGGAGATTTTCCTCTGGGCGCGTTGCCGATGAAGATTCAGAGAATCGTCAGGGAGGCTAACGACTGTTACGGCTATCCTGTGGATTACCTTGCAGGGGCTATGCTTGTGGCTGTCGGTCTCGGCATCGGCAACACCCATTTCGCCCGGCTCAAAGGGAAATGGGACGAGAGCGCGATATTGTTTATGGCTCTTGCCGGCAGACCCGGAGCGTGTAAGTCGCATCCTCTGAATTTCGCCATACGGCCTTTCACGAAATTGGATGGGGCCGCGACCCGTGCCTACATCAAGGCTTGTGAGGAATACGAGCGTCAGCGAGAACTGCCGATGAAGGAACGCTCCGAGCCGCATCCAGTAGCCCCTGTATGCAAACGATTCCTGATTTCTGATGCCACTCCCGAAGCGATGTTGCTTATCCACTCGCAGAATCTGAGAGGGATAGCCATGTGGAATGACGAACTTGCAGGATGGTTCAAAAATTTCAACCGCTACAACAAAGGTTCCGATGAAGAATACTGGCTAAAGCTATTCAATGCCAATCCGTCGTTTTCCGACCGCAAGGGAGTGAAGAACTCGGTCTATATCAGCCGACCGTTTATCTCGGTGGTAGGAACTATCCAGAATGGCATACTCAACGAATTAGCACAGGGCAGCCGCTCATCAAACGGTTTTATAGACCGCTTGCTGTTCGTCATGCCCCATAATCAGGACAAACAACCGTGGAGCGACAAGGAGCCGACTTTCGACATAGAAGCGGCATGGGCGGAGATAATAGAAAGGCTCGTCGCTATACCATACGAGACGGATTCCGACGGGAACGTCATAGCCAATATCCTACCCTTTGCGCCGGACGCGAAAGCGAGGCTCTATAAATGGCAGCGTCAGAACACCGAGGAATGTAACCGGGAAGAATGTGACGCACTGAAAGGCGTTTACAACAAGTTCGATTTCCATGCCATACGTTTCTGCCTGATATTGCAGATGGCTCGGTGGGCCTGTGGCGAAGCCGAAAGGACGGATATAGACCTTCTATCGGTCGAGAATGCCATATCGCTTGTGGATTATTTCAAGTCCACCGCAAGAAAAGTGCATGGCATCATCAGCGAAATGTCGCTGACCGAGCAGCAGAGAGCCATAATCGCCGCTCTGCCCGACTGTTTCACGACCGAGGAAGGGATAGCCGTGGCAAAAGAGAACGGTATGCCGGGACGCACGTTTCAGGACTTTCTCAAACGGTCAGTCTCATTAGGCACCTATTTCCAGCGTGAGAAACATGGACATTATTCCAAACTCTGACACCTGCGCTTTCTGCATTTTCCGCATTTTGAACCGACAAAATGCGGGTTACGTAGAAAATGCAAGCAAAATCTTTGAGAATCTATGAACGCACACCGATTCATTCTCCAACCCTATAAGGGAGTGACGACACGGCACACTTGCCCTGCCTGCCATAAGAAGCGCTGTTTTAGCCGCTACATCGACACCGAGAAACAAATCTCATTTCCTGATGATGTCGGAAGATGCGACCATGAACAGAGTTGCGGTTACCACTTGACGCCGAAGGATTATTTTGAGCATAATCCGGAGGCGAAGCCATTGCGCTCCGATTTCGCCACTCCGTCAGCATGGCGAGCCAAGCCGACCGAGCAGCGAAAGCCAACATCTTTTATTGCGTCAGAGACTGTTTCACAGACTCTGCACGGCTATGAGAAAAACAATCTCTATCTGTTCCTCCGCTCTAGGTTCGGAGCCGAGGAAGCTCTCCGACTGATAAAGGATTACCGCGTCGGCACATCGAAGCACTGGCCGGGGTCATGCGTGTTCTGGCAGACCGACATTAACGGCAGCGTCCGCGCCGGAAAGGTAATGCTTTATGATGCCGACACAGGCAAGCGTGTGAAAGAACCGTACAACCATGTTACATGGGTTCATTCGTTGCTCCGACTGCCCGATTTCAATCTGTGTCAATGTTTCTTCGGAGAACACCTGTTGCCGATGAACAGAGGCAAACCTGTTGCCATCGTCGAGAGCGAGAAAACCGCACTTGTGGCAGCGTACTATCTGCCAGAATATGTGTGGCTCGCTTCCGGCGGGAAAAACGGTTGCTTCAATACCGATGCACTCCGTGTTCTCAAAGGCCATCAGGTTATCCTATTTCCCGACATCGGCGCGACCGACCAATGGCGGCAAAAACTGAGTTTGCTCCGCAATCTCGGTATCGAGGCAAGCATCTTTAACTTTCTCGAAGAAGTTGCCACTGATAATGAGCGAACAGCAGGACTTGACATAGCAGACTACCTCCTGCAAATCGAGCCTGACCAAGCTGTGCTGCAAGCCATGATTAGGAAGAATCCGACGTTACAGAAACTCATTGATGACCTGCAACTCACTCTCGTGTCAGTCGAACGGTATGACCCGGATACTGATGCTATTCACAAACCCTCAAACACTGAAAAACAATGACTGCGAAGAAATCTCCGTCAACAACCGCATCCAAGTCAACCAAGTTGACCGATGCAACCAAATCCAAAGTATCAACCTCTAACCCACAAATTATTATGCAACCCGATAACTCAACTAACTCTATCAACTCCACCATCGCTATCAACGCGACCACCACAATCAACAGCGATAACGCTGTTAACAACACTACTCCTGCCAACGCCGACAATCTGTTTGGCAACGAACAGACAGCAACCGAGGCAACAGCTGTGACCGCCACAACCGAGCCGCCGAAACAACAGCGCATCGGCAAGCAACAGCGCAAATCGGATTATTCCGATTTCAAGGCCACGTTCCTTACTCCGTCAAAGGTGGTGAAGCGTCATCCGGTAAACATCGAGGACAGCGTATGGGCGAAGCTCGAACGCATCGCCCGTATCCTCGGCGACCGCGACACTACTGTTGCCAGCTATATCAACGCCATCCTTATCGAGCACCTCACAATGTATGCCGACGACATCGAAATCTGGCGCAAGCTCTAATGTTTAACCCGACCGCAGGAGCGGTTATCGTCAGCGCACAACTAAGAAACGATAGTGGATTAGTTGGGGATGCAAGGGTATGTTTCGGGAGGTAAAAAATTCCCAACCCGAACCCCCTCGCATCCCATAGGACGCTCTCTGTTCCCTACGGTCACCATCCCCAACCCAACGAATGAGAAAGTTCAATCAGGACGCTCCCGGTGTCAAGCTCCGAGGGCGACCAAAGAAAGAATACAGCGATAAACGGAACCGCAAAGTCTCAGTGAATTTTACCGAAGCTGAAGAACGCGAGGTGAAAGCCAAGGCCGCGGCCGCCGGTGTCAGCATTGCCGAATTGCTTAGAATCTCAGCCTTCCGACTCTCGGTAGTCGGTCGTCTCACCGATTTTGAACGGGAGGCGATACGCGAACTGATGTATCAAGGCAAGAATCTCAACGATCAGGTCAAGGCTTGTCAGGCTAATGCATGGCCCTCGACAAAGCGAAAGGCGGAGGCTTGTCTCGATGGAATTTTAGCCACTCTTAGCAAGTTGAAAACCTCAAATTCCTCTCTGTTATGATAGCAAAAATACTAGCAAAAGGAGCTGCAGCCGCTATTGTCGGCTACGTCATGCGTGAGTTCCATGACAAGGAACAGTACACCGCCGACACTTGGCGAGTGATTGATTCCGACGGGATTCTCGGCAATGATTATCGCAGAATTGTGGACAGTTTCGACATCGGGGCGAGTCTCAACAAGAGAATCAGCAAGCCCATCGGACATATCGCCGTGAGCTTCGACAAGGCGGATTTGCCCCGTCTCACCGACGATTTCATGGTGCAGCTGGCGAAAGAATATATGGAGCGGATGGGCATCCGGGACACGCAATATCTTATTGTGCGCCATCACGAAACCGGCTCCCCGCATTTCCATATAGTCTATAACCGCGTAAATCTTCACGGCAAAGCCATCGACGAAAGCAACAATTTCGACAAAAGCCATAAGGCGACCGAGGCAATCAAACTGAAATACGGACTTACTTTTTCACCGAAAAAGAAACTGTATGAGGACGCGATTGCAGAGATGAAGCTCAAGATTCAGGCGGCGATGTACCGCTGCAAATCGTGGGACGAGTTCCGCCATCGCCTCGCTCCGGCTGGTATAACCGTGGAATTTTACAACGACCGCGACACCGGGAAACCGCAGGGCATACGGTTCTCTGACGGCGAATTTACATTCAACGGCTCGAAGATTGACCGCGCTTTTTCTTACAAGCGCCTCGACAAATTCTTTGCCAAGAATGCCGGAATAAGAGAGGCACAACCACAGCGACCGGCACCGATTTCTGTAACGGCGAAGGTTAAGGAATCGCCCGTGGCGAATGTGGTAGAGAATATAATTGAAACCGGATGTCAGGCAGTGGGCGGACTGTTCCAAGTCGGGCCCGGCTATGACCCCGAGGAAGAAGCCTTCATCCGAGCGATGAAAAAGAAACCCAAAAAGAAAAAAGGAAGATCATTATAACAATGGCAGATTTATACTCACTCGTCAAGAAACAAGACGAGAAGATTGACGACCTTCTCAAAACCGCGAAAGAGAACAAGGATTTGCTGGCAGACATTGATACCCGACTGGCATCCGAGCCTGTGCAGACGGAACCGTCGGCATCAGCGATCCCGGAGAAAATCCAAGTGGAGCTGCCGGCGAACATTGCCACCAACGAATCGGTAAAACGACTCGTAGAGGCGGCACTCGCCAAACAAAAAATCGAAGCCCTCAAAAGTCTTGACTTCTCGCAGTTCCCCAAAGAACTGGCAGAAGCCTTCGTCATCGCCTTTAAGGACGGACTTGACAAGAATGTAAAAAATGCGCTTCACGCAGGCATCCGCGACGAGTTCGCAAGTCAGACCTGTCAGTTCAACGAATCGGCAAAGCGTCTCAACGACCGGATGTATAGCATCGTCAACGGTGCTATCTGGGCGGCAATCCCCAAATGGGTTTATACCGTTGCCGGAGCCCTATTGCTTATCGCTGTCGGTCTCGGCATAGGTTGTTTCCATCTCTATAAGGACAATGAGAGCCTACGAAAGGCCGAGTGGCTCTACCGCTACGAAAGGCTTTGGTGGGAAGGTAAGCAGCAGGAAGATTTGCTTCGCCGAGAGAAAACCTTTGCTGTCGGCACACAGCAGGAGCAGGATTCCATAAAGAATCTTACCCGCCAGCTCGAAAAATCCCGACACATAGAAGAAACCTTCCTCTATTTCAATCCGACTGAGAAATAGCGTTACTCTAACCGTAAGACAGGCAACCCCGACAACACTACCGGGATTGCCTGTCTTTTTTGATAAGTGTGAATATATATTTACCAGAATATAAATGGACAGAGCAAGCATTATTACATGGAATGTTATCAGCAATAATTTATGCCACTGTTTCATATTTCAATACTTCGGTTATTTTTTGAGAATTTGTTAACGGCTCCGAGGAGCCAAGTGT
>OJNY01000994.1_pt1 | contig 19527 bp, 19 predicted proteins | sample 1597931 | NCBI WGS metagenome assembly OJNY01 (sample SAMN01915209, study PRJEB22387) | human gut metagenome | isolation source: stool | host: Homo sapiens | place: USA
GTCTTGCTCGATACTCATAACTATATTCTTACTTTATTATGTAATTGTTGATTTGTTTACCTTCTAATTTGTCTGCAAAAATAATCTAAATCATGAAAAAACACAAAAGATTTGTCTAAAAATGACTTAGCTCTTGGTTTATTTAAAAAAAGTCACTAATTTTGCAACCCGAACTTTGGAATAATAACATAAATAGTATATACGAAAATGAAAAGAACTTACCAACCTTCTAACAGAAAGAGAAGAAACAAACACGGTTTCCGTGAGAGAATGGCTACTGCAAATGGTCGCCGCGTATTGGCTGCCCGCCGTGCAAAAGGTCGTAAAAAACTGACAGTATCTGACGAGTACAACGGCGTTAAAGCATAACCAGGCGTTGGATTGTAAGAAAAAAGAGAGCCGCAGAACATGAGATGTGTTCTGCGGCTTTCTTTTTCCGGACAGGCCGCCGGTAGTCGCGACAGGAAAGACCGGCAGCGGGGGTGAGGCCCTGGAAGTCAAGAAATAAGAGGGTTTGCCTGCATAACTGCGGGTTCTGTATAGCAAGACTGCGGAAATTTTGTATCTTTGCCGCAAATATGTAGCTAATATTGAGATATGGTAACACTGAAAGAATTTTTTTCGTTTAAGCAAAACCGGTTTTTCTGGATCAACCTGATAGCCATGGTGGTAGTGGTGATTGCTGCGGCATGGGGCACACTGGCCTGGCTTGACCAATATACCCATCACGGGGAGTCGTATGTGGTGCCGGATGTAAAGAACAAGTCGTTCGAGCAGGCAAAGACGCTGCTGAACGGACAGCACCTGGAAGTGGAGATTGTAGATTCCAATTATGTGAAAGGCCTTCCGGCAGGCATCGTGCTCGACCAGGCTCCGCTGGGCGGAATGCGGGTAAAGCAGGGACGTACCGTTTACCTGACCATCAACACGAACAAGGTGCCGCTGGTGAAGATTCCGGATGTCATCGACAACAGTTCGCTGCGCCAGGCTGCGGCCAAGCTCAAGGCTATGGGCTTCCGGCTGACGGAACCGGAACTGGTGGCCGGAGAGCAGGACTGGATTTACGGCATCAAGTATAAGGGCAGAAGCCTGAAATCGAACGACAAGGTGCCTCACGAGGCCGTGCTGACCTTGTGTGTGGGAGATACCCATCTGCGCGACTCCTTGCGGACCGACTCGCTGCAGATGCAGCTGAACGACGCTCCGGAAGAGGCTCCGCAGGTAGATGATTCGTGGTTCTGACGAATGTAGAAAGCAGGAAGTAAAAGAAGAATGGCAGAAGACTATATTGAATTGGAGGATTCACTGGACGACATCGAGCCGGTGAATCAAGGAACGGAACTGTATGAACATTTCCGGGTGGTGGTCGACAAGGGGCAGACTCCGGTGCGCATCGACAAGTATCTGTTTGAGCGCATTGTGAATGCTTCGCGCAACCGTATCCAGGCGGCAGCCGACGCGGGCTTTGTCATGGCAAACGGAAAGCCGGTGAAAAGCAGTTACAAGGTGAAGCCGCAGGATGTACTGACGGTGATGATGGACCGTCCGCGGTATGAGAATGATATCATTCCGGAGGATATTCCGCTGGATGTGGTATACGAGGACGATGACCTGATGGTTATCAACAAGCCGGCAGGACTGGTGGTGCATCCCGGATGCGGAAATTACCACGGTACGCTGGTAAATGCCATCGCCTGGCATTTGCGCAATGTGCCTACCTACGACCCGAACGACCCGCAGGTGGGACTGGTGCACCGTATCGACAAGGATACGTCGGGACTGCTGGTAGTGGCCAAGACGCCCGATGCGAAGACCAGCCTGGGACTGCAGTTCTATCACAAGACCACCAAGCGCGAGTATAATGCACTGGTATGGGGAATCGTCGAGAAAGACGAAGGTACGATTGTGGGTAACATCGGCCGTAACCCGAAAGACCGGATGCAGATGGCTGTCCTTTCCGATCCGGAACAGGGAAAGCATGCCGTGACCCACTATCAGGTGCTCGAACGCCTGGGATATGTCACACTGGTGAAGTGTGTCCTCGAAACGGGGCGTACGCACCAGATCAGGGTACACATGAAACACATCGGCCATGTGCTGTTCAACGACGAGCGCTACGGCGGACATGAAATCCTGAAGGGAACACATTTCAGCAAGTACAAGCAGTTTGTCAACAACTGCTTTGAAATCTGTCCGCGCCAGGCCCTGCATGCCCGGACATTGGGCTTCGTGCATCCGCGCACCGGAGAGGAGATGTTCTTTACCTCCGAACTTCCGGCCGATATGACTGCTTTGTTGGATAAATGGAGAACTTATATTAGTAATAGAGAAGAATTATGAAACGTGTGATTGCAATCGTGGCCGGAGGAGACTCTTCGGAACACGATGTTTCGATGCGTAGTGCAGAAGGCATCTACTCATTCATCGATCAGGAAAAGTATACCTTATATATCGTAGAGCTGACACGGGAGAAGTGGGAAGCCATCCTGCCCGACGGCAGCCGTGCGCAGGTAGACAAGAACGATTTCAGTTTTGTAGACGGCGGACAGAAGGTAAAGCCGGACTTTGCCTACATCACCATTCACGGTACTCCGGGAGAGAACGGTATCCTTCAGGGGTATTTTGAACTGATGGGTATTCCTTATTCAACCTGTGACGTGCTGGTTTCGGCACTGACATTCAGTAAGTTTACCCTCAACCAGTACCTGAAGGGATTTGGAGTGCGGGTGGCCGAATCAATGCTGGTAAACAAGCGCTTCGGTATCTCCGACGAAGAGGTGATTGAAAAAATCGGACTTCCCTGCTTCATCAAGCCCAATGCCAGCGGCTCCAGCTTCGGGGTTACGAAGGTAAAGACCAAGGAAGAAATCCAGCCTGCCCTGCAGGCCGCCTTTGCCGAATCGGACGACGTGATGGTAGAAGCCTTCATGGACGGTATCGAACTGGCCAACGGCTGCTACAAGACCCGGAACCGTTCGGTGGTATTCCCGATTACCGAGGTGGTGAGCCAGAACGAGTTTTTCGACTACAATGCCAAGTACAACGGCGAGGTGACCGAAATCACTCCGGCCCGTCTGAGCCCCGAACTGACACAGCGCGTGCAGCAGCTCACTTCAGCCATCTATGACATTCTGGGCTGCAAGGGAATCGTACGTGTAGACTACATCATTACCGAGGGAGAGAAAATCAATATGCTGGAAATCAATACCACGCCGGGCATGACGGCTACCAGCTTCATCCCGCAGCAGGTGCGTGCCGCAGGCATCGACATCAAGGATGTGATGACAGACATCATCGAAGACCAGTTTTAAGAGTTTGCAGAAGTAGAGAACTTTCGGTGTATTAAGTTGCTTGTGTAAAAGAAAATGGCTAACTTGGTATCCCGAAAGTTCTTGTTGTTGAATATACATACTACGTAACATAAAGATTATGATTATACCAGCCGAATTTGACGAAATCCGTCCTTATACCCCCGAGGAATTGCCGGAAGTATTCAATGAACTGTTGGCTGACCCTTCGTTTCAGTCGGTAGTCGCTGAAATTATGCCGGGCATTCCGCTCGAAGTATTGGGCGCACAGTTGCGCCAGTGCAAGACGAACCTGGATGTGCAGAAAACGTTTTTCCACAAACTGCTCCACGGTATTATGGACAAGTACAGTGACGGGTTCGATATGGACACGGCATCACTGCCCGACAAGACCCGGAACTATACGTTCATTTCCAATCACCGGGACATCGTGCTCGATCCGGGATTCCTTTCTGTCGGACTGATTGATAACCAGTTTCCTACCACTGTGGAAATCGCGATTGGAGACAACCTGCTGATTTATCCCTGGATCAAGAAACTGGTGCGGGTAAACAAGTCGTTTATCGTACAGCGTGCCTTGTCCATGCGTCAGATGCTGGAATCGTCGGCACGCATGTCGCGCTACATTCATTTTGCCGTGACAGAGAAAAAAGAGAATATCTGGATTGCACAGCGGGAAGGACGGGCGAAGGACTCGAACGACCGTACCCAGGACAGTGTACTGAAGATGCTGGCCATGGGAGGAAGCGGCGATGTGGTCGACCGTCTGAAGGAACTGAATATCGTACCGACGGCCTTATCGTATGAATACGACCCCTGTGATTTCCTGAAAGCGAAGGAAATGCAGCTGAAACGGGATGTGGAAGGCTTCAAGAAGAGCCAGCAGGACGACCTCGTAAATATGCAGACCGGTATTTTCGGCTATAAGGGAAGGGTACATTTCCAGACGGCTGCCTGTATCAATGACGAACTGGAAGCGCTGCGGGGACTGCCGAAGACAGAGGTCTTTACACGGGTATCCGAACTGATTGACCGGCATATTCATGCATCTTACCGTCTGTATCCGGGCAATTACGTGGCATACGACTGGCTGAACGGCGAAAGCCGTATGGCAGACAGGTCTACGCCGGAGGAAAAGGCGAAGTTTGAGGCGTATGTACAGAAGAAACTCGACCTGATTGATCTTCCGGATAAGGATGAGGCGTTCCTGCGCAAGTGCATACTGACGATGTATGCCAATCCGGTAGTGAACCACCTGAAAGCCGTTGCCGGATGAGACGCCTGATTCAACTGTGGTGTGTGTGCTGTCTGGCCCTGATGGTTTCCTGCAAGGAGGATGAGTATGTATATCCGAGCGTGCTCACCGAGTTTGTGGAGGCTGTCACCGGTCCGGAGGGTGTCCTGACCGAACTGCGTTCCGATGACGGAACACGCTTTGCGGTGAAGTACCGTGACGGACTGGGCGGACTGACTCCCGACTCGCTCTATCGGGCAGTGGCAGTGTATCAGGTATCCGGGGAGACTGCGGAGGGGACTCCCGAAGCGAGCATTTACTCGTGTCAGGTGGTAATCTCCTGGAATCCTCTTCCTCCCAAGGCGTTTAAGAATGGCATAAAGACCGACCCGGTAGACATACAGAGCATGTGGCGTTCGGGAAACTACCTGAACATGATTCTGAAGGCGAAGGTGAAAGACCGGGCTCATTCTTATCATTTTGTGGATGAGGGCATTTCCCGTGACGGAGAGAAACGGGTACTGAACCTGCGTCTGTATCACGACCGCCGAGGAGACTATGAGGCATTTGAGCAGCGGGTATATCTGTCGGTGCCCTTGTCGGGTTACCGGGAACAGCTGACTGCAGGCGACTGCATCCGCTTTACCTTGCAGACTTACGGCGAAGGAGAAACTGTCCGTGAGTTTGCGTATTGAAAGAAGAGTTTGTGGAATTTGTATATTGAAGCGTATAGAAAAATATGATCAAGAGTCTTTACTTTATGTTTTTTGTCTTTGCCTGCCTGCTGGGACTGATGGGGTGTACGTCAAAGGCAAAGGATCCTTTCAAGAACCTCGCCGTCGACGAGTTCGACCGCTATATCCAGAACGAGGAGGTGCAGCGGGTAGATGTGCGTACGGTGGCGGAATACAGCAAGGGACACATCCCGAACAGCTTGAACATCAACGTGATGGACGATTCGTTTGCTGCCGAGGCAGATGAACTGCTCGACAAGGAACGCCCGGTGGCCGTCTATTGCCGGAGCGGAAAGAGAAGTCGTGAGGCTGCCCGTATTCTGACAAAGAAAGGCTTCAAGGTAGTCAACCTCGACAAGGGCTTCGAACACTGGAAAGAATTCGGGAAAGAGGTCTGCTACTGATTGCCGTCTGCTGCATCTGAATCAGATGCGTGCGTCGGCTCCCCACATCATTTTCTCCCTCAAGGTATTGAAAAAGGAATGATGGCACCGCTTGACGATGCGGACGGAATAATCGGCTTTCCGTATGGTGAGCCGGGTTCCTTCGCGGCAGGTCTCGCTTCTGCCGTCTACGGCCACCAGGAAGTTGTGGCTGCGGCTTTCCACATCGAGGGTGATTTCCCAGTCGTCGCGTACTACGATGGGACGGACATTCAGGCTGTGCGGCGCAACGGGGGTGAGACAGAAAGTACCGCTCTGCGGAACCAGTATCGGTCCGCCCACGCTCAGTGAGTATCCGGTAGAGCCGGTAGGAGTGGCAATGATCAGTCCGTCGGCCCGGTACGAGCAGAGCAGTTCGCCGTTGATATAGGTATGAATGGTAATCATGGAAGAAGTGTCGCGCTTGAGGACAGCGATTTCATTCAGGCCGTACGGATACCCTTTCAGTACGTGCCCGCAGTCGCATGCCAGATGCAGCACCCTCCGGGCTTCTGCCAGGTAATTTCCGGCATAAATCTCTTCAAAAGCCTCTTCCATCTGCGAAGGAAGCACATCGGCCAGGAACCCTAGGCGGCCGGTATTGATGCCCAGTATGGGAATTTCCTTTTTCCCTACCCGGCTTGCCGCTTTCAGAAAGGTACCGTCTCCGCCGATGCTGATGGCCATATCGGCATCAAAATCATATCCTTGGAAAATCTCCAGTCCGGTCAGGTCGGCAGAAGTGTGCAGTCGCAGAAAATCGTAGAATTCGTTGCTGATACAGATCTGCGCATTTTTCTGTCGCAGTATTTCCAGCAGATGGGTGACGTGCGCCGACTTATGTTCCTGATAAGTGTTCCCGAAAAGAGCAAACCGGAGTGTTTGTTGCATACCTTGTAGTTTTTATCAATCTTTTGTTTGCAAAAGTTGACAAGTTTCTCGCAAAACCTGCTAACTTTGCATGCTGTAGGCACAAAGATACTAAAAATAATGCAATATGACTAAATTAAGTGTGAATATAAATAAAGTGGCCACTTTGCGCAATGCGCGCGGTGGAAACAATCCGGATGTAGAAAAAGTAGCTTTGGATTGTGAATCATTTGGAGCAGAGGGAATTACCGTACATCCCCGTCCGGATGAGCGGCATATCCGATATGCCGATGTACTGGCCCTGCGCCCTATTCTGCGCACGGAATTCAATATTGAAGGATATCCCTCAAAAGAGTTCATCGACCTGGTGCTGAAAGTGAAGCCCCATCAGGTAACACTGGTTCCCGATGCGCCCGACCAGATTACGTCGAACGCAGGATGGGACACCAAGACTCATCTGCCTTTCCTTACCGAACTGATGGATACATTCGGAGGGGCAGGTATCCGTACCTCTATTTTTGTGGATGCGAACCTCGAGGCGGTGGAATATGCGGCAAAAGCCGGTGCCGACCGTGTGGAACTTTATACGGAGCCGTATGCCAGCCGGTATGCGCGCAACCGTGAAGAGGCTATTGCTCCCTTTATCGAAGCGGCCCGTCTGACACGTAAGCTGGGTATGGGACTGAATGCCGGTCACGACCTGAGCCTGGAGAACCTGAAGTATTTCCACGAAAACATTCCCTGGCTGGACGAAGTGTCGATAGGACATGCGCTGATTTGTGACGCACTTTATATGGGACTGAGTAAAACAATTGAAGAATATAAAAACTGCCTTCGCTGATTATGATGATTTTGACATTGCTGGCAGCCGCACAGACGGTTGCCGATACGATGACCGGTGCAAATCCGGTATTGACCCCGGTTGCTTCGGGAGAACCAGAGATGAACTTGTGGAGTATGGCCTGTAAGGGAGGATGGATTATGCTGGTACTGGCACTGATGTCGGTGATTGCATTTTATATTTTCTTTGAACGGGCGGTGGCTATCCGTAATGCGGGCAAGGAAGATCCGCTGTTTATGGAACGCATACGCGATTATATCAAGACGGGCGAAATCAAGTCGGCTATTAACTACTGCCGGATGGCCAATACGCCGTCGGCACGCATGATTGAAAAGGGAATTACCCGTATGGGACGTCCGGTGGCCGATGTACAGGCTGCCATAGAAAGCACCGGAAACATGGAAGTGGCCAAACTGGAAAACGGACTTTCCATTATGGCTACCATCTCCAGCGGAGCGCCGATGCTGGGCTTCCTGGGTACGGTGACCGGTATGGTCCGTGCGTTCTGGAACATGGCTAATGCGGGCAACAACATTGACATCACCCTGCTTTCGAGTGGTATCTATGAGGCCATGATCACCACGGTAGGAGGACTGGTAGTAGGTATTGCTGCCATGTTTGCCTATAACCATCTGGTGTATCGGGTAGACAAGGTGGTGAGCCAGATGGAGGCACGCACCATGGCGTTTATGGATTTACTGAACGAATCGAACGAAAAGGAATAATTTATGGCACTGAAAAGAAGACAGAAAATATCGCCCAGTTTCAGTATGTCGTCCATGACGGACCTCATCTTTCTGTTGCTGATATTTTTTATGATTACTTCGACGATGGTATCTCCGAATGCCATCAAGGTCCTGTTGCCGCAGGGCAGTGAGCAGACCTCGGCCAAACCGATGGCACGGATCATTATCGACCGCGACCTGAATTATTACGGGGCGTTCGGCAATGAGGATGAAATGCCGCTGGGCATGGATGAAGTGGCATCTTTCCTGCAGGAATGCGCACAGAAGGAACCGGAAATGTATGTGGCCCTGTATGCCGATGAGTCCATACCTTACCGGGAAATTGTTCGGGTACTGAATATCGCGAATGAAAATCATTTTAAAATGGTACTGGCTACCCGTCGTCCCGACCGACAGTAACGGGGGTACAGGCCGGATTGTATTAATTTAAACAGGGAATACGCGTGAAACAAAGTAAAATAACCGGATGGGTAGGAACGGTGGTGCTGCATGTGCTGCTGCTGTTGCTGCTTTTATTCTATACGTTGGACCGACCTGAAGTACAAGAAGAAGGAGGAGTGCCGGTTATGCTTGGTGAAACCGAAATGGCCCAGGGCAACGGTGACGATTTTGAACTGACGGAGGTGGACGTGGTTCCGCAGCCCGAGGCAGAAGTCCCCGACCCGGTAGAGCCGCAACCGGAAGAACCGATGATTACGCAGACGGAGGAGCCTTCCATTCAGGTAAAGAAGGAAGAAAAGAAAGAACTGCCGAAGAAGAAAGTGGAAACTCCGAAGAAGGAGGTAAAGAAGCCTGAGCCTCAGAAGAAGCCGGCAGCCGAACAGCCGAAGGAAAAGACAGAGGCTGAGAAACGGGCCGAAGCGGAAAAACGGGCGGCACAGGTTACAGCCGGAAAGATTGCCAGTGCGTTCGGGAAGGGAGCGCAGATGGGAAGCAAGGGAAATGCTTCTTCCGGACAGGGTGTACAGGGCAGTCCGCAGGGAAATGCTTCTTCCGGAGCAGCCAGTGGAGCTGGCGGATACGGTACGTTTGACTTGAACGGACGTTCTTTGGGACCGGGAGGATTGCCGCTTCCGGTATATAATGTGCAGGAAGAAGGCCGGGTAGTGGTCACTATTACTGTAAACCCTGCCGGACAGGTCATCAGTACAAGCATCAACCGGCGTACCAATACCGTAAATCCGGCATTGCGGCGTGCGGCAGAAGAAGCTGCCCGCAAAGCACGCTTCAATGCGGTAGACGGAGTGGATAATCAAAGTGGAACGATTACTTATTACTTTAAATTGAAATAAATATGAAATCAGTTTGCATCTTTTTGGCTGAAGGATTTGAAGAAATGGAAGCCATGTTTCCGCTCGACATCATGCGTCGGGGTGGACTGAGTGTAAAAACAGTGTCTGTAACGGGCAACCGGACTGTGGTGAGCTCACATCAGGTACCTGTAGTGGCCGATGTACTGTTTGAGGACTTGCAGAAGGACGAGGTGGAAATGATTGTACTCCCGGGCGGACTTCCCGGAGCAACCAATCTGGATGCCCATGCCGGACTCGACAAACTGGTCATGGAATTTGCTGCAGCAGGCAAACCGCTGGCTGCCATCTGTGCGGCTCCGATGGTTTACGGCAAACGCGGATTGCTGAAAGGCAAGAAGGCAACTTGTTATCCGGGCTTCGACAAGTATCTGGAAGGAGCTGTGTACACGGGTAACATGGTGGAAAAGACAGATAATTTCATCCTGGGCAAAGGCCCGGCTGCCGCTCCTGAATTCGGCTTTGCTATTCTGGAACATTTTGCCGGTGCAGAAAAGGTACAGGAAGTAAAGAAAGGAATGCTGTTTATCGGATGAGAAAATATGCGATTGTAGTAGCTGGCGGAAAGGGGCTGCGGATGGGAGGTGAGGTACCCAAGCAGTTCATTCCGGTACATGGAAAGCCGGTGCTGATGCGTACACTGGAGGCTTTCCGCCGTTACGACAGTGAGATGACACTGATACTGGTGCTTCCGGCCGACCAGCAGGAATACTGGAAGCACCTCTGTGAGGCGTACCGTTTTGCGCTTCCGCACCGCATTGCCGATGGAGGAGAAACCCGTTTTCACTCTGTCCGCAACGGTTTGGAACTGATAGACGGAGAAGAGGGATGGGTAGCCGTACACGATGGGGTCCGTCCCTTCGTATCGCAGGATGTGATTGCCCGCTGTTTCAGCGAGGTGTGCCGCCACCGGGCGGTAGTTCCTGTAACGGACGTGGTGGAAACCCTCCGTCACCTGCGGGAAGACAAGGGCAGTGACACTGTGGCAAGGAGTGAATACCGGCTGGTACAGACGCCTCAGGTATTCGACGTTTCCTTGTTGAAGGAGGCCTACCGGCAACCCTATGCTCCGTGTTTTACAGACGATGCCTCGGTAGTAGAAGCCTTGGGAATGGAAGTGTGTCTGGTTCCCGGAAACCGGGAGAATATCAAACTGACCACTCCTTTCGACCTGAAGATAGCGGAAGCCTTGACTGCAGAAGAATAGCGGCAAGGCTTTCTTTTTATAACTGACAGACTATGTTTGACCTGAGTACCCGTGACATAAAATATTTGCAGGGAGTAGGGCCGCAACGTGCCTCCGTGCTGAATAAGGAACTGAATATCTGCTCCTTCAAGGATTTGCTTTATTATTTTCCCTATAAATACGTCGACCGCAGCCGTTTATATTACATTCATGAAATAGACGGCAACATGCCCTATATCCAGTTGCGTGGCAAGGTCCTGAGTTTTGAAACAATAGGAGAGGGCAGACAGCGGCGTCTGGTCGGACATTTTTCTGACGGAACAGGGGTGGTCGATTTGGTCTGGTTCCAGGGATTGAAATTCATTATGGGCAAGTATAAGGCGAACGAAGAATATATTGTCTTTGGCAAGCCGACAGTATTTAACGGCCGCATCAACATTGCCCATCCGGATGTGGACCCTGCCGAAGAACTTACGCTCTCTTCGATGGGACTGCAGCCTTATTATAATACAACGGAACGGATGAAGCGGAGCAATCTTAACTCCCATGCAATGGAAAAGCTGATGAAAAATCTTTTTACTGCTCTCCAGCAGGAAGAGATTGCCGAAACACTGAGTCCGAACCTGCTTGCCGAACATCATCTGATGCCGCTCACAGAGGCATTGTATCACATTCATTTTCCCCAGAATCCCGATCTGCTTCGCCGGGCACAGTACCGTTTGAAGTTTGAGGAACTTTTTTACATCCAATTGAATATTTTACGCTATACGCAAGAGCGGCGGTGTAAATTCCGCGGATTGGTATTCGGCAAGGTGGGTGATATTTTCAATACCTTTTATTCTCATCACCTGCCTTTTCCGCTTACCGCAGCACAGAAGCGTGTTATCAAGGAGATGCGCCGCGATATGGGCAGCGGGCGGCAGATGAACCGTTTGCTTCAGGGCGATGTAGGCAGCGGGAAGACCCTCGTGGCCCTCATGACCATGCTGATTGCGCTGGATAATGGTTATCAGGCCTGTATGATGGCTCCTACCGAGATTCTGGCCACCCAGCATCATGAGACTATCTGCCGTTTTCTGCAAGGCATGAACGTGCGTGCCGAACTGTTGACTGGTACGGTGAAGGGCAAGAAACGCGAAACCATATTGAAAGACTTGCTTACCGGCGATATCCATATCCTGATAGGTACGCACGCTGTGATAGAGGATACGGTAAACTTCTCCTCTCTGGGTCTGGTGGTGGTAGATGAACAGCATCGCTTTGGGGTAGCACAGCGCGCCAAACTGTGGGGAAAGAATACCTGTCCGCCGCATGTACTGGTCATGACAGCCACTCCTATCCCCCGGACACTGGCCATGACGCTGTATGGCGATTTGGATGTATCGGTCATCGATGAACTTCCTCCCGGACGAAAGCCTATCCAGACCGTCCATCAGTTTGATAACCGCAGGGCTTCCATGTATGCATTTATCCGTAAGCAGATACAGGAAGGCCGGCAGGCCTATATTGTGTATCCGCTGATTCAGGAAAGCGAGAAGATGGACATCAAGAACCTGGAAGAAGGTTATCTGCATATCTGTGAGGAGTTTCCGGAATATAAAGTGAGTAAGGTACACGGCAAGATGAAGCCGGCAGAGAAAGATGCGGAGATGCAGCGTTTCCTGGCCAACGAGACTCAGATCATGGTAGCCACTACCGTGATAGAGGTGGGAGTGAACGTGCCGAATGCATCCGTGATGGTGATAGAGAATGCCGAGCGTTTCGGCCTGTCTCAGTTGCATCAGTTGCGTGGGCGCGTAGGGCGTGGTGCCGACCAGTCGTATTGTATTCTGGTGACAGGATACAAGTTGAGCGAGGATACCCGTAAGCGCATCCAGATAATGGTGGATACCAATGACGGTTTCGAAATAGCAGAAGCCGACTTGAAGTTGCGCGGTCCCGGTGATCTGGAAGGTACCCAGCAGAGTGGGGTTGCTTTCGACCTGAAGATAGCTGACATAGCCAAAGACGGCCAGCTCCTCCAGTATGTGCGCGAGATAGCCGAACGTATGCTGGAAGAGGACCCCCAGGGCATGAAGCCGGAGTATGCCGTTGTGTGGCAGCAACTCAAGGAGATGAGAAAGAAGAATGTGAACTGGTCAGTGATTTCATAAGAAATCTTTTACATGCTGACTTTTCCGGATTGTAGGATACCAGACCCTGTATCCTGATTGTTCGTGCGCTGGCGCTGTATCTTTCTCTTCTTTCCGAAATAGAGGTCTTTCTCTTTCCGAAGTAGTAATTATTTCTACCTGTTAGATTCAAAATAAATAAGGTATTGGGCAGACAGGGAAGAAACACGCTGGAAAGGTATCATAAAAATCTTGGACATACCATAGAATAAGCAAAAAAATGTTTTGTATGAGAGAATATATATTTTATTAGTCATAACCTTGATTGTCCAATTTCATTTTTGAAATCCTTATGTAAGTAGCTTTCTTATATTACGTTGTTGATTGATTCATAAAATATTAATAATTGGGGTGGAATAAAAAACTACAATTTGAATAATGAAAAATCGAATCTTTGTCTGCTGGCGATTTTCCATACCAACTTTGTACTTTATGACCATAACTCATCTCAAGGAGTTGGATAGGGGTAATAATAGGTTTTTTTGGTAACTTATTATTAGAAGGGTTTTGCTGGAAAGCACCATAAAGTAGCAAACGGTATTTGGTTGTATCTTGTAATAAAAGCCATGGAGTTGCAAGATTAGGCAATGCATGAATAGCCTGTTGCAGATATTCAGCACTTTGTTCCATATTTCCTAGTGTATGTGCTAAATATCCATATCGGGCATAGTCTGCTGGTGTAGCATCCTGAGTTGGCTGAAAGGAGGCAATAGTTTTCAGCACCTGTTTATAAAACGAGGAGTCCTGCTTTTTCCATAATTGCATTGTTTCCCCTTCCACCAGGCGTGGGGTATAACGAATGGCTTCGGACATCATGCGGACAGCATTGGCTGTATCGTTCTGCTGATATAATTCCCAGGCATATGCTGAAAGATACAGACTGTTTTTGGGATAGCATGCAGTAAGATTCTGGAGGAGAGAGTCCGCTTCGGCAGGATGTTCTGTTCGGATGGATTCGGCATATAGATAACGTAATTGTACATCTTCTGGATGTCGGTTATAGGCCTTCAGATAGTTTCCCTGCTGCAAGTCATTTTCAGTAGAGTCTATAAATCCTGTCAATTGAGGAATATTCCATCCGATAAACGCGATGAGTCCCATTGCTGGAATAAGATTTGCCATTTTGTTTATTTTGCATATCTTTATATCTTTCCTTTGTAGATAAGCTAATAAGATATAAAATGTCAATAACAGGAAAGGGGTATTAAGCCATGTGGCCTGTGTCAAGTCTTTAAAAAAAACAGCTGTTAGAGTAGCAGCAATAATACGGCAGTCTGGGTCTTTTCGGTGTTGCCACAATATTCTGACTATGATTACTCCCATAAGCAAGTAGAGTAACGTTCCGGCAATTCCTTTTTCGACCAAGAGTTGTACAGGCAAGCTAGGGGCTATTGAGGTAAATGGCTTGGTACTGTCTTGTCCGATAAGTGGATCGACTGCATATGTATAATTATTATTCCCATACCCCAATAAAGGATGTTTTTGAAATGTAGACCAGGCTGCTTCAGAACTATTAATTCGGCTCTTGGTACTTCTCTGCTGTGAAACTGTTTGGTTAATTTTCAGAGTAGTATGAAATTCTTTTGGTAAGAGAATGACTGTCAAGAGAATAGCAATGCCGGCTGGGAGTAACAGGCGCCTCTTCTCTGCTTTAGGAAAAAACAACAAGGCAAAAAGCAGATAGACACTAAGAGCGAGATAAGCCCCTCTTGAGAATGAGAACAGAATGGCTGTTATGCATAGGAATTGGAGTAGTATGGACCAGCGCCGCATGAGACAAATCCATCCGGATAACATCAGTAGTACTTCTGCCCATATATTTGTAATATATCCCAGTGGCCGGAACAAGAAACGGAAATGATAAGTATCTTCAAATCCGGCATTTAATACGGAATTACGGAATACGAAAAATGAACAAACGGCTAGTATAAGAGCGATACCGATTGGGATAAGGCTGCTCAGGCGGAAAAGGGGGAAGATTTGTTCCGAGATGAAGAAACGGCGGCAGATAAAATAAACAGTCAGCATATAGACTGAAATAAAGGCGGTGTTTAGGGCTGGGATAGGGCAGGCTGCATAACAACAAGATAAAATATCAAATAAGCTAATGGCTATAAGACATTTATCCAGTAAGTTCCATTTTGGGAAAGGAAGCGGGCGCAAAAGAAATAATGTGCCAGCAGCTAAAAGCAAGCCAACACGATATGGGTCTTCTATTTGGAATAAGAATAGGAGTATGAGTCCGGTAAGAAAGATTGTAATCCCTATTTCTCTGACCTTTATTTGTTTATTTTCTTCCATGTCGTTTCAGCAGAGGTATAATAGATTTGTATATTAAGTAAACAATTAGTCCGAGGAAAATCAACTGCATACCGATGTTGCGTAATAGAGCAAATGGGGGTATCATTTGATTTGACAGATAGAGAATGAGTTCATTCACTGCATCAGGAAAGGTTTGCACGAACCGGTATAGAAAAGTTGGGATGATGTATAAAAAATAGTATCCCATAAAGAGATTGACTACCACTGAATACACAAGCAGTCCGTATCGTTCTAGTCGACGGATTTGCAGCAGGTAGGGGAGTTGCTTTATAGGGCGTTTCTTCAGCCTATTCCACATGTAACTGAATAGCTCTAACGAACGTTGCCGCAGATTCGGCACACCTAACAGATCGGAAGCTATCCAGTATCCATCGAATTTGAAGAAAGGGTTTAGTGTCATTACAAACCCCAAGTTCATAATGAGTATCAGGTAACGCAACATGTCGTTACCTGTTACGAAAAAAGCAACCAACAGAAGTATCAGCCAGTATGACTGGAAGTAAACCCCTGCAAGGTTTACTACACATCGTTGTCCTCGTTTCAATTTCCACACTTCTGTTACATCTGTATAGAGGACCGGGAAGTTGAGGTACAGCCCGAAACCGATTCCGCCATGCTGTATTCCAAAGTATTTGCAGGCGGAAGCGTGCCCTAGTTCGTGAAAGAATGATGAACCTAGTATAAAAGCAAATAGCCCTATTATCATATAGATATTTACTTTGTTGTTGAACAGTAATAGGTCAGGAGTATGAACAAAAAAACATATATCAAGAATAAGTGCTATTATTAGGACTGCCAACATATACCAATGGAAGAATAAAAAGCGGAATGCATATGAGAATTTATCAATCGCTTGTGCACTGAATAGTTCTTTTTCATAGAGGAAAGAACGTTTAGATATTTTCGGTGTAAACAGAGGGATTACAAATTTATCAATAATCCCTTTTACTTGTTCTGGAGTATATTTACCTTTCTTTTTTTCACAGTAAAAGGTAATAGCTTCTGACTCAGTTTCGTGTTGTTGCAAAACTTCTATCAACTCAGCAATAGCAGGACTAGCTTCATAGTACTGTCCATTATAAGAGAGCAACACACGCTGTTCTTGGGTGGATGTTGATAGTTTTTGATGAATAGTAATGTTGTTATATAGATTCATATTATTTTGCTTTTAAGATACCACTGTTGATGCTTGTATCTACACTCCGTTCTTCTTTGGAAATCTTCTTTCCAAAGTCAAATGTATAGGCAAGTTTGATATATCCCGTCTGCTGATAAATGCGACTGGTATGTACCTGATTGTATTGATACACGCCATAATCTGCATATTCACGATAGTGTTGGTGCTTGGTGAAAGGATTCTCCGTACCTACTTCAGCCATCCAGCTCTTTCCACTGTAGCGAACGGACAGACCATAGGATGCCGGAGTTTTCATGTACACCAATGATGTCTGGTCTAATTTTCTTTCCGTTGTCTTGGCATATGCATTAATCGCAAACGACCTTATAAAATAGTTTACATCCAGAGAAGCGAAGAAATTATTTTCTTTCCAATTTGCATGATTCGGCACATTCATGTGTTCATATCGCAAGGTTGCTTGAGTTTGTAAGTTGTCAGAAATGCGATAAGAACTCAACAGCTCCGACTTGATAGTATGAAATGATGAATTTGAACGGTAGCTGCTTATTAGTTTATCATTTTCTATATAATAATCGTTCGTCAAATTATCGCTAAGAGTCGTATAGGTAAGGTTAAATTGCAGATTTACAGGATTTAGTTGAGTGTTATATGTTAAAAAGTACTCATATATCTTTGTATTATCCAAATAGGGATTTCCTCTTTTTATCGTTAAAAAATCAACCGTTTGGTCAACGGAGTTTATTGTATTTATCGACGGCGAATAATTCCCGATTGCCAAACCGGCAAAGAGCTGGTTTTTCGAATTAATATTATATGTCAGCCAAGAATGGGTGCGAAATGTCCAGAAATATTGCGCATTATCTTCATGTAATTGGTATTGCAGCAAAGATACTCCCGGAGATATTGTAAAAGAGAGTTTTCCAATATCTTGAGTATAGCTCAAAAAAGACAGGCTTTCTCCTTTCCATAAATGTTGCCATGAATTATAATCACCACTGTAAGTAGAAGATGTAATATTATGGTGATGCTGAATATTCCATCCTAATGAATTGTTATGATTGAACTTTATATTATAAATGCCGACTGCGCTAAATGAATACAAATCTTCATTGACATCTGTTTGAGATATTGCCTTCTCTTCTTTATAGGTTCGATTATAGGTGTTATTCGTATAAGACCCGTTTAATATCAGACGGAGACGTTGCTTGTTTGTAAGCCTGAAATCACCATAAAACGATGCGGATGGCTTAAAGCTCTCCTGACTGCTGTTTTCAACTGATTGTATAAGTTTTTCCTGACTGCCGGAATAAAGAAGATTTTCACCTTTGTCGTTATGTGGTGTTTCATCACGGACAAAGGAAACAAGGCCATACATGTTTCGCTTTCCGGTAGAGTTGCTCACTTTAAATTGTGCGTACTGTTGATTATTATTAAAATTAGCATAGCTATTATTTTTATCACGAGAAACGGTATAATTCGGGAATTTGAAATTTTCTGTACTACTTGTTTCTATTCCATCGTATTCTCTCATGTTATAACCACCAAAGAATGTATAGTTGGTATTATTGTGTGCTACTTGACTTCCTATATTATATTTCCCTCCTAAATATCCAATAGTTTGTTCACCGTCTATTGATATAGATCCTCCCGTTTTATATACTTTTGTTATATAGTTCACCGATGCGATATCGCCCAGATAATCCCCCGTCGGCATATCAAAATATTCCACTCTTTCAATATCTTTCGGCCGTAAATTCTGTATTTCGTGGAAATCAGCTTTTACTCCATTTATATATAGTGTAGCAGAACCCCGAGAAGTTGTTACAGCTCCTTCCTTGCGATTTACGACTACCCCCGGAATCATTAAGTTATACAATAAATCATATCCAGTATATGCATGTTTTGATTGTAGTTTACTGGGTATAATCAGTAAACGGTCTTTTTTCTGAATAAATGAACTACCTGTTATGGTGACTCCATCCAGTGTTACATTGTTTTCTTTCAACCTGATGATGGGTAACTCATAATTACCTTGTGGCATCTCGATACTTTGGAATTGACTAACAAATCCAATACAGCTAATTGATAATATATATTTTCCTGATTTCAGATCTTCTATTAGGAATATTCCATTTTCATCACTTATTGCTCCTTTTATAAAGGAAGAGTCAGGAGAAAAGGCTTTTATAGTTACAGATGAAATATTATTATTATGCTCATCCATAACCTTTCCTGTTAGAGCAAATTGAGCCTGAAGCTTTAGTGAAAGAAATGTAATCATCAAAAAAACGATAAGTCGAGTCATCATCGTATAAATTATGAAGTAAATAGATAATTCTTATAAGTTGCATCAAAAGTGTTTTTAATGTAGGAAACACTCTTGATGCAACAAAAGTAATAATAAAAGTTAGGGTAGGAATCTTCACCTAACATTTTTAGTGGTATAGGCATGCTGAGCCAGAACAATGAGGGCTACATTCCTCATTTGCAAGTTGCAACAAAGGCAATTGATCTGTTGTTGCCAAGTCCACCAAACCACCAATAGCTAATGCATCTGTTTCTAGACGCTCTTCCAATTGCACTAAATCGAACTCAGTTATTTCTGAATTCAAAGATTTTAATTCGTCTTTCATACAAAACAATTTTAATTTATTAAACATTATGTATATAATCGGCATACGCCTTATTTACCGCAATATCGAAACTTCGTCTTGTAATACCGCAAGCTAAGTCATCCCCTTTCATTCTAAGAAAAGGACATCCTCCACCACATATAAGAGCATATTTGCAATGTTTACAAGGTTTTTTTTGTCCAATATTAGTACATTTCCATTGTTTTACAATATTTTCGTTCCATTTAATAGAGTTTTTAGAGTAACTCCCTTCTATATATTCGCTTTTCCCAACAACCTCCCAACATGGGTATATTTTCCCTAATGGATCAAGTACATATCCGTTTGTTTGGGCAGCACATCCTATTGACTTAAGATGGATGGGGTGATTGTGTATTAGAGCATCATGAATACTTTTGTAAATATCAGTATCTTGTATTTCATTTTGTTGTTGTTGTTTCTTTACATACGAAAGGGTAGACAAAAAATTTAATTTTTCATGATCTGAAACAGTTACTTCTTCATTATCTTTTAATATAGCTAGATACAGTCTAAACTTTGGATATTTGAAAAAACCTTTCCTTTCCAAATATTGTTTTAATTCAGTATATTGATCTACATTATATTCATCAG
>OJNY01001007.1_pt1 | contig 19409 bp, 10 predicted proteins | sample 1597931 | NCBI WGS metagenome assembly OJNY01 (sample SAMN01915209, study PRJEB22387) | human gut metagenome | isolation source: stool | host: Homo sapiens | place: USA
TCTTCCGACAGGCACCCTGCTCATCATTATAAAACCAAATGCCATAACAATAGTAACACTTCCCATAATGGTACACTTGCTTTTTACCGTCATTGACCTTTTCTGAACAAAACTTTCAAGATGCTTTTTGTAAAGTCCGGTTGATGTAAACCAGGAATGAAGCCTTTCTGAGCTTTTTGCAAAACAAAATACCGTTGCCATATAAAACGGTACTGTAGGCAGTATAGGAAGTACGATTCCTATCGTGCCAAGTGCAAGACTCAAAAATCCCAAAAGCACCCACAAAAATTTAAGCGGGTTTATTTTATTATTCATATAAATCTCCATTTCGTATCATCCTGCTGTAAGCACATATTTGTGTCCGTCAATCTCAGTTACACCAAGTTTCACACCGTAGAGCTGCTCAAGCAGTTCACTTGTGATAATCTCCTCCGGATTTCCATGTGCAAGCACATTTCCGTCCTTAAGACCTATTATCGAATCGGAAAAACGGATTGCCTGATTTATCTCGTGCAGTACCATAACTATCGTAATCCCAAACTCCCTGTTAAGTTTTTTAACCAGTTCGAGTATTTCAAGCTGGTATCTTATATCGAGATAAGTTGTCGGTTCATCGAGAAACAGAAGTTTTGTATTCTGTGCAAGTGCCATTGCAATCCACACACGCTGCCTTTGTCCTCCGGACAATTTTCCTATTTCTCTCTCTTTAAACGCCAAAAGATTTGTGACCTCAAGAGCCATGTTTATAAGTTCCTCGTCATCACCATTCCCACCGCCAAACATTTTATGATGCGGTGTCCTACCCATAGAAACAAGTCTTTCAACAGTCATGTCAGCGGCAGCCGTATTGTACTGGTGAACGATGGAAACACGCTTAGCAAACTCTCCAAGTGACATACCGCCGATATTTTTTCTCTGCAAAAAAATCCTGCCACGGTCAGGCACGAGATTTTTAGTCATCAATGAGAAAAGAGTAGACTTGCCACATCCGTTCGCACCCAGAATAGTTGTAATCCTGCCCTCAGGAATTTTAAGCGAAATATTATTTAAAATTCTGTTCTTTCCATAAGAAAACGAAAGCTCCTTAACTTTCATCATATAATCACATTTCTTATCATCGCTCATCTAATCACCTCTTTCCCCTAAGCAGTAAAATAAAGAACGGTCCACCTATAACACTCATAACAACCGCCGCACTGACCTCATACGGACGGCATATCGTTCTCCCTATCGTGTCGGCAAGCAAAAATGTAAATGCTCCTGCGAACACCGAAAACGGTACAAGTCTTTTGTGGTCGCTGCCGACGAGTATTCTGCCTATATGTGGCACGATAAGTCCAAGAAAACTTATTGCCCCGACAACCGCTGTCGAGATGCTTGCAAGTATTACTGCTATAACTGAGATTATTATACGCGTACGGTTTACATTTACACCAAGACTTCTCGCTGTTTTATCCTCAAGTGCAAGCAGGTTGCATCTTCCTATAAACAGCACCGAGAGCACAAGTCCCACGACAACATACGGAAACAATGTCGCTGCATCGTCCCATGTTTTCTGGGTGATATTTCCCTCGACAATAGATGCCACACCTGTTCTGTCACCTCCTGACATGGAATTTACAACACTTGACATTCCCGTGAAGAATGCTTCTACAGCAACACCCGTAAGTATAATACGCAACGGACTTAAACCGCCTTTCCACGAAAGAGCATAAACGATAACAAATGCCGCTATACCGCCAAAGCAGGCGGCAACGGGTGTAAAGAAATAAAGCGTCGGTGCAAATGCCGTTATACATACTGCCGCAAATCCTGCACCGCTTGATATACCTATAATCCCCGGATCAGCAAGCGGATTTTTAAGCACCGCCTGAAACAGTACACCCGAAACCGCTATTGCCGCCCCCGCAAGCATTGATATTATTATTCTCGGAAAACGAAGGTCATAGATAGTTGCTACATCAGGATTGTATTTTATAAAAAGACCGTCAAACAACTTTTTAAATGAAACCTTTAGACTTCCTATATTTACCGATATGAAAAATAATATTACAAGTAAAATGATAATCATAACAAATGATACGATTGTTCTTATACGCTTATTTCTCAGATTTTTATGGTCTTTTGAAAGTATGTCATTTTCTTTTAAATCCATTTTAACCCTCATTTCTCCATATATTTTTATGCTTAGTATGCTATCTAATTAATGTCCTGCACACCAGTAGCGGGGGGATGCTTATCTGCGTTCAAAGTCCTGTTTTAATTCAGCAAGTGCCTCTTTGTACTTAAATGTCGCACTCATTCCAAATTTATCGTACGAAAGGTCATAGACTCTGCCTTCTTTTACGGCATTAAAATGTTTCCATATATCGTTTTTCTTAAAGTCATTATTAAACATTTTTATAACCTGTTTTGGCATCGCATGAGCCGCACGGAGTATAATATCAGGTTCTTTCTTTTTCATATCCTCCGTGTTTACCGTAAGAAATTCCTGTTTTATGTCACTGTAGACATTTTCACCGCCTGCAAGCTCTACAAGATTTCCCACATACGAATTTGGAGTTGCTATTATGTAACTTCCCGGAAGTCCCATAAGAATAAGAACTTTTGGATGACTTTTAGTCTTATTCTCACTTTTATATTTCTTATAAAAAGCCACAAACTCATTTATAAGGCTGTCAGCCTCTTTTTCCCTGTCAAAAATAATTCCCAATTCCTGTATTGAGCGGTACATTCCCTGCACGCTTTTCAGATTTAAAAATGCCCACTCCGTATCAATGGCTTCATATTTAGGTTTAAGATCACTTTTCAATGATGACGGAGACAATATCCAGTCAGGCTGAACCGAAGATACGATTTCCATATCGGGGCTCATAGCCGTACCGATTTTTTTGACATTTTTATATCTTGACGGAATTGTCGAGACTGTTGACGAACAGACACCTGCAAGGTCAATATTAAGTTTGTCACAAATATCTGCCGTAGCAGGCGAAGTTGCGATTATGCGTGGATTTCTCCCAAGTTTCTCAACCTTTTCTTTCGCCGACTCAACTGCCGCTCTCTCGTACTTATCTGTAATCTCAAGCATTGAATTTATATCAATATCTGCTGATGAATTTTTGTCTGCAACGGTTTCTTTTGTAGATGCCTGCTCTTTGTCCGGATGCTGGTTTACACAGCCGCCGAGCAGAAAAGAGATTGAAAAACCTAATATGACACCAAGTTTTAGCAATTTATTATGCCTGTTTGTGAAAAATCCATTTTTTATAAGTTTATTTTTCTTATACTTATTTGCGATAAACCCATTTTTTTTAACCTCATTCTTCTTCATCATCTTCCATCTCCTCTCCCCATCTTCGCCAGTTACGCCTAAAATAATAAGTAACACCTGCACCTGCCGCTATGAGAACAAGTCCCGATAATGTTATTGAAATCGTGAGCACTATCACCCATTTAGCCATTGTCATATCCTCTGACTTTGAGTTATTACCGCCTGCGGTCTGCGTACTGTTTCCATCAGAAGCCGCTTCTGCTGTTTCAGACACATCAGAGCCGTTTTCTTTGCTCTCTGTCGAAAGACTCAATCCCTGTGCATCAGAAAGTCCTGACTCCGAAAGCTCAGTGTTTACATCTGACAATGTATTACCGATCAATGCTGTACTGTCATTTTCTAAACCAGACGCATCCCCCGATAAATCACTGTCAGAAGTTTTCGTGTTATCCGTCCTTGTATCTGACGATGCGTTTGCGTACACATGGGTAACAGCCATTCCCGATACCTTTCCTGACTTGAAATTTTTAGCATATGCGTAAAATACAACATTTCTTCCCATTGGCCGGACATACATTGAAACCTTTACGATGCTGTTCTTATCAGAGAGAGAAATACAATAATCCGCCGTTTTTCCGTTACTGTCTGAGCCTTTTTTTGTCACTGTAGGACTGACCTGCTGCCATGATGCCGCCCCTCTTTTCTGCACATAAAACTTGTGGTCTGAAGTGTAATCCATAAGACCCACACGCATTGTGAGATAACACTGACCGTTATCCGTCTGCTCCAACATTCCCGAAGTCTTAAGAACACTCTCTACCATTCCCTGTCCTGTCGCGTATGAACTCTCGCCGCCTGCGTCCTCGACTTTGTTTGTAACCGGATGTCTGTAACAAGGCACTATATTACACGAATAAACTTTTCCGCTCACCACACTGCCCGATGTACCGCTTTTATTATCTGTTGCATCTGAACTTGCCACACTGTTTGACAAACTTCCGTCTGCCGTCAATGTATTTTTATCTGATACACTGTTTCCCACCGAACTGCCGCCTTTTGATGCGTTTGTCTTTTTTGATGACTTTTTACTCTTTGAAGATTTACTCACCGAAGTGCTCTTTTTCCCGGCAACGATAGAATTAAGGTCAAGTTTAAGATAGACAGGCTGTGTTCCCGAACCTTTACTTATCGCATCCATAATAGGCACAAACACCTGCATAGGCACATAGCCGTTTTTCTTCGCTTCTTTTATCATAGGAAAAGAAACCTTTTTCGGATAATTTGTTCCGTATGTATCAGTCAGTTTCTTACCGTTTTTCTTCTGGAAAGAAACGATTTTAGCCGCCGCAGTCTTACCCTGAGGTACACCGTTTTTGGTCACCTTATAGCCTGCTTTAAAATATTTAAGCCTGCCGAGATACCCCTTTGCACTTCCAACCGTAAGTCCTGAAAAATCAAGTATAAGCGTGTATTTTCCATTTTTTACACGCAATAAAACATTGTGATTTATTGCTTTATCTGACATTGAGCTGCTCTTTTTATCAGTTTTTAACATATTCCCTGTTATCGTGTAAGTTCCATCAGTCAGCTTTTTTATATTCAGCTTCTTATTTTTCTTAGAAGAATTTTTACTGCCCGTTGTTGCCGGTTTTTTTGTTGCCGTATTTTCCCTGTCCGTTGACGGTTTTTTTGTTGCAGACGGCTCTGCCGTACCCACAATATCATCCGCCTTTTCGTCCGTTTTTTTAAGAGTGTTCCAATCTAATAACAATCTCGCAAACTGCGTTCCACCGCCCTTGTTTATAGCCTCCATAACAGGCACATAAACCTGAATCCAAGCCATACTCTGTTTCCATTCTATAGGCATCAACGCATAATGCGGATATAATTTTCCTTTTACATTTGAGTCAAGCCCCGTGTCAGGGTCGTTGTACTCATCATAAACTCCCTCATAATACTCAGTCACTTTTACGCTCTCTGCCGTTGCTGATTTAGGCACATTTTCACTGTCATTCCATGACGGAAAATAATAAAATCCATACAGATACCCTTTAAAGATACCCGATGTAAGTGACTTAAACTCCAATCTCAAACTTATGCTGTTTCCTTTTTTTATAATCTTCATCGGCTGCGTAACTGCCGAATCACCCATTGACGGCTGGTCAAGAGTCGCGTGTCTTAACCTTCCCTCAATCGTATAAACTCCATCGTTAAAATCCCCTGCATAAACCCTCTTTGTACTCTCAAAAATGGAAAAATCCGACATGAGACCTAAAACAAGAGCAACCGCCAAAATCCATGCCATCACCTTATGTTTTCCTAAAAATCTCATGTCGAACCTCCTGTTCACTAAAATCAAACTTTTTCTCTATATCAATTCATACCTGTATGTAAAGCGGTCATTCGCAATCTGCCTTTGCTGTTTACTGATAAACGCAGTCGCTTTGCGACCCGTAAGTATAAAATGCTTATCTGTATCCAAAAATCACTTAAATTTAGCTTTCTTTGCCCCGGCTTTTACTATTTGCTTTTTAAGGGATTTCTTTGTCTTAGCTGAAATACCCTTTGCAAACTTAACCGTCTTAAGTTTCTTGCAGCCCTTAAACGCATTGTTTCCAACTTTTGTCACATATTTTCCGATTGTAACATTTGTAAGTTTCTTATTATTCTTAAATACATTCGCTGCAATAACAGTTACCTTAAATGAAACTCCCTTTATCTTAACCGTCTGTGGAACAGTTGCACTTTTCACATTTTTCTTTGCAGCAATGAGTGTAACCTTTCCCTTTGCTGTTACTTTATAAGTATTTCCTGCTACCTTTGCCTTTGTTCCTACCTTTACTTTTTTTGTTGAACTACCAGGGTTAGGATTGTTTGTCTGCTCTGGCTTTATGCTTTCATCTGGTTTTGATGTTTCACCCGGCTTTAATGTTTCCATCGGTGCTGATGAATTTTCAGGAGATGGTGTTTCACCTGGCTTTATGCTTTCATCTGGTTTTGATGTACTACCCGGCTTTGATGTAGCACCCGGTTTTGATGTAGCACCCGGTTTTGATGTACTGTCTGGTGTTGCTGAGTTTCCCGGTGTTGCTGTGCCATCCGGCTTTGAACTTTCCACTGGTGCAGCCGACGCATTTGGATTTGCCTGTTTTGCCTCTGTCTCATTAAATGCCGCATCATCCGCTGTTGTCGCAGTAACAGTTGACAGGTCAAGCTTAAGATAAACCGGCTGTGTACCTGTTCCCTTTGTGATTGCTTCCATTATCGGTACAAACACCTGCAAAGGAACTGTTCCTGCTGATATATTTTTGTTATTATAAGAAAAATCGTACAATGCCTCCGGTATTACCTTTATCGTAACCTTATTCGGATAATCAGTTCCGAGCGTGTCAGTAAGTTTCACTCCGTCGGTATATGTCTGATAATCATCAATCGTAACATCTTTTAATATTCCCGTAGGATTTGTCTGTGTATCAGGTTTATATCCCGTATCATAGTATCTCAATTTGCTAAGATACCCCTTAAGGCTTCCGATAGTAAGACTGTTAAAATCAAGTGTCAGATAATAAACTCCATCTTTAACGGTAAGTTTTATATTGTGATTTATAGCACTGTCACTCATTGATACCGTTCCGTCAGGCTTCTGCATATTTCCCGTAACTTTATAAACTCCGTCACTCAATGAAGCAAAGCCTAAAGCCTGCTCATTTTCATCCGTCAATGCGGTAAGTGTGTCCCAGTAAAGTGTAACTGTTGAATCAATATTAAATTTACCTTTATCAAAATTAACTCCCGAAACAACTCCGTCAAGTTTTTTCATGGCTTCAACATAAAGATAAACATTATTTACATAAGTCTGTCTCAAACCGTCAAGCGGAACTGTAATGTTCGTCACGACATTCTGCTGACCGATAGTTGGAACTTCGGCTGACTCCGTCTCATAAGTCACCCCGTCCATAGTAAGATTTTCCGCTGAAATGTTATTTCCCTTATACCAGCCGTTATATCCTAGTACATAAAGCGGCTCTTTGTCAGAACCGGAAACCATCTGATATGTAAGGTACATTTTTCCCGAAGCATCAACACGGATATAACCGAGTGCCTTTTTCTCTTCCCCGACAAGTCCGTGGTCAACAACATCCGTGCGATCTTTTAACTCAATGCTGTAAAATCCCGGTTTCAAGGCTTCCGTAGGTGCATCAGGGATAACTTCTTTTTCAATCGTCACGCCGAGTGCATTCATTGCCGCTTCTTTAATTGCATTTGATGAAGCGGTCGCTCCTGAAACTGCATCAAGTCCGTTAAGTTTTTCAGCATCATTGCGGTAAAGTCCGACAAGTTTTTCTTTCATTCCTTTTGCGGCTTTGTTGAAATAAACCTGATTTTCATCTGCAGAATCGCCCTTAAAATCAGAACCCTCTATGACAACATCACTTATCTGACCGTCTTTTACGCTGACTTTTACGCCTACATTATATTTTCCGAACTGCTGAACCTCTGACACTCCCTGCTCTGTTGTATAGTTGAGAGAAGTATCTCCCGAAAGCACGGCATTTGCATAATCGACCAAAAGATAAGCGTCAGGTGCATAACCCATTGCTTCAACAAACATACTCATATAAATTCCGTTTTCCATCTTTGCCGCATCAGGAATCTTAAATGAAATCTCCTTTGGAACTGTCTTTGCTTTCTGTTCACTTCCGTTTGTAAAATACACATCCTGTGTTGAGATTACAGTCGCATTGACAGACGCATCACCTGTATTTGGCTTTGTCTGTGACTGATAAATCTTATAATCCGTTGCATAATCAGTCGCTGTTCCAACTGTAACGCTTCTAAGCACAATATTGAGAGCTGCATCGCCGTTTTCATCAATTTTAAGCACTCCGTACTTTCCGATGCTCTCCTTTGCCGCTGACTCCTGCTCAAGATTATTAGCGTTTTTAAGTGACAACGGCACTATGTATGTACTGTTTTTGCTAAGAGCTGTTGCTGATTTTCCAAATGCCACCGTACTGTTTTCAGCGGCAAAAGCCACCACATCATCTGTGGCAGCCCATGCACACTGACCGAATACCATGGCTCCTGCAAGCATTACTGCCGCAAATTTTGTCTGCCATTTCTTCAATCTCATCTTAACTCCTCATTTCTTAAGTCGATACCTCACCGGCATGACCTACATTGCCTTTGCATTAATAAAAATTATTTTTTAATAGTTACCTTTACTGTTGAAGAATACTTTCCATATACTTTCTTCTTTCCTGAAACTCTGTATGCCCTTATTTTGAAGAAGTATGATTTTTTCTTCTTTAATTTTTTATTTGTATATTTGACAATACTACCCTTTTTAATAGTTGCTATCTTCTTAAATTTGCCTTTCTTCTTGTTAGCACGATATACTTCGTAGCCTGATGCCTTTGAAACTTTCTTCCATGAGACAACAGCTTTAAGTTTCTTGACATTCTTTACTTTGACACCCTTAACTGCCGCAACCTTAACCGTTTGTGTCTTTGTCGGCTTCTTAGTTGGTTTTACCGTCGGCTTAACTGTTGGTGTTGCTGTTGGTTCTGTTGACTCTTCCGGCTTCTTAGCCGGCTCTGCACTCGGTGTGTTTGCCGGTGCCGGCACTGCACTTTCTGTCGGTGCAGGTGTCTGTGTAGGTGTCTGGCTTGGTATGCCCGGTGCTTCTTTCTTCTTAAGATTTGATATTGCAGTCTGAATATCAGCCGCTGCTTTATCAAGTTCTGCCTGTGCCGCACGCTCTGTGATTCGCTGTCCTGCTGCCGCAACCGCATCCTTTAATGCCTTATAAGACTCTGCCGTATAATCACCCTCTGTGATTGCATCTGCTTCTTTTATCTTTGCTTCAAGTGCTGTCTTATCTCCTGCTTTTACAAGTTTTGCAACTGCACTGTCAAGTGATGCCTTTGCATTTACCACACTATCTTTTTCTTTGCCCTCTGCCGCTGTTTTTGCATTTGCAACTGCTGACGCAATGTCCGCATCTTTCCAGCTTGCAGCCGTGTATGAGTTTTCATCTAATGCTGATGCACTCTCAATGGCACTGTTAAGTCCTGCTAATTCGTCAGAAGAAGCAATCTTTACAAGTGCTTTCATGGCATTTATAAGTTTTGTGACAAATTCTTTTGAAATATCTTCTGTCACATCATCGTCTGCTGTTGCATCTATTTCATCATAAATTTCTTTTGCTGTTTTATAAGAGCTTTCCGTGTAATCATCAGGATTTAATTCCTCAAATGCTCTCATCTGTTTACCGAGTTCTTTTGCTGATACAGTGAATGAACCGTCTTCATTTTCTTTAATACTGTACTGTGCCGTGCGTACCGAACCCTCAAGAAGTTCCTTTGCAGCTTCCTGTGTGATTTCAGTTCCCTGTAAATCCTGCTTGCCCATTATCCATGTACTGTCATAAATATGTGTAGGACCTGCTCCCATTAACGCTGTGAGATATGCCGCACCTGTTACCTTTGTACCATTCTTAACATATACATGACCTACTGACATCAATGCCATTGCTAACGCCTCAACATTTACACCGTCAAGTACAAGAGCTGTTGTTTTTGAATTACCTGCAAACACGGCGGTGCTTGTTGTGATTTTTCCTGTCTTTTTCTCTGAGCTGTCTACAATAGTACACTTTCCTGCATTTCCTGTGATTGCATTGTCACCGAGTTTCAACAGATAACCATTGAGGTCGAGCGTAAAGTTTTTGTAGAATGTGAATGAGTCTGCTGAACTCACATCCATATCCTCGTTTAACTTAACAGTCTGACCGTCCTTAGCATAAATGAGAGCAAGTGATGCATCCTTTTCCTTTATGTTCCTGGCAACACTTCCGTCTGCATTGTAGATAGTTGCAGCATATTTTACATCCGGGTCCTCCTTTTCAGTACCCTCAACGACTGTTGTATATCCTGCATACTCTCCATCACTTACCTCGCCTAAGATATATCCTGACTTTGTCTCATAAGGTCCGCTCACGGCGTCCTTTCCTTCAACAGCCTTAAAGTAACCGCCCTCTATCATTGCAGGTGTTCCATTTACTAAAAGACCAACACCTGACCTTGATTTTTCAGCCGAATATACACCATTTTTTATTGTGACTGTTCCTGCACCGTCTACCGTAAGTGCAGCTTTTAAGTTGTTGTTTTCCGCAAGGATTGATGTTACATTATCAAGTTCCGTATCTTCATTCGAGCCTAATGAAAGTCCGCTGAATTTGCTGTTCTTTACTACTGCCTTTCCTGAAACATCAACTGTTGCTTTGTCCGACACCTCACAATCTTCAACATCAGCACTTATTCCCATAAGCTCTAATTTTCCTAATTTACTGTTTTTTACTACTGATTTTTCCTTCTCGCCATGACCTACGGAAACCAGATTGTCCGTCGTACAGTTATCCATCTCAAAATCAATACCCTCATTGAGATAGCCAAAATAAACATTATTTGTATTTCTGCCGTATCCTGTAAAGCCTGTTGTCACAGCATTATTTGTAAGCATACAGTTTTTAAGAGTCACAGCGATATGAGGTAAATCCTGCATACAAACATAACCATCAGACATTATGTAGTTACCAATCTGTCCCTCAATGGCAACTCCGTCAGCCGTAAGTGAACCAGCAGCCACGGCTATTGATGTAGATGTATTTATAGCCTCATCATAACGCTCATGTGTGATGCTTCCTGTCTTATCCTTACTGCTATCCTTTATTGTCACATCTCCTCTTACCGTAAAGATGTTAGCTTTCTGTGCGAGAGTATATCCGTTAAGGTCAAGTGTTCCGCCTTTAACAGTCACATCCTCATCAAATTCAGCATTTGAGGCAAGTTTGACAGTTACACCCTCACTCATTGTCTTAACTGCCTCTGCCATGTCAGTCTTTACATCAGCCTTTGCAGACGCATCATATGTAACATACTCTTTTTCCATCTCGGAAATCGCCGTATCATCGCTTACTTTCTCAATGTTTGCCCAGTCAAGACCAATGCACGCATCCTGATTGATGCTCATAACACTTATATACATTCTGACTGCAACAACATTCTGCTTTAGGTCAGGCACAATAAATGAAATCTGGGCAGGCTTTTTCTTTCCATTCACTGTATATGTCTTATCAACATGAGCCTTATAACGGTTTCCGCTTGTTGCTGTTGCATTTCCGTCAAGATAATTCTGTGTACTCTCATATACAGTCCAGTCATTTGCAGCATCTGACATCCCCATAGCTTCTATAGCCTGTGTTGCCGTCGTGAGTGTAGCAGTTCCGTCCTTGTGGATTACAAGAGTTGCATTTCCCGGGAAACAACCTCCCGCCATAGATGTCTCTTTCATATATCCTGCTGATGTGTACTGCTTTGTCGACTCGGATCTTCCTCCGTTCAACAGCTCAATAGGAATACTGTAAGTTCCGGGGGCAAGTTTCTTCTGAAAACTTCCTCGTCCGACAGTAACCTGTGCAAGCTCCAGCTTATCCATAGCAGCTATAAGTGCCTGCCTTCCAGTATATTCGTCGTTCTTGTCTCCACGAATTGATATTTCTTCATTTGCGATAGCGATTGCTGATGAAATAGCTTTTGAAGCATCCTTCCAGCTATCTGCCGTATAGTCTTCCTCATTGAGATTTTCAGCTTCTTTTATAAGGGCTTCAAGTTTTGTTTTATCACTTGACTTGATAAGTCTTGAAATATTGTCAGTAATATTGTTTGCAGCAACTCTAACATCATAACCTGATTCTCTGCGTTTGCCTGCATTTGTATCTATACTTTCCTTAAGAGTTTTTGCCTTAGTTACATTGTCTGAAATCTTAATTCCATAGTTCTTCCATGACTTCTCCGTATATTCATTTTCCGTATGTTCTTTAAGGAAAGTCTCTCCTGTTTCAACTGCTGCCTTAAGTTTCTCTATTTCAGCTTCGGTTGCTGCAGCCTTAAGTTTTCTCAACAGTTTCTTAAGATTACTGTCAGATGTTGATATAGCCGAACCCGCTGCCGTCTTTGCCTTTGCGACAGCTTCATCTATTTGTGGTTTATACTGTTCCCAACTATCTGTCGAATAGTCTGTCTCCACTAATGCCTCTGCCTTTTTTATAGTTTCTGCCAATGCTTCTGACGCCGCATCACTCTGCGAACTGCTCTCAGCCGCTTTGACAAACACCATATTGTTAGTCGGTGCACTTGTTACGACCAATGCCGCCGCAAGTATTCCTGCCGCCGCCTTACAAAAGATATTTTTCTTTCTCATGTTATCCTCCTTAAAAGAATAGAATTAAAATTGCACTACCTGCTTTTCAAAATCCGACCGATGTATTCGCTCCAAATATTTTAATGTCAGGTTTAAGTTCATTTTGACAACCTTGAGTTACCTTTTTCTGCTTCAAGTTATATGCATCTAACTCAAATCTCAAAAAAAAGCTGCTGACAATAACTTAATTGGCAGCCACTTTGTTACCTCTATTGTCAACATCATTGTAAAAACGCTTTACATCGTTCCTTACGACGCTTAAGTATATCAGAGCATTTGATTTTTGCAAGAATATTTTTTTGATGCATATTTGCACGAAATCCATTATTAATTGAGAAAACTTAGTCAACTTCCAAATAATTCCATGCTGAAACCGCTTGTTTTCAGTATTTAATATTTTCGGTGCAATCGTGCAACTATTTTTTTACATGAGATATTTTATCAGTAATTTCAGTGTTTTTTCGGCTTTTCTCCTACTTTTCTCACCCATATAGCCGTTTGAAAATGTCTTTTGCACACTTTTTTTAACACATAGTGCATTATTGCATATTTAAAGTTCACTACCCAACATTTTTATCTGCATTGAGGTTGAAAGTCTGATTGCAAGTCTGATTGCAAGCCTGATTTTTCTTTATTGTATATTCGTATTATATTGTCATTGAAAATAATGCCACCGACTCCGGCATATGCACATTTCCCACCGAACATTGCATTTTCATATTTACTGTTCCGTTCATAAACTGACCTATGCCTGTTCCGGAGTTGACAAACTGTATCATATTTACCGGGATAAGTATCTCATCACCCTCTTTGATGGCTTCTTTATATGTAATCCCATCAAAATACATGACCTTGCTCACCTCTCCCATCATCATATGACCGTTGACTGCTGAATTTGCAGATACTCTCTTTGATTTTAACCTTATCGTACCTTTTCCGTTTTTCACACTCAGCGTACAAGGATTTTCAAATCCGTTATTAGCCATTGAAAGCACATTGCCGTCCTCCGAACACATTCTGTAAAATACATACGAAAACTTATAATCACCATCCCTCATAAGTTTGCAAAGAATATTTCCGCTGAACGCACACTCCCCCCTGAGTTCATTTTTTATCCTGTAACGCTCATTGGCTTCATCAAGCACATTCATTGTCTCCTCGGATGCACTTAGTGCCCATCTGACGGCATCTTTTTTTGCATTTTCTTCGCTTATCCCCTCATAAAGCAGGTGATTAATAAAAATCCCAACCTTATATTTGTACTCCTCAATCTTCTTTTTGCCAGTCTCTGTCAGTCTCGGATGACGCTCGACTTTTTTATCCACAAGCCCTTCCTGTTCAAGTGCCGACAACACTCTGCTTATCTTGTAACTCTTTTCATTTAATATCTTAGCTATCGACGATACATTTTTTTCCTCGTCAACATTGTCGCAGAGTGCCATAAGCACCTGATTTTTTAAAACTTCACTATCATCATTCATGGTTCTTTATAAATCCCCTTTCCATTTTTTAATGTTTAGGTATTTGTCAAACTACTTATAGGCTATGTTAATTGTGCAAATGCCTATAATGTTTTATGTATTTACTAAGGGTCAAAAGCAGATAACAATGTATGTTTACATACAAATTGCTATTTGATGGGCAAAATACCTTTTTACCCCAACATCATTATATTTTAGCATGAAATAATTTTCCGATTAACCATGACTGATGAATAAAATTTATCAAAAAGCAGATATTTCTGTCACACTGACAGATTTATACTTGCCGCAACTTCTGTCTGTCCTCCTTCACTTTGCTCTGCCGAAATCATAGTCTGCTCCGCGGCAAGTTTTGAAGTATCTGTAATTGCCTGTGTCATATCAATGCCAATTCCCGCTCCCTGACTCTGTGCCATCATGATACCAAGATCTCCGCCGCCTCGTTTCCAGATTTCAATCTTTTCCTTTAGATAAGTCATATCTGCATCGAGCATTTTATTATTTTCCTCACCTCTGTGAGCCTGTTTTTCTTTTTGCTCCTGTTTCCTTATCTCCTCCTCAATCTTGTTAAGTTCTTTCTGCTGCCAGACTCTTATTTTTTCTTCAGAAATCCTCATAACAACATCTTTCTTTGATGAAATATATTTATCATCATCCTTTTTGTTCATAACTTCCTGCTTGATATTTGCAAGTTTCTTTTTAGCAACGGCTATCATTTTCTTTGCATGGGAAATCGCAATATTAATCTCATCATCATCGTAATTTCCGCTTGCCGCCTTTCTCTTAAGAGCCGCAAGATTTGAACTTGCACTAGAAACGGCATTACTCGCCTGCGAAACACTTTTTGCACTCCGAATACTTGACGATACCTTTTTATAGCTGTAATTTAAAACTTTCTTTGTTTTCGTCTCTGTTTTTTTGATATTCTTCTGAGTCTCTTTCATCCTGTCAAGCATATCTTTCAGACTCTCAAGCTGTTTTTCAAACTTTTCGTATTCCTCTTCCTTTTTGCTTTTCTGTGACTCCTTATCCGAAGCTTCACTAATCAAAACACCGCTCCCATTATCTTCACTGTTTTCAATGCCGTTCTTATTCTTTCCTGCTGCCGTTTTATTTGCTTTATCAGAAACATCATCCATATTTTCAGCCTTTTCATTACCCTCACTAAGTTCAAGCATAACACCGTCATCTTCCGTCAGATATGTACTTTTATCTCCGGTTCCCGCCCTGTTTACCGAAATTCCTATTCCATTCTCCGTTCTAATATCAACCCCGGAACTTTTCACGCCGGCATCCCTTTTAGCACTGCTGTATCTTCCGGCGGTCGATACATTTTTCTTTCGCTTTGCACTATCCGTCCTGCTGCTCTTTGTTCCATGCCCAATCTGTTTACCCCCTGCCTGAAACAGCGAACCACTGTTAATTACAACTGCCATAAAACTCCCTCCTAAACTTGAGCCTTTTTTCTTTAACTCATTTTTTCATAATTCATTTGACACTGTCAGTCCGTCTGTATATCTATAACTCACCGTTCATCTCTGTTGTGCAACCGATAATTTATGACAATTCAGTCTTTCACATCTTAAATTTATAATTTTATAAGCAGACTGCCAGTCATTGCTTCACAACTTATCTTTATAACTCCTTTAAATTTATATCGGCAGTTTTTAATAAGTATCTACAGTTTTATTTGGTTCTCATGAATTTTCCCACAATTTCTCAACATCAATTAACAGCAATTCAACCATATTTCCACTTATTTTCCACATGGATTTTGCAAGTTATCCACAAGTTATCCACAAATTGTGCATAAATCCTATTTCCAATCTCTTTTCTTGACTTTCGGGCATAGCAATGTTAAAATCTTTTTGAACATATGTTCATATTAGACTTTTACAAAACTTACCACCATAAAAACAGGCATTTACAATACTTATATTATCCATAATTTAAGCGGCTATTTGCAATCCTCTCTGCTACCTCCTCATAACACAGCCAGTTTTGCTATCGCCTAAAAATAAAGCACTTGAAAGGAACTGCTGCCTATGAAAAGAAACAGAAGTATTTTAAAAATTATTACATACACTTTATACATTATCATTTCATTTGTAATTTTAATATTTATCCTATATTATAGTAAAAATAAAGAAATAAAATTTATCCTTAGTTCCATCGGCATATGGTTTTTATTCTTCCTGTTCTGCGTCTATAAAATATGCAGGGCAAGAAAGCGTGCAGGCTTTTTTGAAAAGGGCATATATGACGCTGTTGATTTTGACGATATGGATGGTTTTGAATTTGAAGACCTTACCTGTGATATTCTTGTTGCCAACGGCTTTGAGATTGCTGAGAGCACACAGAACAGCGGTGATTTTGGTGTTGATGTTATCGCCGAGAGAGACGGTGTTGTTTATGCGATACAGTGTAAAAGATACCACGGTCCTGTAGGCATTGATGCCGTGCAGCAGGTTTATGCCGGGCGTGATTTCTATGAATGTAATGTTGCCGTTGTTTTGACAAACAGCTATTTTTCAAGAGCAGCACAGAGACTTGCCGACAAAATTGGAGTTGTACTTTGGGACAGGGATATGTTTAAAGAATTATTATGATGGAGAAATTTATGAACACCATTAAAATATCAGTCAGAAACCTTGTCGAGTTTATATTAAGAAGCGGCGACCTCACGACCTCATCAGGTCTTAAAGACCCGGATGCCATGCAGGAGGGTGCCCGCATCCACAAAAAAATACAGCGAAAAATGAAAGCAGGCTATCAGGCTGAAGCAGCACTATCTCTCACCGTTCCCATAAATTATGACGGCATTGATTTTGAAATATGTGTGGAGGGGCGTGCTGACGGTATTTTTACGGATGATACAGGTTATAATATCGACGAGATTAAAGGTGTTTACAGAGAACTGGCATCTCTTGAAAATCCTGTTGAAGTCCACAGGGCACAGGCACTCTGTTACGGTTATATATGGGCATCAACCCATCAGCTTGACAGCATCGGAATACAGATGACTTATTGTCATATTCCGACCGAAGAAATCAAACGCTTTAATGAATATATTGATTTTGAAACGCTTGAAAAATGGTTTTATGATCTTCTCCACGAATATGCAAAATGGGCATCGTGGGAAATAAAATGGCATGAAAAGCGAAATCTTTCAATTAAAAATATTGAATTTCCTTTTGAATACCGTCCCGGACAGAACACTCTTGTCAAAGGGGTTTATCAGACTATTCTCAGGAAAAAAAGACTTTATATAGAAGCTCCTACAGGTGTCGGCAAGACGATTTCCACTGTATTTCCTGCTGTCAAGGCAATGGGAGAAAACTTAAGCGAAAAGATTTTTTATCTCACGGCAAAGACTATTACAAGAACAGTGGCACAGGATGCATTTAACATATTGACAGAAAATGGCTTACATCTAAAATATGTCACTCTCACCGCTAAAGAAAAAATATGTATTCTTGACAAACCCGTGTGCAATCCCGGTTCATGTCCCCGTGCACTAGGACACTTTGACAGAGTCAATGATGCAGTTTTTGATGTTATAACACACGAAGAACATATCACACGGGAAATCGTGACCGAATATGCCGAAAAGCATAATATCTGCCCTTTCGAGATGTGTCTTGACATATCCACATGGGTAGATACCGTTATCGGTGACTACAATTATGCTTTTGACCCAAATGCCTGTCTTAAGCGTTTTTTTGGTACAGAAGCATCATCAAACGATTACATTTTTCTTATTGACGAGGCTCACAATCTCGTTGACAGAGCAAGAGAAATGTACTCTGCAACACTTATAAAAGAAGAATTTTTAGCTGTGAAAAAACTCACCAGATTTATGAGTAAAAAAATCACAAATGCACTTGAACGCTGCAACAAATCACTTCTAGCACTCAAAAGAGACTGTGATGTACTTACGGAATGGGATATTCTTAACATAGAAGATTTCGTCATCAGACTCATGCAGCTTGCAAATTATCTTGATGAATATCTTCAAGACTCACGCAACAATAAACATGGTTCAAAAAATATCAACGGTCAGATAAATTTTATGGAATTTGATGGTGTGGACAACAGCGAACTTATTCCCGATACAAGAGAGCGACTGCTTGATTTCTATTTTTCCGTCAGGTCTTTTTTGAACACATACGAATTGCTTGATGAAAAATATATTATATACTCAGACTACTCGGATGAGGGTAATTTCAGACTTCATTTGCAATGTATGGACCCATCTACCAACCTTGATAATTATCTTAAAAAAGGAAGATGCGGAATATTTTTCTCTGCAACATTTCTTCCTATTAAATACTATATGGAACAGCTCGCAGGCGGAACAGATGACTATGCCGTCTATGCCCCGTCACCTTTTCTCCCTGAAAACAGACTTATAATGATAGGGCGTGATGTAAGCACCAAATATACAAGGCGTGGTCCAGCGGAGTACAAAAAGATTGCCGACTACATCACAGACTTTGTATCAGCCAAAACGGGAAACTATCTTATATTTTTCTCGTCATATAAAATGATAGATGATGTTCTGCCGTTTGTGGAGGAAAATTTTAGCAAGACATATAATGAGGAAGATTTCACTAAATTATATAATGGCAATATAGAAACAAATGATTATAATAAGGTTAAAGAAATTGAAATTTTAACCAAAACGAATAAAATTATGAATCAACAACAAACTGATGTTTCTGAAATATCAGATATAAAAGGCACTTACAACAACGAAAAAAACACAACACCTCGTATATTTATACAATCACCGTCAATGAACGAGCAGCAGCGTGAAGAATTTTTGGAGAATTTCAAGGCAAATCCCACAAACACAACACTTGGTTTCTGTGTCATGGGTGGGATATTCGGTGAGGGCATAGATTTAAAAGACAGCAGACTTATCGGTACAGTCATTGTAGGCACCGGACTTCCCATGGTCTGCACTGAAAATGAGCTTTTTAAGGATTACTTTGACAGAGAAGATAGATCCGGATTTGACTATTCTTACAGATACCCCGGCATGAATAAGGTCTTGCAGTCAGCAGGCAGGGTTATCAGAACCGACACCGACAGAGGTGCGATACTTTTACTTGATGAAAGATTTATGCAAATGTCGTACCAGAAATTATTTCCTAAAGAATGGTATCCTTATGAGGTTGTGACTAAAAATAATATGAGGGAACGGGTAAAGAAATTTTGGGAAAAGTAAAAGGTTAGGCGGAAAGATAATAGCCTGCCGAAAGCATTATGATGAATAAATACCCCGGCAGACATGCGTATATTTACAAAAGTGGCAAGGTATATTGCATAGAATAAAAAATCATATCTTTTGATATTCCCTTGACATATATAAAAAAAAGAATTACTAT
>OJNY01001017.1_pt1 | contig 19290 bp, 19 predicted proteins | sample 1597931 | NCBI WGS metagenome assembly OJNY01 (sample SAMN01915209, study PRJEB22387) | human gut metagenome | isolation source: stool | host: Homo sapiens | place: USA
AATGAGGTCTGCCAGTTGCAGCAGCAAAAGCAAAAGAAAATTCCTGTGCGCCGTTGTGTGGGCTGCAATGCCCAGCGCCCCAAGCGTGAGCTGGTGCGCGTGGTGCGCAGCCCGGAGGGTGAAATCAGCATTGATTTGCGCGGTAAGGCACCGGGACGCGGTGCGTACCTGTGTCCTTCGGCTGCCTGCCTTGCCAAGGCGCGCAAGGCCAAACGGCTGGAACGCACCTTTGAGGTTCCCATCCCGGACGGCATTTATGACCGCCTGACCGAGGAAATCGCCTGTGCGGAGCAAACGGCAAAGGAGGCGGCGCACGATGAATAACGATCAGCACCCGCTGCTGGGTGCACTGGGACTGTGCCGCAAGGCCGGCAAGCTGCTGCATGGGTATGACCGCGTACAGGAAAACGCGCTGCGCGGCAAGGTAGCTCTGGTGCTGCTCACCGCAGATGCCAGCGACCGCACGGTCAGCCATATGAAGGACGCCTGCGACGGCATTGTTGCCTGTGAGCAGATGCCCCTGACCAGCGCTGATCTGGCCATGCTTACCCCCAAGCCAGCCGCCGTGTTTGGCGTTACCGACGAACACCTTGCACAGCTGTGCGCAAAATACCTTTGATGAGGAGGACCACGATATATGGATTTTAAATACAAGATTGCTGATGTTGCCAAGGAGTTCGGCGTGCCCGCCAAGAAGGTCATCGAGACCGTGTCCGGTGTGACCGGCGAGGCCTACAAGACCGGCGGCACCTTTGAGGAAAAGGAACTGAACGTCCTGCTTGAGACCCTGACCCGCGAGAGCGCCGAGCCGAGCCTGGATGCTTATCTGGCCAGCGGCAAGGAGGAGGCAAAGCCTGCCCCGCAGCCGCAGGAAAAGAAGCCCGAGCCCAAGAAGGCCCAGCCCGCCCCCAAGGCCGCGGAGGAGAAGAAGCCTGCCCCGCAGCCCAAGGCCGAGGAGAAAAAGCCCGAGCAGAAGAAGGAAAACCGCAAGCCCGAGAAGCAGGCAGAGAAGCGCAATGAAAAGCGCGTCACCCTGCAGGAGCTGGCTGCCGATACCGGCATCAAGGAGCCTGTCAAGACCGAGCAGGTGCAGGTCAACCGTGCGCAGGTGTCTGTGGACACCCGCACCGTCGATGTGAACGTGGATAAGTTCAACGCCCGCTATGACGACCTGGCCGACAGCCGCAATATGCCCAGCAAGCGCAAGAACCAGCCCACCGGCAAGAAGGAAAAGTTCAACAACCGCAATAACCGCCGCGGCCAGCAGTTCGGCCGCCGCCGCGAGACCGAGGCCGAGCGCCTGCAGCGCATCCAGCTGGAGAAGGCCCGCAACGCGCAGCTGAAAATCTCCATCCCTGATGAGATTACCGTCGGTGAGCTGGCTACCCGCCTGAAGCAGAGCGCTGCCAAGGTTGTTGCCAAGTTTATGCAGATGGGCGAGATGCACGCCATCTCTGACGTGGTCGATTTTGACACCGCCGCCCTGATTGCCGAGGAATTCCACGCCAAGGTTGAGCATGAGGTTCACGTTTCCATCGAAGAGCGCCTCTTCGTGCAGGAGGAGGACAACGCCGCCGACCTCGTCGAGCGCCCGCCGGTTGTTGTTGTTATGGGCCACGTTGACCACGGCAAGACCTCCATTCTGGATGCTATCCGTAAGACCAACGTAACCAAGGGTGAGGCTGGCGGCATCACGCAGGCCATCGGTGCCTATCAGGTCAAGAGTGGCGACAGCGTCATTACCTTCCTGGACACCCCCGGCCACGAGGCCTTCACCTCGATGCGTGCCCGCGGCGCCAATATGACTGATATTGCGGTTCTGGTGGTTGCCGCCGATGACGGCATTATGCCCCAGACCATCGAATCTATCAACCACGCCAAGGCTGCCAACGTCAAGCTGATTGTTGCCATCAACAAGATGGATAAGCCCACCGCCAACCCGGAGCGCGTCAAGGAGCAGCTGACCAAGTACGAAATCGTGCCCGAGGACTGGGGCGGCGACGTTGCCTGCATCCCGGTTTCCGCCATCACCGGCATGGGCATCAGCGATCTGCTGGAGCGCATTGCGCTGGAGGCCGAGGTTATGGAGCTGAAGGCCAACCCCAGCCGCCGCGGCAAGGGTGCTGTGGTCGAGGCCCGTCTGGACAAAGGCCAGGGCCCCATCGCCACGCTGCTGGTGCAGAACGGCACCCTGCATAAGGGCGATTGCCTGATTGCCGGTACCGCTGTCGGCCGTGTCCGCACGATGCGCGACGACAAGGGCCGTGAAATCACCGAGGCCGGCCCCTCCACGCCTGTCGAGATTACCGGTCTGACCGAGGTCCCCGAGGCGGGCGAGCTGTTCGAGGCTGTCGAGGACGAGCGTCTGGCCCGCGAGCTGGCCGACAAGCGTACCGCCGAGGCCAAGGAAAAACAGTTTGCCGCCTACACCAAGGTCACGCTGGATAACCTGTTTGACCAGATGGCTGCCAACGATATGAAGGAACTGCCCATCATCGTCAAGGCTGACGTGCAGGGCTCCGCCGAGGCTGTCAAGCAGAGTCTTGAGAAGATTTCCAACGATGAGGTGCGCGTCCGCGTCATCCATGCGGGTGTCGGCGCCATCTCCAAGTCCGACGTCTCTCTGGCCGATGCTTCCAACGCCATTATCATCGGCTTCAACGTCCGCCCCGATGCCGTCGCCAAGGCCGAGGCCGAGCAGACCGGCGTGGAAATGCGTATGTACCGCGTCATTTACGATGCCATCAACGATGTTTCCGACGCTATGAAGGGTATGCTGGCCCCGAAAATCCGCGAGGTTGCACTGGGCGAGGCACAGGTCCGTCAGGTCTACAAGATTTCCAGCGTCGGCACCGTTGCAGGCTGCCGCGTGACCGATGGCAAGATTACCCGCGATGCCCAGCTGCGTCTGGTGCGTGACGGCATTGTCATCTGTGAGGACGCCATTGCCAGCCTGAAGCGCTTCAAGGATGACGCCAAGGAGGTTGCCGAGGGCTTCGAGTGCGGTATTACGCTGGCGAAGTTCCAGGACATCAAGGAAGGCGACGTCTTTGAGTGCTTTAAGCTGGAAGAGTACCGCGACTGATAAGAGGAAAAAGCTATGCCAACCAAAAACCACGGCCGTATGGCCCAGGATATGAAGCGTGAGCTGATTGCCATTATCGGCGAGATGAAGGACCCCCGCGTGACGGGCGGTCTGCTGACGGTGACCCGGCTGGATGTGACCCCTGACCTTGACCAGGCCAAGGTTTACATCAGCGTTATGGGCCGTGAGGGCGGCCCGGAGCCGGTTGTCAAGGCGCTGAACAAGGCCTCCGGCCATGTCCGCACCGAGGTCAGCCGCCGGATGCACATCCGCAAGGCACCGCGCTTTGTATTCGTTAAAGATGAAGGCGCAGCCTATGCCGCGCACATCAACAAGCTGCTGGGTGAGCTGGACATTGCATCCGACTCTGATGCAGAGTAACTCTGTACCCGGTTAGAAAAGAGGAACCTATGACTCAGAATGTGGACCGCGAGACAGTTGTTTCGCGTCTGCTGGCTGCAGATGACATCCTGATATTGTGCCACAAGAATCCGGACGGCGATACCATCGGCTCCGGCACGGCGCTCTGCCTTGCCCTGCAGCAGCTGGGCAAGAATGCCGCCGTGCTGTGCAGTGACCCGATTCCTGCCATGTATGACTATATGCCCAGCCGCGTGTTTGACGGCAGCTTCACCCCCGCCTTTGTGGTGGCGGTGGATGTGGCCGGCATCCAGCTGTTCGGGGAGCGCAACAACATTCAGGAATATGCCGAGCACGTCAATCTGTGCATTGACCATCACGGCTCCAACAGCGGCTATGCGTATGAAACGCTGGTGGATGACCATGCAGCGGCTGCCGCAGAGCTGCTGACAACACTCATCCCCGAGATGGGCGCGAAGATTACGCCGGAGATTGCCTCCTGCCTGTACACCGGCGTGGCAACCGATACCGGCTGCTTCCGGTTCAGCAACACCACGGCAGAGACCCACCGCGCCGCCGCCGCCCTCATTGAGGCCGGGGCTGACGTGGAAACGCTCAACGAGCGCTTGTTTGAGAGCCGCTCCCATGCACGCGTCATTGCGGAGCGTATGGCTTTGGAAAGCCTGGAGTTCTACTATGATGACCGCTGCGCCCTGATTTGCCTGACCTGGGATCAGATTCAGGCAGCGGGTGTGGCCGGGGCCGAGCTGGAGGACCTGACCAGCCTGCCGCGCTCCATCGAGGGTGTGGAGGTCGGCCTGACCCTGCGCCAGCAGAAGGACGGCAGCTTCAAAATCAGCGTGCGCACCGGCCATGACACCAACGCCTGCAACATTGCGCGGCGTCTGGGCGGCGGCGGGCATCCCCGCGCCGCAGGCTGTGAAATCAGCGGCAACCCGGACAACGCCAAGCACGCGATTCTTGAGGAAGTCAAAAAGGAACTGGACCGCGCTGACGCTGAAAAGAACGGCGAAGATGCGTGAGCCTGTAACCGGGATGAACTGCACCCTGTGCGGCTGCAGAGGCTGATGCCTGGCATCCCGCTGCAAAAGCACACGATAACAGAAAAGGGACCCTGCTATGCAAATGCCAAACGGTATTCTGCCCGTGGATAAGCCCGCAGGCTGGACCAGCTTTGATGTGCTGGCCAAGCTGCGCGGCGCACTGGGCACACGCAAGCTGGGACATTCGGGCACACTGGACCCTATGGCCACCGGTGTGCTCGCGGTGTTTATCGGCAAGGCAACCGCCGCTGCTGACCGCCAGCTTGACCACGATAAAACCTATGAGGCCACCATCCGGCTGGGCCTGTGCACCGACACCGGCGATGTGACCGGCACAACGCTGGAAACCGCGCCCGTCACGGTGGGGGAGCAGGAGCTGCAGGCGGTGCTGCCGCAGCTCTGCGGCGACCGGATGCAGCTGCCGCCCATGTACAGTGCGGTAAAAATCAACGGCCAGCCGCTGTATAAGGCGGCCCGCAAAGGCCAGACGGTGGAGCGCACCCCGCGCCCCATCACAATTTACGGCATCGACTATCTGGGCAGCCCCGCGCCCGATGAATACACCATCCGTGTGGCCTGCTCCAAGGGCACCTACATCCGCGTATTGGCGGAGGAAATCGGCGAGGTGCTCGGCGTGCCCGCAACGCTTTCGGCTTTGCGCCGCACGCAGGCGGGGGTGTTCAGTCTGGCACAGTGCCATACGCTGCCGGAAATTCTGGCCGCCGCCGAGCGCGGCGAGCTGGAAGCGAACGGCTGGGTGCTGCCGATTGAAACGGTTTTCACCCCGCTGCCCGCCCTCCGCGTCAATGACGGCGTGAAGGCGCACCTTCTCAATGGCTGCCCCACCAGCCATTACGCTGCCGCCGACGGCCGCTACCGCGCCTACGATTCGGCCGGTGCCTTTCTGGGGTTGGCCACGGTCGAGGGCGGCGTGCTGAAGGTCGAAAAACTATTTTGCGAAAGGGGCTGAACGCCCAATGCAGATTTACCAAAGCCTGACGCCCATCTGCGCCCCGCAGGGCAGCGCTGTGGCGCTTGGCTATTTTGACGGCGTCCACTGCGGCCACCGCGCTGTGCTGGGCGCGGCTGTGGCGTGTGCCCGCGCCCGCGGCCTGACCGCCGCCGCCTTTACCTTTGCACTGCCCGCGGGCAGTACGCTGAAGGGTGGGCGCATCCTCTCGCCGGAGCAGAAGCACGCCCGTGTGGAAGCGCTGGACATTGAGGAATATCAGGAGGCCCCCTTTGAGGCGTTCCGCGCCCTGACGCCGGAGGATTTTGTCCAGAAGGTGCTTGTGGGCTGCTTCAACGCCCGCGAGCTTTTCTGCGGCGATAACTTCACCTTTGGCGCCCGCGCCGCCGGCAATGTGGAGCGCCTGCGGGAGCTGTGCGCACCGTTGGGTATCGGCGTGCACATTGTGCCGATGGCGCAGTACAAAGGGCAGACGGTTTCCTCCACCCGCATCCGTGCGGCGCTGGAGGAAGGCCGCCTTGACGATGCCAATGCCATGCTGGGCGCACCCTATGCCATTGACTGGCCGGTGGTGCACGGCAAGGGCATCGGCAGCGGCAAGCTGGGCACGCCCACGCTGAACCAAAACTATCCCGCCGCCGCGCTGCAGCCCTGCGCGGGCGTCTACCTGACCCGCATTTATCTGGACGGCGCATGGCGGCCCGCCGCCACCGGCATCGGCAAGCGCCCCACGGTGGACAGCAGCGCCGACGCTGCCGTAACCTGCGAGACCTACGTCCCGGATTTTTCCGGTAATGTCTACGGCCAGCAGCCCACGCTGGAATTTCATAAGTATTTCTGCCCGGTGCGCAAATTCAACTCTCTGGACGAGCTGGCCGCCCTCATCCACCACGCCGCCGATGAGAGCAAAGCATATTTTGACAAGTGCAAGCGGTAAGCCCCGGGCACGCGCAGAGCGCAGACTGCACCCCACCAAAAAAGGCGCAAAATAATTGCGAAAATCGCAATCGCGCTCTTGTATTCCGCAAAATGTTGTGTTATACTATTTGATGTTACCGCGGCCCGGTATGGGGCGTATGCCTCAACGGTTCCAACTACCCTTTACTGCGCCGACGGCCAATCTATTTTTCAGAAAGAGGTATTTACCAATGAGCCAGAAATCCGCTATCGACAAGCAGCCCATCATCGCTAAGGCAGCCATCCACGAGGGTGACACCGGTTCTCCGGAGGTTCAGGTTGCTCTGCTGACTGCTCGTATCAACCACCTGACCGAGCACCTCAAGACCAACAAGCATGACAACCACAGCCGCCGCGGCCTGTTCAAGATGGTCGGCCGCCGCCGCAATCTGCTGGCCTATCTGCAGAAGAAGGACATCAACCGTTACCGTGCCCTGATCGCTGAGCTGGGTCTGCGTAAGTAATTTTCGCAAAAACGGGCAGGGTGCATTTGCACTCTGCCTGCTTTTTTATAGGCTGCGCGGCAGCCTGCTTCCACTGTATTTACAGCCAATCCCGCCGCGTTTTGTGCAGTAAATCGAGCACCCGGACACTATGGCCCGGCTGCTGGCTTTATTGTACAAACTCGGGGCAGGGGCGTGCTGAAAGTAAATCAAACAAGAAGGAGAATCCCTATGGCTTACGAATTCGCATCCAGACTGGAAACCTTCCCCAAGTACCGCAAATTCGAGACGACCTTTGCGGGCCGTCCCTTTGTGGTCGAGACCGGCAAAATGTGCGGTCTGTCCAACGGCAGCGCTATGATTCGCTACGGCGAGACCTGCGTGCTGTGCAACGTCACGATGAGCGACAAGCCCCGCGACGGCGTTGACTTCTTCCCCCTGAGCGTTGAGTTTGAGGAGAAGCTCTACGCCGCGGGCCGCATTCCCGGCAGCTTTATGCGCCGTGAGGGTCGCCCCGGCGAGCACGCCATCCTGTCCTCCCGCGTGGTTGACCGCCCCATCCGCCCGCTGTTCCCCAAGGATATGCGCAACGATGTCTGCGTCACCATGACCGTTATGAGCCTTGACCCCGACTGCTCTGCCGAAATCTCCGGCATGAACGGCGCGTCTCTGGCCATCGCTATGTCCGACATTCCGTGGAACGGCCCCATTGCAGGCGTTTTTGTCGGTCTGGTGGACGGCGAAATCGTGCTGAACCCCACCAAGGAACAGCGCGAGCACAGTGACCTCTCCCTGACGCTGGCCGCCAGCGAGGAAAAAATCGTTATGATTGAGGCCGGCGCCAACGAGGTTGACGAGGAAACCATGATGAAGGCCATCCGTGCCGGTCATGAGGAAATCAAGAAGATGCTGGCCTTCATCAACAGCATCGTTGCCGAAATCGGCAAGCCGAAGAAGGCCTTTACCCCTGTGGAGCTGGATCATGCCCTGCTGGCGGACGTGTACGCCAAGCATCTGGACGAGGTCAAGAGCGCCATGAACACCGATGACAAGAATATCCGTGATGCCGCTATGCTGCCCATCATGGACGCCATTGCTGCCGAGCATCCCGAGCTGACCGCCGCCGACCTTGACCTGATCAGCTACAAGCTGCAGAAGAAGGTCGTGCGCACCTGGCTGCTGGAGGACGGCAAGCGCGTGGACGGCCGCGGCATCAATGAGATCCGCCCGCTGGCTGCCGAGGTCGGCCTGCTACCCCGCGTGCATGGCTCCGGTATGTTCACCCGCGGCCAGACTCAGGTGCTGACCGTCTGCACCCTCGGCTCCACCAAGGATGCCCAGCTGATGGATGATTTGTCCGACACGCCGTACAAGCGTTACATCCACCACTACAATTTCCCGCCGTATTCTGTCGGCGAGGCCCGCGCACCGCGCAGCCCCGGCCGCCGCGAAATCGGCCACGGCAATCTGGCCGAGCGCGCCCTGATTCCGGTGCTGCCGGATCAGGCCGAGTTCCCCTACACCATCCGCTGTGTCTCGGAGGTCCTGTCCTCCAACGGCTCCACCTCGCAGGCGTCCATCTGCGGCTCCACGCTGGCACTGATGGATGCAGGCGTGCCCATCAAGGCACCTGTCGCGGGCATTTCCTGCGGCCTGATTACCGATGGTGACCCGCTGCACGGCGGTCGCTGGATGACCATGCTGGACATTCAGGGCGTCGAGGACTTCCACGGCGATATGGACTTCAAGGTTGGCGGCACCCGCCGCGGCATCACGGCCATCCAGATGGACATCAAGGTGGACGGCCTGACCTATGAAATCGTTGAGGAAGCGCTGGAGAAGTGCCGCAAGGGCCGCCTGTATATTCTGGACCAGATTATCAAGCCGGTCATTGCCGAGCCGCGTGCCGAGCTGTCCAAGTACGCCCCCAAGATGTTCAGCATGATGATTCCTGTCGACAAGATTAAGGACGTCATCGGCAAGGGCGGCAAGGTCATTCAGGAAATGTGCGCAAACTTCAACTGCAAGATTGACATCGAGGAGGACGGCCACGTCTTTATCTCCGCGGTCGATCAGGACGATGCCAAGCGCGCCATTGCCACCATCAAGACCATTGTCGAGGACCCCGAAATCGGTGCCATCTACAAGGGCCGCGTGACCCGCCTGATGAATTTCGGCGCCTTTGTTGAGATTGCCCCCGGCAAGGAGGGGCTGGTCCATATTTCCAAGCTGGATGACCACCGTGTGGAGCATGTCGAGGATGTTGTGGCCGTCGGTGACCCCATCTTTGTTATGGTCACGGATATTGACCAGCAGGGCCGCATCAACCTGTCCCGCAAGGACGCCATCGCCGCCATCGCCAAGAAGCGCGCCGAGGCCGCCCAGCAGTAACTTACTTTTCTTGCAAGAAAAGTAAGCAAAAGAACTCCAAACAAATAAACCGTAAAAGGGAGGCTGTCCAAGAGGGCAGCCTCCCTTTTTAAATTGCCCGCGCCGCTTACTCCGCCTTATCAGAGAACACCATATACAACCCTACAGCCCCTACAATGACGCCTATCGCAGAAAACGGAAAATCGCTGAAGGCGAACAGGATCATGGTGTTGATTTCCTCACTGCCTGCGCAGAGTAGGATGCCAAAGAGAAGCAGTGCAATGCCTTTTGAAACCTTGCTGTTCATGCGGATAACCTCCTGAAATTCAAATATAAGACCTCTTACCGCTGATTATACCACAAAAGAGGCTGCCGCACAAGGTCAAGCCCCATGCCGCAGCCTCTCGCTGTAACCCGTTCCCGGGAACAAATATTGAAATTCTTTTGGTTACTTTTCTTATAAGAAAAGTAACTTACTTCTCGAGGACTTCCTTCGTGTCGCGGGCAATCATCAGCTCCTCATTGGTCTCGATGATCAGGGTGCGGACACGGGCGCCCCAGGCAGTGACCTCAACGACATCTTCCTTCTGCTTGTGTGCATCGCGGTTCTTGTCGGTGTCAATGCGGATGCCCAGCCAATCCATGTGGTGGCAGATCTTGGCGCGGGAGTCGGCGTCATGCTCGCCGATGCCGCCGGTAAAGACGATGGCGTCCACGCCGCCCATGGCGGCAATGTAGCTGCCGATGGTCTTTTTGATTTGGTAGTTCAGCATATCGCTGGCCAGCTGTGCGCGCTTGTTGCCGTTCATGGCGGCATCCTCAACATCGCGCTTGTCGCTGGACACGCCGGAAACACCCAGCAGGCCGGACTTCTTGTTCAGAATCTCGTCCAGCTCGTGGCCGGTGATTTCCAGATTGTACTTCAAGTAGTTGACCACAGAGGGGTCAAGGTCGCCGCAGCGGGTGCCCATCATCAGACCGGCCAGCGGGGTCATACCCATGGAGGTATCAATGACGCGGCCCTGGTCGACAGCGGCGATGGAGGAGCCGTTGCCCAGATGGCAGGTGATGAGCTTCAGGCGCTCGATGGGCTCTTCAAGGAACTCAGCGGCACGGTGGCTGACGTACTTGTGGCTGGTGCCGTGGAAGCCATAACGGCGGACGCCGTACTTCTCATAATACTCGTAGGGGATGGCGTACATATACGCCTTCGGGGGCATGGTGGAGTGGAACGCAGTGTCGAAAACAGCCACGTTCGGCTTGTCCTCGCCAAAGACCTTGTAGGAGGCTTCGATGCCCAGAATGGCGGCGGGGTTGTGCAGAGGAGCCAGCGGGCTCAGGTCGCGGATGGCCTTGACAACCTCGGGGGTGATGAGGCAGCTCTCCTTGAACTTCTCACCGCCGTGCACAACGCGGTGGCCGATGGCGTCAATCTCAGAGACATTGTCAATGACCTTGCCCTCGCCGGTGGTCATCTTCTTCACGACCTCGGCGAAAGCCTCGGTGTGGGTGGGGAAGATGGCGGGCGTGGTGGCCTTGTGGCCGTTGGCCTCATGGGTAATCATGCTGCTCTCCATACCGATGCGCTCGCACAGACCCTTGCAAAGAACCTTTTCACCCTCCATGTCGATCAGCTGGTACTTCAGGCTGGAAGAACCACAGTTGATAACCAGAACTTTCATGGAATATCCTCCTTATATTTGGCAGGGCCGGAAGCCCTTCCCTAATTGCTGATTTTATTATATAATGGTAGACAGGAATTTTCAAGCGCAAGTTCTGCAAGATAGCACAATTTTTGCACAGTGGCGGCAAAGTACTTTTTTAACAATCTATCGGGAGATTTTAAGTATGCAATTTGCAGGCATTATAGCCGAATATGACCCGTTCCACAACGGTCACGCGGCCCAGCTGGCGGCGGTGCGCGCAGCGGGGGCACAGTGCATTGCCGTGTGTATGAGCAGCGGCGCGGTGCAGCGCGGCGGGGTGCCCATCCTGCCGGAAAAGGTGCGGGTGCGTGCGGCGCTGGCCGCCGGGGCGGATATCGTTATCGCGCTGCCCGCGCCCTATGCGGCCTCCTCGGCGGAGCAGTTTGCCGCGGCGGGCGTGCACCTGCTGGCCGCGCTGGGCTGTGATACGCTGGCTTTTGGGGCCGAAACGCCCGATGCACAGGCCCTGCTGGACGCGGCCCGGCTGTTGCAGGGAAAGGAAATAAACACGCTCCTGCGCAAAAATCTTGCCACCGGCATGACCTATGCCGCCGCCCGGGCCGCGGCTGCCGATGCCCTGCACCCCGGCATGAGGGAACTGCTGCGCACGCCGAACAACATTCTGGGCATTGAATACTGCAAGGCAATTCTGGCACAGGGCGCGGCCCTCACACCGCTGGCGCTGCCGCGGCTGGGGGCGTCCCACGGCGGTGGGGCAGGGGAGCATGGCGGCACGCTGATGGCCAGTGCCAGCTATCTGCGCAGCTTGCCGCGCCCCGACTGGGAGCCGTTTGTCCCGGCAGAAGCTGCCGCGCTCTACGGCAAAGCTGACGCGGAAGGGCTGCTGCTGGATAACGCAAAATTTGAAACGGCGGTGCTGGCACTGCTGCGGATGCAGAATCCGGAAAATTTTGCGCAGCTGCGCGGCGTGAGCGAGGGACTGGAAAATCGTCTTGCCGCGGCGGTGCGCGAGGCCGACAGCCTGGAGGATTTGTACACCCGGCTGAAAACAAAGCGCTACCCCCATGCGCGGCTGCGCCGTCTGGTGCTGGATGCCGCGCTGCAGACCCCGGCAGAATTGCCAATGCCGCCCTATATCCAGGTGCTGGGTGCCAGAAAAACCGCGCTGCCGCGTCTGAAAAAGGCGGCTCTGCCCGCGGGCACAGCACTGGCGGATTTGATGCGCACAGGCCCGGACGCGGAAAAAATCGGCAGGCTGCATAGCAAAGCGGTCGATTTTTCGTCATTATGCAGAGAGAAAATTCAGCCGATGGGGCTTGCGTTCACAGATAAGGCAGTGGTAATATAAATTAGATATGGAGAAAAAATGCGAATGATACAACTTTGTTGCATCCTTAACGCGCAAAATCGGTACGAAAGAGGAGTAAAACATGGCGCTGCACGTAATGGACGAAGCAAACCACTGCCTTGGCTGCAAGGTGCCCCGCTGCCAGCAGGGCTGCCCGATTCACACCAACATCCCCGAGGTTATCCGTCTGCTGAAGGACAACAAGCTGGATGAGGCGGGCCGTATGCTGTTTGAGAATAACCCCCTGACCACGGTCTGTTCGCTGGTCTGCAACCACGAGAACCAGTGCGAGGGTCACTGCGTCCGCGGCATCAAGGGCTCGCCGGTGCATTTCTCGGTTATTGAGAACTACATTTCCTCCACCTACGCCAGCCAGATGGTGCAGGGCCCGGCTACGCCCAACGGCAAAAAGGCCGCGATTATCGGCTCCGGCCCGGCGGGTCTGACGATTGCCGTCATTCTGGCCCGCTATGGCTACGATGTCACGATTTTTGAAAGCCATGATAAAATCGGCGGCGTGCTGCGCTACGGCATCCCGGAATTCCGCCTGCCAAAGACGGTGCTGGACGATTTTGAGTACCGTCATCTGCGCCTGAAGGGCATCAAGGTGCGCCCGAACACCGATGTGGGCAAGGCGCTCAAGATCGAGGATCTGTTCCGCGACGGCTACAAGGCAATCTTCATCGGCACCGGCGTATGGCGGCCCAACACGCTGCACATCAAGGGCGAAAGCCTTGGCAACGTGCACTACGCCATCAACTATCTGCAGAACCCCGATGTCTACCATCTGGGCAACCGTGTAATCGTTATCGGCGCGGGCAACGCGGCGATGGATGTGGCCCGCACGGCCATCCGCCACGGCACACGGCATCTGGAGTGCTTCTCGCTGTCGAAGCATATCACGGCCAGCGAGTATGAGGCCAGCTATGCCAAGCTGGAGGGCGTCAACTTCATCTTCAATAAAAAGCCGGTGGAAATCACCGACAAGGGCGTTATCTTCCGTGATTTGGAGGAGGCCGAGGACGGCACCCTGACCGAGCTGCCCGGCACCGAAAAGCTCTACCCGGCGGACAGCGTGGTAGTCTCCATCAGTCAGGGCCCCTGCACCACCATCACGGAGAGCGAGAAGAACCTGAAAACCAACGCCCGCGGCCTGTTTGAGACCGACGAGGTCGGCCACACCAGTATCCCCGGCATCTTTGCCAGCGGCGACGCTGTCAAGGGCGCACGAACGGTTGTCGAGGCTGTGGCCTACAGCAAGACCGTGGCCGAGGCTATGCACGAGTATATGCAGACCCTGCCCCCTGATCTGCCTGACGAGTACGCTAATGTGCCCGTGGCAGAGTATGATGAGGGAAATTAAAAAAAGCAAAACGGCTCCCCGCCCGGGAAGCCGTTTTTATATACATGGGCGGGGAATGTGGTATTTGTTGGCGAGTTTGCCCCTCATCCGGCCCTGCGGAGCCACCGCCCCCTTCTGCCGCTACGCGGCACCTCCCCCGTATCGGGGGAGTCTGTCCCCTCTGGGGAAGGCTTGGGACTTACCGTTCCCGCGCAAATTTTCTGGCGTGGTTGACAAACTCGCGGGCGGCGGGGGAGAGCGCCGTGCGCGACAGGCACGCCAGCCCGATGCTGCGCTTGGCGGCGGGTTCCAGCTGCAGCACCTGACAGCCTGCACTGGCGGCACCCTCCTTGAACATCAGCTCGGGCATCAGGGCCAGCCCCTGCCCGCAGGCCACCATGGCAATCATGCTCTGGTCATCCACAATGTAGCACCGGCTCGACACGTGCAGATCGTTCTTCTTGAAATAGCTCTGGATGTCGGCATCCACATCGGACTGCTGGCTGACGAAGGGCTGGCTGCGCAGCTCCTCGGCCCGCACAACGCCGGGGCGCTTCGGCTTGTAATCCGGCGGCGCAATGCAGATGAGCCGGTCATCGTACAGCGGCTCAAAATCCAGCTCATGCGCACTGGAATTGGATAAAAACCCCAGCTCGACCGCGCCGGTTTTCAGCCAGCCGATGATATCATCGTAGGAGCCCTGATAAATCTGTACATCAATCCCCGGGAACTCGGCCCGAAAGCCCGGCACGATCTTGGGCAGCCAGGTCACGCAGGCGGAGTTGAACACACCCAGCCGCAGCGCGCCCTTGTGCATCCCATTAATCTGGGCAATGGACTGGTCCAGCGACTCACTGCTGGCCAGCATCTGCTGGATGGCGGGCATCAGCTTTTCGGCGTTGGCGGTCAGCCGCACGCCGCTTTTGGCGCGTGTGAACAGCGGGAACCCACATTCGGCCTCCACGCCGGACACGGCATGGCTGACGGCGGACGGCGTGATGTGCAGCCGTTCTGCTGCGGCGGCAAAGGTGCCCAGCTGCGCCACAATGCTGAGCAGCTGGCAATCAGTAAGGGTCATAGCGAACCTCTCCTATCGTGAAAAAAATTCATGTTGCATATGAAAAAGTGTAGCTTTACTTCATGCCTATAATGTACTATTATAATTACAGAAAGTCAATGCCTGCGGCGCACAACGCAGGCTTGTGTAAACTCCTCTCCCTCTAACCTTACCCCGCCGGCCCGCACACCGGCGGGGCTTTTTTTATTTGCCGGAATATGCTATGATAGAGTACAGGATTACCGGCAAAGGTGGGAATACAATCATGACAAAATCTCGCGGGGTGCGGGGCGCGGCAAGCGGCTGCGCGGTGGCATCCTTACTGTATCTTTTGGCACGCAGCCTGCTCACGCTGGGCATCAGCGCCCTTATGGGGCTGGCGCATCCCGGTGCCAGTCTGGCAAAGCCGCTGGGCTTCAGCAGCGTCAGCGCGGAGCTGCTACAGCTGCTGGTTGGCCTCGGGGCTATCGCCCTCACGCTCGTCTTTCTGCTGAAATGTACGCGGCTGCAAACGGATGATTTGCGCATCACGCTGCCTGCGCCGTGGAGCCCAGGCTTCTGCCTGCCGGTTTTTCTGGGGGTGGCCAATCTTGCCAATCTGGCGGGGGCGCTCATCAACCACATCAGCGGGCGGGAGGCCACCAGCGAGGTGCTGCCCAGCGGCGGGCCCGAGCTTGCGGTCTACTTTCTGGCCCTCTGCGTGATGCCCGCTGTGGCGGAGGAGGTGCTGTTCCGCGGCGCGTTTCAGGGGCTGATGCGTCCCTGCGGCAGTGCGGCGGCTATCTTTGCTCCGGCACTGCTGTTCGGTCTGCTGCATCTGGATCTGGCGCAGGGGCTGACGGCCTTTGCCTGCGGCGTTTTTCTGGGCTGGCTGGCCGAGCGTTCCGGCAGCATTCTGCCGGGGATGCTGTTGCATCTGGCCAACAACATTCTGGCATTTCTTACGATTTATCTGCGGTACTACGCCCCGGCGGAGCTCTCCTTCGGTGTGGAGCTGTTCATTTTGCTGTTCTTCCCGGCGTTCGGCGCATGGATGATCTGCAATGCCCGCCGTCAGGGGTTCAGCTTTTCGGCGGGACTGCGCCCAGGCGTGGATGTGCTGACCGTTTTTACCAGCCCGGTCTACTGCGCAACGGTGCTGTTTCTCGTGGCCTACGCCGCCATTTTTGTACATTGAGGGGATAGTATGACCGATGAAGAACTGATGCGTGCCGCGCTGGACGAGGCAAAGCTCGCCGCCGCACTGGGCGAGGTCCCGGTCGGGGCGGTTATAGCCAAGGATGGCGAAATCATCGCCCGCGCCCACAATCTGCGGGAAAGCGGCAAAAACGCCACCTACCATGCGGAGCTGATGGCGATTGACGCAGCCTGCAAGGCGCTGGGCGGCTGGCGGCTGTGGCAGTGTGAGCTGTTTGTGACGCTGGAGCCCTGCCCGATGTGCAGCGGGGCTATCATCAACAGCCGGCTCAAGCGGGTGGTCTACGGCGCACGCGACCCCAAAGCCGGCTGCTGTGGCAGCCTGACGGATTTGTTCGCCCTGCCGTTCAACCATCACCCGGTCATTGAGGCGGGCCTGATGGAGGCCGAAGCACAGGCGCTTTTGCAGGATTTTTTTGCGATGCTGAGAGAAAAACGAAAGAAGAAGTAACAATGGAACGGAATGTCTTTATTACCGGCGGCAGCCGCGGTATTGGTGCAGCGGCGGTGCTGGCGTTTGCCCGCGCCGGGTATAACGCGGCCTTTACCTACAATGCCCACCCGGAGGCCGCCGAGGCCGTGCTGCAGCAGGCTGCGCGGTCTGCACAGGGCGGCCGCTTTCTGGCGATACAGGCCGACGCGGGGGATTCCGCACAGGTGCAGTCCGCCGTGGAACAGGCAGAGCGTGAGCTCGGCAGCTTGCAGGCACTTGTCTGCAACGCGGGCATTGCGCAGGTCAAGCTGTTTACCGACACCACCGACGAGGACTGGCACCGGATGATGGCCGTCGATTTGGACGGTGCGTTCTATGCCTGCCGCGCCGTGCTGCCCGGCATGATTCACCGCAAGTATGGCCGCATCCTGCTGGTCAGCAGTATGTGGGGCCAGACCGGCGGCAGCTGCGAGGTTGCCTACAGCGCGGCCAAGGCCGGGCTGATTGGCCTTGGCAAGGCGCTGGCAAAAGAGGAAGGCCCCAGCGGAATCACGGTCAATATCATTGCGCCCGGCGTGATTGACACCGATATGATGGCCTCCTTTACCGCGGAGGACCGTGCCGCACTGGCCGAGGAAACGCCGGTGGAGCGCCTTGGTACGGCGGAGGAGATTGCCCGCACAATGGTGTTTCTGGCCGATGAAGCCAGCGGCTACATCACCGGGCAGGTGCTGGGCGTAAACGGAGGGCTGGTTATCTGATGCGCAGCGAATACCGGGAGGGAGAGCGCTTTGAACGGCTGACCTTCACAGAGGAAACGTTCTATGACTGCGATTTCTCTGACTGTACTTTTATCGACTGTACGTTTGAAAGCTGCAAGCTCGACCATAGCGTTTTTACCGAGTGCCAGTTTGTCCGCTGTACTATCACCGGACTAAAAACAACCATGTCACGCGCAAAATTCACCGATTTTGAGGACTGCACGCTGCATAACATCGAATGGATGTCACTGCAGGGAGACGGCGCGTTTGCCGACCCCATTGACCACGTTAAAAATTGCCGCTTGAAATACAACACCTTCACCGAGATGAATCTGAAAAAGTTCCGCTTTGCGGGCAATGTGATACAGCGCTCGATGTTTGCCAAATGTGACCTTGCGGGGGCGGACTTTGAGCGCTGTGATTTGCAGGACACCGAGTTTTTCCAGTGCGATATGCGCAAGGCGGATTTTACCGATGCCACCGGCTACAAGGTGGACATTCTGGGCAGTAAGCTGCAGGATGCAAAATTTTCCCTGCCGGAAGCGGTCAACCTGTTGAGTGACCTGCATATAAAATTGGTGTAGGTATGAAGAATATACAAATTGGAAAGATATCAGATAAATATACAGTCAGGACTATAACGGAAGCGGATGTACCGATGCTGTACGCATGGATGCAGCGTAATGACCAGTATTACCGGTACTGCGGCGGCGAAACCAGCCCCGGGCGTATACGGCAGGATTTGACGCTCTGCCCGCCGGGAATCCCTTTGGCACAGAAATATTACGTTGGCTTCTTTGCGGCCGGTACGCTTGTGGCGGTTATGGATTTGGTGGACGGCTACCCGGACGCGGATACCGCGTTCATCGGCTTTTTTATGATGAACAAGTCCCTGCAGGGGCGGGGCGTGGGCACGGCTCTTGTCTCGGAGGTGCTGGCCTACCTGACGGCGTTGGGCTTTGCCGCGGTGCGGCTGGGCATTGACAAAGAAAACCCGCAGTCCAACCATTTCTGGCGCAAAAACGGCTTCACCGTTCTGAAGGAGGTTCCGCAGGCGCGGGGCGTCATTCTGCTGGCAGAACGCCGCCTGATGCAGAAATAAAAACAGCATACACGATAGTTCCTCCCTTTGCATACTATACCGCAAAGGGGGGGCTTTTTATGGCGGTTTACCAGAACGGCATTGACGTGTCGCACTATCAGGGCAATGTAAACTGGGCGCAGGTCGCGGCGGGCAAGCAGTTTGCCATCGTCCGCGTGGGTTCCAGCAACAGCGGCGGCCTCTATGTTGACCCATACTTTTTGCAGAACATCAATGGGGCCAAAGCCGCAGGGCTGCGGGTGGGGGCCTACTACTACACCTACGCACGCACACGCGCCGCCGTGGCCAATGAGCTGACTACTTTTCTGAACGTGATGCAGGGCTTACAGCTGGAATACCCGGTCTTTGTGGATGTGGAAGATTCCAGCCTGACCAGTCTGGGCCGCGCCGAGCTGACCAGCCTTGTGCAGTACGCGATGGATATTCTCTACCAGCGCAAATGGTACGCGGGCTGGTACAGCTACACAAACTACATCAACAGCTATCTCAACGCCGCCGCGCTGAGCCAATATCCGCTGTGGGTGGCGGACTACCGCCAGACACTGGGCTACACCGGCAGCTATGCCATGTGGCAGTACACCGGCAGCGGCAGCGTGAACGGCATAGCCGGTGCCTGCGATCTGAACCGCAGCTACAAAGACTTTCTGCCGGAAATCCGGGCCGGAGGCTACAACAACTATGGGGCCTCCGGCCCTTCCATGCAGACGGTGGCCGGGCAGCGGCTGGTGGTGTTCAACGCCCGGTGCGAGTATTTCTATACGGCCAATTTCAACGATGTGGTGGGGTATCTGCCTTTGGGCAATTACTGCGTTGTCAAGCAGAGCACCCAGAAATACAACGGTTATGATTGGGTCATCTTCCGCTATCAGGGTACGGAATACTGGACGGCTGTTATCGGCGACCGCAACCGGGTGGAGCCCTGTAACTGCGATTGCAGCTGATGCAATTCCACAAAAAACAACTTGAGAACAACCGACTGTTGTACTAAACTGGAACTATAACACAAATCAAATTTGACAAACCACTGTGACGTGTGGTTTAATAAATCTACATGTGCTAAGGCAATACCGCACAATTCGCGCCTGACGGCTTAAGCACCGCTGCCGCGGCTGCGAAGCACAATCTGCGTTGCAA
>OJNY01001037.1_pt1 | contig 19125 bp, 10 predicted proteins | sample 1597931 | NCBI WGS metagenome assembly OJNY01 (sample SAMN01915209, study PRJEB22387) | human gut metagenome | isolation source: stool | host: Homo sapiens | place: USA
TTCCAGCACGAATGAAACGAACGGCACGGACGAGGCGCCGAGCTTCCCGACCAAGCTCAACATCGTGGGCGTGGTGCTCGATCCGCAGAACCTGAGCAACCCGGACGGCTACTCCGCCATGACCTCGTTCCGTTCCACCGCCACCACCGACTACACGTTCTTCGCGCCGTCCGATGGCGTGACCGGCACCCTCTACACGTCCGCCACGCTGCTCGTCAAGGGCGCGGCCGCCGAAAGCACGTTCGACGAATCGTACGAAAACACCGTCAAGCAGGTGACCGACCGCATCGACGGCACCGTGAAAACCGACCGCCAGAAGGCCCGTCGGCAGGAACTGCTCGACGCGGGCAACAAGAAGATCGCCGACGCGCGTGCGGAAGCCGACAAGAAGTTCGCGGACGCGCAGTCGCAAATCGACGCGAATCGGCAGCAATTCAACCAGCAGGTCGACCAGATTGTCAGCATGCAGGCGGGCGCGGCGGCTGCGGGAGCTGCGGCAAACGGCGCGAACGCAGGTGCGGCGGCGGCCGCAGGTGCAACTACCCCCCAACTTGACGAAACCACGCGTGAAACAATGCGTGAAACCATCATCGCCGCTAGTCCCGAACTGACGCAAGCCAAGCAGCAGCTCGACCAGGCGCAATCGCAATTGAACGAGCAGAAGGCAAGTACCGAACAAACGCTGAAAACCAAGGAAAACGAGCTGAAAACCAGCATTCCGCAAGTGCGCTGGTATGTGCAGGACCGGCAGTCGCTCGGCGGGTTCAGCGCGCTCAAATCCGACCTCGACTCCATCCAGTCGCTCGGCAACGCGTTCCCGATTGTGTTCCTGCTGGTGGCCGTGATGATGAGCCTGACCGCCATGGCGCGCATGGTCGAAGAGGACCGCTCGCTCATCGGCACGTACGTGGGGCTCGGCTACGGGCGGCTGGCGGTCGCGTCGCGCTATCTGCTGTTCGCGCTGCTGGCGTGTCTCATTGGCGGGGGGCTTGGCCTGCTTGTCGGATTCCTTGGAATTCCGGCGTTCCTTCTGGTTGTTTTGGAGGGCATGTATGTGATGCCTGGCGTGCGACTGGAATACGACTGGCTGTACGGTTCGCTCGGCATCGCACTGTTCGTGGTCGGTGTGCTCGCCGCCACCATTTACGCGTGCGTGCAGGAGATGCGCATGACGCCCGCCGCGCTGATGCGTCCGAAAGCGCCGCGCGCCGGCTCGCGCATTCTGTTGGAACGGATTCGGCCGGTTTGGAATCGCATCGGCTTCCTCGGCAAAGTGACCGCGCGCAACATCTTCCGCTTCAAATCGCGCCTCATCATGACGGTCGGCGGTGTGGCCGGCTGCACCGCGCTGATCGTCTGCGGCCTGGCCATCAACGACACCGTCGCAGACCTCGGCATCAAGCAATACCGCGACATCTACCAGTACGACCTGATGGTGGTTTCCGACGATTCGGACGCGTCGGCGATGCGCACGAAAGTCGCGTCCGACGGGCGCGTCACGTCGTCGCTTGACGTGCGCATAGAGTCGGGCGATTTGACGGTTGCGGGCAGTGGCGACGGTGACAGCGGCAAGGCCGGCAGCAGCGGCAGCGAAAGCATCCAGCTGGTCGCGGTGCCGGAAAAGCATCTGTCCGATTTGGGCGAAATGGTCACGTTGCAGCCGGTCTCGTCCGGCATACTGGGCACGTCCGGCGTCGGCAAAACCGGTTCGCTGAAACTCGATGACGATGGCGTGATCGTCGCGCAGTCGGCGGCAAGCGTGCTGGGCGTCAAGGCCGGTTCCAAGGTGCGACTGACCAACGGCGACGGCGTGCAGGCGACGGCGAAGGTGAGCGCGGTGAATCGCAACCTCATCGGCTCGGATGTGTACGTAAGCGAAACCTACTACGCCAAGCTTTTCGACTCGAAAGACACGAAGAGCGCGAAGGATTCCAAGGGCTCCAAGGATTCCGAGGCTCTGACGTGGAATGCCATGCTCGCCAAGCTCTCCGGCTCCGACACTTCGCAAACCGACTATGCGGAATCGCTCGAAGAGGACAGTTCGGTGATGAAGGCCGTAAGCTGCGCGCACATGGCCGACAGCTTCAAATTCGACCTCATGGGCGCGGTGGTGGCGCTGATCGTGGCACTTGCCGGCGGTCTGGCGCTTGTGGTGCTGTTCACGCTCGCCAATACGAACGTGTCAGAACGCGTGCGCGAGATGGCCACGCTCAAGGTGCTTGGCTTCTTCGACCGCGAAGTGCACCATTACGTGAACCGTGAGATGATGATCCTCACCGTCATGGGCGTGATACTGGGCCTGCCGCTCGGCCGGCTCGTCGGCGGCATGCTGACGATGGCGCTCAACATGCCCTCGTTGTATTTCGAGGTGGAGGTCAAGCCGCTGAGCTACGTGATCGCGGCCGTGGCGACCATGGCCTTCGCGCTGCTCGTGCAGCTGTTCGTCAACCCCGTCCTCGACCGCATCGACCCCATCAGCTCCCTCAAGTCCGTGGAGTAGCGCCCCTCCGAAGCCCTCTCAGTTCTTCGGGTAGCGGTAGCTGTGGGGGAGTTGGGTGGTGAGCTGCGGGTCCAGGCCGAGTTCCTTGAGTTGGCGGTCGATTTCGAGGCGCGCACGTTCCACAAGTTCGGCGCGACGGCTGTCCAAACCGTTCAGCCCCTCCTGCTTTTCCAGCGATTCCAACGTCTCCGCCAAACGCTTGAGCCGGTCCTGATGGTGCAGCAGCGCACGTACCTGCGCATGTTCGCGTACGATCTCACGCCAATCGGATGGCGTGTGCGCAATCTCCCGAACCGCGGTGACGGGGTGTATGTCGGCCACCTGATACGTGATCGAGCCGAGCAGCGGCATCAGGAACACCGTAATCGCGCCGGCTGCGACCAGCGTCGACGCGGTGTCGCTCTGCATGGTGCCGACCTTCACCGCCAGCGACGTGACGGCGACGATGATCGGCAGCGCGGTCGTGCAATACAGGGCTACGGTGACGCGGTGATGCGATGACAGCGGATTCTTGCGTTTGTCGAGCGATAGCGCAACATATACGGGCACCGCGCGAATCAGCATGAGCATGACGATGAACGCGACGAGCAGCGCGGGCCGGCTTGCCACGGCGCGCACGTTGATCGCGGCGCCTGACACCACAAAAAACACAGGAATGAGGAAGCCGTAGCCGACACCCTCCAACTTCATTTCCAGCGACTTGCTGCCGTCGGGGATGATGTAACGCAGGATGAAACCCGCGGCGAACGCGCCGAGCACCGCGTCAAGTTCGAACAGTGCGGAAATGGTGACAAGGAAGATGAGCAGGAATGTGGTCAGCCGCATGAGCGTTTGCGATGACGTGTTCGCATTTTCCGTAAGGAAACGGTACAGGCGATGGCCGGTTTTCAGTGCTTTCGTAGGTAGCATCGCGCACAGTAGGCAGATGACAAGGAACGCGCCGAGCACGAGCATGGTTTGCCAGCCGGTTCGGGTGGATAGCAGGATGGCCATGGCAAGGATTGGGCCGAGTTCGCCCCACGTTCCGTACGAGATGATGGCGTCGCCGATGGGGGTGCCTTCGAGGTTGCGTTCCTTGAGAATCGGCATGAGCGTGCCGAGCGCGGTGGTGGTGAGTGCGATTACCGTGGCCACGCCGTTGATGCCTTGCTTGGTGAAGAACGGAAGGAATGTCACAACCAGCCAGGCGAGGCCTAGCGTGATTCCCCATGTAAGCAGTCCGACTTTGCCTTGATGTCCGGCGAGTCGTTTGGGGTCGATTTCGTAGCCGGCGAGCAGGAACAGGAACGCCATGCCGAGCTCGCTCAAGAGTTTCACGGCGTCGTTTACTTCGATCACGCCTAGTCCGTACGGGCCGAGCGCGGTTCCGGCGGCGAGCAGCAGCACGGTCTGTGGAATGAACTTGCCGGGAATCAGCTGCGCCACGATCGGGCTGACGGCCGCCACCGCCATGATGATGGTTAATGAAACGAGCTCTTGCGTCATGTTTCCAGCCTAGTGAGTCTGCGTGACGGTGCTCGGATACGCGGTGACCCCCATGACGCGCTGGGGGTGAGGTTAAGTTTTTGTTAATTTTATGGGGGGGGGGTCTATGAGCTTTTATTATCCGTGGAAAATGGCGGGACTGTTTTGTTTGAAGGTCGGCCCCCTCTTTTCGTTGAAGGGGATGGGTCTTTCGTTCGAGGGTTTTAACGAGGGTGTTAATGGAAAGAGCCCGATATGATGCTGAATCGAGCTGTTTAGGCGATTTAGGGGGTGTAAAAAATGATTGATGGCAAATTCACAGCAAAGGAGCGTGCGTATCTGGCCAGCCTGCCAGCGGTCAAAAGCGTGAGCCCATCCCATATCCGGTATACCGATCGCTTTAAGGTCGAGGTCATGTGCCGGTACAACGCGGGCGAATCGCCGTCGGCCATCTTTCGGGAGGCGGGTCTCGACCCCAAGCTGATCGGCTACAAGCGCGTGGAACGGTGCATCGCGCGCTGGAAGCAGCAGGAGGAGCGGAACAAGCGCAGGAACGAACATACGAACCATTACATGCAGGATTGTGATGACGAGCTGGAAGCCATCGAACTGCGCGGAGACGATGTGGATCAGTCCGTGGTGGATCTTTATGGCGCTGGCGCGGCAGGGACGTCGGGAAGCGACGTCGCGACGAGAAACGTTGGCGCGTCGGGAAGCAACGGCGTGCAATCGCAAGGCTCGGACAAGTTGCAGGAATCGCGCGCATCGCAGGATATGCTGTCGAAACTTGCACAGGCACAGCTGACCATCAACAAATGCGACATGCTGATAGCCAAGCAGGCGTTGCGTATCGACGAGCTGGAACGCGTGCTGCGGAAGTTCATCCAGTGATGCGTGCGAAACGTATGAAAAACATGGAACGTACGGAAGGCGCAGAACCGTCTTTCAACGAGATAATCGACGTTTCCGACGATATGCGCAGACGGCGTGGCCGCCGCAGGAAAACCGTCGCCATGCGTGTCTCCGCTGCGCTGTTGATCGTCATTTCCATTTGCATCGGCGGTTTTCCGGCGATGCTGCAATACCGGTCGGCGCACGAACTGTCGAATGCGTCGGACCGGTCCGCGCGTGCGGTTGCGGGTTGGCCGTATCCGCAGGCCGACGACGCGATCGCCGCGGCCAAGGAATACAACAAACGGCTCGCCGCATCGGGCCAGCCGATCCTCGGCGAGGCGAAGGATCCGTTCTCCCAGGCGCAGGGCAGTTCGCGGTCCAGCGAATCCGGTTCCAACGAATCAGACAGCGCCAGCGCCAAAGATACGGAATATCAAAGCCTGCTGGATTCCGGCAGCGGTGTGATGGGCACTATCCGTATTCCGAAAATCTCCGTGAAACTGCCGATTTACCATGGCACGTCGCAGTCGGCACTTGCGTCCGGTGCGGGGCATTTGTATGGCAGTAGTCTGCCGGTGGGCGGCAAGAACACGCATGCCGTAATCACCGGGCATCGCGGGCTTGTGGATGCGATGATGTTCACCCGATTGGATGAAATGCGCGTCGGCGACTACTTCTACATCGAAGTGATGGGCCGCACGCTCGGCTACCGGGTGGACCGTATTTCCGTGATCGAGCCGAACGATACGTCGAAGCTGAAGATCGTTCCCAGCGAAGACCGGGTGACGTTGATGACGTGCACCCCGTACGGCGTTAATACGCATCGACTGTTGGTTTCTGCGGTGCGCTCGCCGATTCCCGACGTGGTACCGGCGGAGCATGATGCGGCGAAGGATGCGCGAACGATTGCGACCACGGCCGCGGTGGTCACGTTGCTGCTCGGTCTGCTGCTGGCATGGTTGCGCGGGCGACCGTGGCATATCCGTAGGCATGCGGCTTGGTGGCCGAAGCGCGGCTAACGACCGCTGTTTGCCGATGCCCCCTGCCGGCTTTTTTATTCGGGTATCACCCATATTGTGAAACGTTGCGATTGCAACGGTTGACGATGGTATAATACCTCGACTTTCCCGCACTTAGGGTGTGCATCTCCCGACGTCTTTTCTCCTACATTCAAGATTGGAGCGCCGGAAGTGTATCCATACTGGACATAGCATGTGCCGGTGCGTGATGCGCGGACGGTGTTAGAGACGGAAACCGCGTTGAAGCGCGGTATTAAGGGGACAATGCACATGAGGCATGTACATGAATCTGAGGCAAAGCCAAAAGGGAACTTTGCCAAGCGAATCGTAGCCGCGGTAGCCGCGGTCGCCATGCTTGGTGGCATGGGCTACGCCACCACTTCTACTGCACTAGCCAATGACGTCAATGCCACTGTTGAGCAGCAGAATGGTATCAGCATTGGTCTGCATGATTACGATCGCAACTCCATCAACAATAATCATGCGTTGCATTTTATGAGCGGAGGAAACGAAGCCGGCTATAACCGCTATGTTCAAGATGGCAGAGGTGCGTACGCGGGCATTGTGAAGCTTCTGCTGACTAACGATTATCCGACCATGGCGGATGGCAACGAATCGCTGGATTATCTCTTCGGCGGTGCGTCTGATAATGCTGTGACTAATTACACGCCGGACGGTGGTTTGCTGACTCCGGATGGTCAAGGGAATTACAGTTTCGATGCGGCGTCGAAATATGCGAAATATGACCACAATAGCAATCGATTCGAATTGACCAATCAGACCCAGAGCGGGAATCGTGACCCGCTGTTCACGCCGTTTGGCAATGACAGCGACGACAATAGGTATTCGTTCGGCATGAACCTTGGGGCCGATTTCTATATGCCTAAAGATGGCAAAGTCAACAATCAGAACATGGTGTTTGATTTCACCGGTGACGACGATGTGTGGGTGTTCATCGATGATGTGCTGGTGCTTGATTTGGGTGGTATCCATCAGGCGATACACGGAACGATTGATTTTGCTACTGGGAATATCACGTATGATCGAAATCAAAGTTATGGTTCGGATCGCGCGACGACAATTAGCCAGGCATTCAGTAATGCGGGCAAGAACTGGGATTCCGCTGCATATAAAACCCATCATTTGAGCTTCTTCTATCTGGAACGCGGCGACGGCGGATCCAACTGCAAGATCAGCTTCAATTTGCCGGTGAAGCCGTCCAAGGCCATTGACATTGAAAAGCAGACATTGGGCACTATTCCAGCCGATCAACAGTTCCAATTCCAGCTGTTCGCCAATGGCTCGCAAACGCCATATGAAGGCAAATACAGCGTTTACGATGCGTCCACCAATCAGGTTGTCAGCTCTGGTTTGAACACCGGTTCGAACGGTGTGATCACTTTGGCCAAAGGCCAATTTGCTCGTGTGCAATCCAATGATTTCTCTGATGACACAACCTATTCGGTGCGTGAGCTGAATTCCGGCAAATACACTGTTTCCGCGAATGGTGAGGCGTTGTCGCAGCACAACGATGGAAATGGTGGTTCCTATGCGGAAACCCATTCTTTCAAGGTGAGCGATACCAGCCATGTGACTGTTATCAATTCCAATGTGAAGCCACAAAACAATAAGACCATCGAAAAGGTCGATGGTGATGGCGACCAGTACGAGTTGCATTTGAATGCTTCGGGTGATAGCGCTTCTTCCGAAACCACTACCGTCACGCCAGCCGACATTGTGCTGGTTATGGATAAGTCCGGCAGTATGCAGGATAAAAACGACAATCGTGATACTAACGCGAAGAACGCGGCAAATAAGCTTGCTGAGAAATTACTGACCGAGGCGAATTCCAAATTATCGGAATCTCAACAAGTCCAAATGGCGGTTGTGACATTCAGCGACAAGGCCTCGACTAAGCAGAGCTTCACCACATCTGTCAGCAAGATTAAAACAGCTGTGTCCAGCAAACCTGATGGTGGAACCAACTGGGAGGCTGCGCTTAAGCAGGCGAATGATCTGCAAGGACGCACGGGCGTGAAGAAGCACATCATTTTCTTGTCCGATGGCAATCCGACGTTCCGTATATCCAATTATCCGATTGGGTGCAGCAAAAAAAGGTGCAATCCTGATGATTGGCGTACTACACCTCAGGGTGTGCATGGTGCAGGTACCGAGGGTAGTGATAATTACTACGGTTACAACTATGCTGCCGCTCTGGCCGAGGCCAACAGGCGGGAGAGTAATGTTTCGCTTTATGTGGTGAAGGCTTCGACTGACGCCAATAGAATGTCCGATTTCGCCCGTGAAGCCAGTGCGGTGAACGGTAAGGAATTCGATGGCACGAATGCTGAGAATCTGACAAAAGCATTCAACCAGATCTATTCCAGCATCACCTCCTCCGCGAAGATCAAGGTCTTCTCCATCACCGACACCTTGTCCAAGTGGGTCGACCCGGTCGATTTCGCTGGCATGGCTGCCGGTACCAACATTACGCGGTATGTGACGGTGAAAAACGGCAATAAGATGCTGACGGGCGGATATACGGCCACGTACGGTGTCGATCAATTTGGCAATCGCACGGTGACGGTGACGTTTAACGGCAATGACGGCATCGTCGCAGAGAAAGCCGACAGCATCGACGTATCCTTCAAGGTCAAGCCAAGCGATGCCGCCTATGCCACTTATGCCGGCAACCAGCAATACCCGAATGTGGGAGAGCCGAATACTGGCACCGCATCTGCGGGCCAGCCGGGATTCTATTCCAATGTGGACGCGCGATTGAACTATTGCGTGCTTACCGAGGTTAATGGAACTACGTCATGCGCACCGACTGAAGTCGAGTATCCGCATCCTGTGGTGCAGGTGAAGCTTGGCAAGATCAAGATCGTCAAGCAATGGTCGGATGGTGCGAGCAAGCATGATGACGGTTCCGTTACGGTGCAGTTGCAGCGTAAGAAGAGCGGCGATTCCAATGCTCAGCTGGAGAACGTCGGTGGCGTAATCACGCTGAATAAGGGCAATGATTGGCAGACGACTGTCGACAACCTGGTTCCTGGATACACGTATTCCGTGGCGGAAATCTCTGGTAATGACCGATATGGCGTCTCCTATACGGGAAACAATGTCGACTTGACCAAGCAGATGGTGTGGTCTTCCAATGCCGATGCGGGCACGTTGAACGCGACCATCACTAACACGTTGAAGACGGTTGCCCTGGAGAACGCGATTTCGGTGAAGAAGGACCTGGCCGGACGCGAGTGGAAGACCTCCGACACGTTCGATTTCACTCTGGCGGCGAAGGGCAATGCGCCGTTGCCGGATAAGTGCGAAGCCGATCAACCTTGCACGGTGAAGGTGAACTCCGATTCGGGCAGCCATACCGCGTCCTTCGGCAACATCACTTACAACGCTGGCGATGCCTCTTACACGTATTACGTGACGGAGGTCAAGGGCTCTATCGCTTCATTGCATTATTCGCAGGCGAAGTATGAGGTTGTCGTGACTGTCGCGAAGGACTCCAACGGAGAGTGGAAGGCTTCCGTGAAGTCCGTGACCAAGGTGCTGGATGACAACGGTGCAGCAGTTCCCGAATCGCAAAGTGCTGCTACTGAACCTGTCACCTTCACCAACCGATATGTCGCGGTGTCGGCGCTGCCGTTGACGGGCGGAACCACGGATCGTCAGTGGCTGTTCGTTGGCGGTGTGGTCGGCGGACTTGCGGTGCTGCTCATCGGCGCTGCCGAAATTTGGAATAACAAGAAGCGACTCGTCTGAGTTGCTGTGTGAGGCCGGAATGCCTACCAGCTTGAGGGCATTCCGGTCGGCAAATCAAAATTTGCAGATCGCGGGAGCAAGTTGGGTTCCCGCCTCCCGCGATTGCAAAAACAAGTAATCAAACAATAAGGAAGAGAGGATTCTCATGAAGATGAGGAAACTTTTCGCCGGCATCGCCGCCGCGGCGACGCTGCTGGGTGGCATGGCCCTGGGCGCAGCCAGCGCACAGGCTGATGGCGCTACGGTAACGGACAACGCAACGTTCACGTTCACCGCTGATGATGCGGCTCAGCTGACTAATCGTACGCTGAATTTCTACAAGATTGGCGATTACGTCAAGTATGGTACTGACGATTCTGCCGGATACGGTGTTCAGACCTACGCGGCTAACAAGACCCAAGTGGATGCTGCATTGGGAACGGCGTTAGGCACTGATTACAACAAGACCGACATCGACAATCTTGCTAAGGCTCTAGCTGACGGCAAGCTTGATCAGTCGCTTACTCGTCCGTGGGCTGAAGGAAATACTCGTAAGTTTGCTGAAGCATTGGCCCAGCAGCAGAATCTGGCTGCTGTCACCCCAGCTCCGGAATTCACTGTGACTGGCACTTCGGCTACGGTTACGCTGCCAGCTGGTATCTATCTCGTCGTGGATAACACCGATGCGACTGCTGGCGTCACCAAGGCTGTTCCAATGATTGTCTCTTCTGGAGAAGTCAAGGATGGTGTGCTCACTAATCCGACGAAGGACACTACGGTGAATTTCAAGAATTCTGCCGTCAAAGAGCCTAGCAAGACTGTCTCCGCGACGAGTGTTTCTGTCGGTGAGACCCTGACCTATACCCTGACGGGTCATGTGGCTAACCCGAAGCCGGAAGCGTTTGTTTTCCACGATATTCCAAGCGTTGGCCTGACTGTCAAGGCTGATTCTTTCAGCGCAACCGTTGATGGGAATTCTGTTGTTTTCGCGGATTACTTCACTACTGATTTCAGCAGCTTGTCCGATTATAAGGGTAACGGTACTAATGAGTTCACTGTTACGGTGATTCCTGCAAAGCTCGCTGAACTTGCCGGTAAAACCATTGTTGTTACTTACAAGGCTGTGGTGAACTCCGAAGCCACGGGCAACGGCGTGAGCAACAAGCTGGTTAAGAATGACGGTAGTTATGACACCGTAACTACTAAGCTGTTCTCTTTCAACTTTGAGAAGCGGGATAACGATGGTAAAGCCCTTGCAGGCGCAACCTTTAAGCTGTCTGTTGCTGACAACCAGACTGGTATGCTTCCGACCGTGAATGGTCAGGAATACGGCACGACTCAGACTTCTGGCGGCAACGGTAACGTCACCTTCTCTGGCTTGAAGGCAGGTACTTACACGGTTACGGAGACTCAGGCACCGCAGGGTTATATGAACACTTTCTTGCCGTCGTTCACTGTCACCATTGACAAGAATGGCAATGCCACTTTCGATGAGGATGCTTTTGGCTTGGTCAACACGTCTGAAAAGACCGTGAAGAACATCAAGTCCATCACCCAGCTGCCGCTCACCGGCGCTGCGGGAACCATGCTGTTCACCGTTGTGGCTCTGCTCGTGGCTGGCGCTGGCGTGACCATCGCCATCAAGTCTCGTCAGAACGCCGAGGCCTGATCGCCCATCTCTGACGGTGTTCGATAAGAACACCAATCCAGAGTGATTTAAGGTCGACCCATTATGGGTCGGCCTTTTTGTATTGCTCTGTATTTCATGTGGGATTGCTTGGATTGCGCCATATTACGTTGCTTTGGACGTGCCACCCGATGTGGGTGGACATTGCGTTTTTCGAGGGTATAAGGAGTTTCGGTGGAATGTGTTGCAACAAACGGAATCTGGAAACGTGAACCGTTATGGGGGCTGTTAGTCAGGGGAGTGAAGTGGGGGTATTGCACGGAAGGAGGGCCATAGAATCGCAGGCACATCCGCAAAAGAAAGCAACGAAGCATCAATGGGAGGTATTGCGATGCGCAGTGGGGGAGCATTCAGTGACGAGGAGATTCAGCTGTTGCGTGGATTGCCGGCTGTTTCCAATGTGACTCGTGATCGTATCACCTATTCCGACACATTCAGGCAAGTGTGCACCATCCGATATCTTGCGGGGGAGTCGCCCACCAAGATCTTCCGCGAAGCGGGTTTACCGCCGGAACTTGTCGGATACAAGCGTATCGAACGTAGCGTGGCGCGGTGGAAGGAAGCTGCCATCAAATCCGTGAACGGCAGCGACACCATGACCGATGGTGAGATCATAGCGCAGCTTGCGGCGCGGTATAAGCGTGCGTTGGCGACGAGGCGGAGTCTTGAAGACATCGCCAATACGGCCACTGAGCCGAAGCCTGCCGCAACGGCTGCGTCGAATGACGTTCATCCGTTGTCTCTCGGACTGTTCGACGGTGATACGGCCGGCATTATTATCAGGCAGCAGGCTCGTCGTATCGACGAGCTCGAGCGCGATGTGGTGAGGTTGCGCAACAAGCTGGACAAGGAAGTCGGGCCCAATCCTGCCTCCGCTGAGGCCTGACTTATGCTATCTAGCTTATAGATGGCGGATGGTGCGCCTTATTTGCCAGTTCAGGGGTACAAAACATGCCCCCGAACTGTCTATTCCCGTCCAACACCCGCCATCTATAAGCCAGATAGGCCCGGGGATCGGTCCGATCAGGAGATCAAAGCCTCGAGACTGTCGAAGTCCAGCACTTTGCCGTGCCGTGTGGGGAAGGATTCGATGCCGCCATAGACGACGAACCGATGGTCTGTGTCCACTCCCATGATCGGCGCGAGATCCTCCAGGTTCTCGAAAGCGCTCGGCCGGTACGTGGCGGACGATTTGACCTCGACTGCGTACAGTGGCCTGTCACCCCTTCCGATGCCCAGCAGATTGGCCGCCAAGCCAGTGTCATAGAAGTATAGTTTTAGAAAATCGCTCATGCTTAAGCGCACTAGGTAGGGTGCAAAGTCCGTCCGGAACGCCATATAATGTCCCTGTACTAGGTGGTTCAAGGGGGGCTTAAACTGATGGCAGGCATTTTGCGAAGGGGCACGTGCGGCGGGTCGAGAAGCAGCGAGTCGCAAGATACACGCACCTACGTTCCGCCGACGTTCGCCGAGGCGACCGATGTGTCCGAAGAGATTCGCGAGCGTCGCGCGGATCGCAACAAGTCCATTGCCATGCGCGTGCTTGCGGCGGTGCTGATTTTCTCCGCAATCGGCATTGGTCTTTTCCCGAAAGTGCTGCAATACCAGTCCGCGCAAAAGCTGGCGAGCACGTCCGCCCGTTCCGAGCAGAGCGTCGCGGGCTGGCCGTATCCGCAGGCCGACGAGGCATTCGCCGCAGCTGGGGCGTACAACAAGCGTCTCGCCGAATCGGGGCAGCCGGTGATTGGCGAGGCTGAGGATCCGCTCGCCGAGTTGTACAACAACAATCAGTCCGACTCCAGCGACGGTTCCGGTTCCAGCTCGACGGGCGCAGGCGTCACTGGCGATGGTAACAAGGATTCCGCTAGCTCCAAAGACGCGGAATACCAGCGTTTGCTGGATACTGGCGATGGCGTGATGGGTTCCATCCGCATTCCAAAGATTTCTGTGGATTTGCCGATCTACCATGGCACGTCGGAGCAGACGCTTGCGTCCGGTGCGGGGCATTTGTATGGCAGTAGTCTGCCGGTGGGTGGCAAGGATACGCATGCGGTGATTACCGGACATCGGGGTTTGGTTGAAGCCTCAATGTTTACGCGTTTGGATGAGATGCGGGTTGGTGATTACTTCTATATCGATGTGATGGGCCATACGCTTGGCTATATGGTGGATCGTATTACCGAAATCGAACCTAACGACACATCGCAATTGAAGATTACCTCTGGCGAGGATCGGGTCACGTTGATGACATGCACTCCGTACGGTGTGAATACGCATCGTCTGTTGGTTTCGGCATTACGTTCCGCCATTCCCGAAGAGATTCCCGCGGAGGATGATGCGGCAAAAGATGTGCGTGTGATTGCGGGTGTGGTGTCAGCTGCCACGTTGCTGGTCGGTTTGTTGTTGGTTTGGCTGCTCCGCTGTCCGTGGTATGTCCGTAGGCATGCCGCTTGGTGGCCAAAGCGCAACTAGGGGTTGATGGCGTTAATGTTGCACTTGACAGATGCTTTTTTGTCGGGGAAAATTCTGAAAGAGGCATGACAACGTTTGCTTATAGTTTTTGCATCGCGATTTACGGGGGCAAGAATACTCTAGAATCGCGATGATATGTGCGATTTCAAGGAAAGTATATCCCCTTGATTACCTCGTTGGGAGGGTATGTATCCCTCTGTTTTTCTCCTTAAGGTTTAGGCAACGAAGCGATTGTCGGACGGTATGTGAAGCGAAGACGCATCAAATATACCGGTCGAAGGAGGAAGGTATTTCCCCGATCGCTTAACGGTACAAGGGGGTAGGCGTATGAGACACGTCTTTGAGCGAAACAGGGCGAGGGGCACAGGTCTGTTCACGCGTCGTGTCATTGCGGCCGTCGCGACGGTCGCAATGCTCGCCGGCGTGGGGTGCGTCACTGCTTCGTCAGCGGCGGCGGAAGATGCCACGGGAGCCTTGGAACAACAAATCGAGCAGCCGGTATTGCAAGAATCTGGGCAAGAGGATTCACAGCCGGTGGAACAAAATTTGATGGTGGGAGAAGAGCAGCCGTCAGAGCAAGAGCAGCCGTCAGATCAAGAGGCTTACCAGCAAGTCGAACAAGAAACGGAACAAGAAACGAAAGAAGAGACTGAGCAGTGGGTTGAGCAGGAGGTTGAACAACAATCTGAACAACAATCTGAACAACCTGATGAGCAGCCAGTTACGTTGTCCGCTCAACCGATTGCGCGAGCAAATCGGGCGCAGTCGGTTGCGCAGAACGAGACTGGTTCTCAGTTGGGCGCTCCGGAGAAGCATAAGCGCATCAAGAAGAACGATAATGGCAGTTACACCGTGAACGTGGATGTGAAGGGCGCTTCCAGCACCACCACGGTCACCACCACCCAGCCGATCGACTTCACGCTGGTGCTGGATGTGTCCGGTTCGATGGACGATCCGATGAGTAAGACGGATTGGACCAAGCGGTTAGCCGCACTGAAAGAAGCGGTTACAGCATTTCTTGATAAAGCTGCGAATACTAATACGAAGGCCGGTTCCGAACTGGTTCGCGTTGGACTGGTGAAGTTCGCCGGCAACGAAAAGGACAAAATCGGGGATGACACGTACCGAAGTGGTGGGTACACCTACAACTACTCCCAAATCGTTAGCGATCTGACTGCGGATATGAGCGGTCTGAAGAACAAAGTCAGCAAACTCAAAGCCGCTGGCGCCACCCGAGCCGACAATGGATTCAATCTTGCGGCCAAGATGATGGGCAGTGCTCGAACCGATGCGAAGAAGGTCGTTATCTTTTTCACGGATGGTTCGCCTACATCGTCTAGTGGCTTCGAGGGTAAAGTGGCAAATAAGGCCGTCGAAGCTGCCAAGGAATTGAAAGGTGGTGGCGCCACGGTGTATTCCATCGGTGTTTTTTCCGGTGCTGATCCCTCCTCGATCCAAGGTAACGAGAACCAGTTCATGCACGCGGTGTCCAGCAATTTCCCAAAGGCAACGAAATACTACCAGCGCGGTGAAGGGAATATCAAAGCCGGCTATTATAAAAGCGCAACGAATGCTTCGGAACTGAACGCCATCTTCGATGAGATTCAGAAGAGCGAGACCACCACATCCGCATACATCAATGTGGTGATGGAGGATACGCTTTCGGAATATGCCGAACTTGCTGGCAGCGACTATAAGGTCGTAGCCAAGGACTCGTCCGGACAGGCCGTCGCTTTGACCAAGGATGTCGATTACACCCTGACATACGACGAGAACGCGAAGAAGTTCACCGTCAGGTTCCTGAAGGCTCTGGCCCACAACGTGACGTACACGCTGGAATACAACGTGAAGCCCACGCAAAAGGCATATGACGAGTATGCCGCCAACCTGAACGCCGGTAAGGATGGATATGCCGGCGTGAAGGGCGACGCGGACACCGATCTGCCGGGAAACGCCACGTCCTCGAACCGGCCGGGTTTCCATGCGAACGATTCCGCGTGCCTGGCGTACTCGGCCGATGGCGTGGATCATAAGTGCAGTGAGAACCCGTATCCGCACCCGGTGGTGCAGGTAGTCTCCTCGACGTTGCACATCGACAAGCAGTGGAGCGGTAACGGCCAGAAGCCGGAAAGCATCACGGTGGATATCAAACAGGGCGACGGTACCTATAAGACGGTCACGCTGAAGCCTGACGATAGCGGCAAATGGTCCACCGACGTGATTATTCCGGCAGGCGCCCAAAAGACGTACACGGTGACGGAAGTCGAACCGGACAGCCACTTGTGGAAGGCCTCCTACCAGTACAAAGTCGGTGACGACAACTTCGCTGACGGCAATGCGGTGACGCTACCTGAATCCACGGCATCGCAGAACGCCACAGTAGTCATCACCAACACGTTGAAGCAGACCATGCTGACGCATGCGATTGGCGTGCAGAAGGAGCTGAAGGGCCGCGATTGGAAGGATTCCGACGAGTTCACTTTCAAGCTGAAGGCAGACGATTCCAATCCAGACGCGCCGATGCCAGCTTCCTGCAAGAACCAGTCGGCGTGCACGGTGACGGTGAAACGCGATTCGTCTGACGATCACGTTGCTTACTTCGGCGACATCACGTATGACGCAGGTGAAGCCGAGTACACATATCTTGTGACGGAGAACGCTGGTAATGCTTCCGCAATGTATTACTCGCAGGCGGAATACCGGGTGGTCGTGTCCGTGATGAAAGACGGAACGTCCGGTGAATGGAGGGCCGTTGTCGAATCCGTGACCCAGCTGAAAACCGATTATGGTGCCGCTGGTTCGAATTGGGACGAGACCCAGCCAATGCTGTTCACCAACCAATACATTTCGGCATCGTCACTGCCATTGACGGGCCGCATGGGTGCGGAACGATGGTGGCAGATTGCGGCCGGCGGAGTTGGCGTGCTGGCATTGCTCGCCGTCGCTGCGGCCGACCAGTGGAGACGTAAGAAGCGGCTCAGCTGAATAACACAGGATTTGCGGATCGCGGGGGCGCGTTGGGTTCCCGCCTCCCGCGATTGCAGAAAACAGTAACCAACAATCAAGGAAGAGGAGATTCTCATGAAGATGAGGAAGCTTTTCGCAGGGCTGGCCGCCGCGGCAACGTTGCTGAGCGGCATGGCCATCGGCGTCGCCGCCGCACAGGCTGATGATGCTCCATTGCTGCAAGTTAACCACGCACAGGAAGGCCATACGTACACGCCATACAAGTTTGCCATGTTTGAGAATCCTGGCGATGGCTCGGTCGAAGTGAAAACGGTTGACGCATGGAAGGGAGCTGTGACCACCGCTGCTGATGTGGCTGATGGAAGCCACAACGGCATCCCGACAGGGTACAAGGATAATCCAGCCGCCTATGTGGCGACGTTCACTGCGGATCAGCTCCGTGTCTTCGCCAAGACCTTGGCTGGAATTACTCCGCCGGCAGGACCTGATGGTACTGGCCTGACCGTAACTACGGAGCAGGCAAATACGAGCCAGGCGGTCAATGTGAACGGAGAAGGCTGGTATCTGGTGAAGGATACGTTCACCAAGGCTGGCGAAACGACTGTGACGTCGGGAACTCCGGCTGTGGTGGCCACCACCGTCAATGGACTGTCCAATCTGAGGATTGCGGCCGATACGACGACCGGTCAGGGCAACATCACGACTGAAGGCCAGTTCAACGCGAAGAACGCGAATCCGACCGACGAGCCGCTCAAGTTCGCCCGGATGAATGACGTGGATGTGAACGGTAAGAGCGTAAAGGTGGGCGACACCGTGGACTTCACTGTGGCCGCGGACGTTCCTCATGCTGCGGCTGGCTGGGATGCGTACCCCTTTACCATTACCGATACCGCGTCCAAAGGTTTGCAGATTGCGGCAAAGAGTGCCTTCACGGTCCAGTTCGGAGATCATACTACTGTGGATCCCGATCTGTACACGATAACGCAGGAAGGCAATGCTCAATCCGGCACCACCACGACCATCTATTTTGCCGATGCCACAACGCTGGCCGGTAGGACGATCGTCGTGTCGTACCAGGGCACCGTCACCAAGGATGCGTTGGATGGCTTGAGCGGCAGTGTGGACAACAAGGCCACAATCACCACCAAGGATGGTACCAGCGGTGAAGGCAAGACTGTCCTTAAGACCTACGGTTTCCAGTTCACGAAGATTGGCAAGGAAGGGAATGAGGCCAAGCCTCTAGCCGGCGCCAAGTTCGTTGTCAAGAATGCGGAGGGCAAGTTCCTTAAGCAGGCTGAGGACGGTGCGTGGTCGTTTGTTTCCGATCAGAATGATGCCAAGACGTTCACTACTGAGAATGATGGTTTGGTGAAGGTCGCGGGTCTTGCGGCGGGAACCTACACGGTTGTGGAGACTCAGGCTCCGACCGGCTACGCCCAGAACTTCAGGGTCACTTTCAATGTGGAGATCACAGATGAAGGTCTCGTCACCTTCGAGCCGGATGCCCTTCGTCAGGTCCAACCGGTCGATAACACCACTGCGAATGCCACCGCTACCGTGCTGAACGTCAAGTCTGTCACTCAGCTGCCGCTGACCGGTGCCGCGGGAACCGTGTTGTTCACCGTCGTGGCGCTGCTGGTGGGTGGCGCTGGCGTGGCTGTGGCGGTCAAGAGTCGTCGCCGCACGTACTGAGCGCATGCGTTCGGTGTGAGTGAGTTGTGAATTGACTCACTCACAATAAAAGTCAATGCGGGCGGTTGTGGGTATTCCATAATCGCCCGCATTGATGTGTGACCGACCGGTTGAAGTGATATACGGTCAGCAATATTTGAAAAGCTGCTTGTGAGAAGTCGGATATACACTTGCTTCATCATGGGGTATAGCAAAGGGGGTAAAACGATGCGCGGTGGAGGATCATTCAGCATGGACGAGCTCCAAATGTTGCGGGATCTGCCGGCGGTGGCCAACGTATCGAAAGACCGCATCACGTACTCCAACGCTTTCAAACAGGTGTGTGTCATACGGTATCTTGCGGGGGAATCGCCGACCAAAATCTTCCGCGAGGCGGGATTGCCGCCGGAACTGATTGGGTATAAACGTATAGAACGAAGTGTGGCGCGTTGGAAGGCTGCCGTCCTCAAATCCGTGAGTGGTAGCAGTAACATGAGTAACGGCGAAATCATTACGGAGCTCGTCAACCTGTATGTTCATGCGGTGACGCGCAAGGAGAAACTCGACGACATCGCAGGAATCGCCAATCCCGATAAGGCGAACATTGGAAATGCTCCGCATCCGCTGGACGGGGCGAACGTGTCGGGGGGGGGTATATATCCGCTGACGTGCCCGTCCCGTCCGATGCGGCTGCCATC
>OJNY01001049.1_pt1 | contig 19005 bp, 13 predicted proteins | sample 1597931 | NCBI WGS metagenome assembly OJNY01 (sample SAMN01915209, study PRJEB22387) | human gut metagenome | isolation source: stool | host: Homo sapiens | place: USA
ATTTTATTTTTTTCTAAAATTCCCTTCATTTTCTCTTTTCTCATGCTATTTATCTTATATACAAAAACAGAAAGAGAGGTATCATCCCATGACAGAACAGGAATTTTACTCACTTATCGAGGGGCGAGACGATGATGGAACCCCAAAAGCAATGTGTACCCTTGGCTTACTTACAGTCAACGATGCCAGCGAGATAACTGAACTTGCTACAGCTGCATCACTCAATGGTGCTGTCTACCTTGCACTCGTCCCCGGCGGCCTATCAATGATAGATATTATGTTTGACGAGCCGACCGATTATGATTACTTACAGCTTGGTGGTGTATGCGAGATGTTAAACAAAGAAATAGCCAATGCTAACCGTAATGGAGCAGAGCCACCATCTCTCACACTTACTCTTACGCAACAGGGAGACTTCCAGACTTTCCTCACAGCAACAGACTGTGTGTGGTCTTATATACCAACCAGTGCAGAGAAAGTATGCACAGGTATCAGGCTCATCACAAACACTGACAACATCAATTTCCTTGAACTCGATGACGGACAGGTTGACGAGATGATAGAAGACATTAAAGAGCAGATGTTTATGCAGCAGTTTAAAGATGATGATGATTATTAATCCACAGAAAGTGAGGTATCAACACATTATGTCTAAAAAGCACACTAATAAGAAGAATAAGCAAAAGCCAGCCATCAACAACATCACTAACAAAATACCGTATCTCCACTGTTTCGAGGATTGCGGTATGTTTGAAATAGATACTGATACTTACTCTGTCACTTATGCTGTCACACCACCTGACAGCATCTCTGACAAGTCTTACATAAAGAGCGTTGTCTATGACTGTATGAAGAACATACTCATGTCACTCAAAGGCTTCTCCTTCCGCTTCACCATAAGGAACTCACACATATCCAAAGACGAGTATTTAAAGAGTATTCATCTTCCATTGAAGCCACAGACAGATGACAACACCACACTCAACTCCATCATCAAAGACTATAACGCTGTGTTAGATGAAAACGTGGATATCGGACATAACAACTTCAAAATATCGCTTTATCTTACCATCATAACTGAAGCTGAGGTGCCTGATGATGCAATAGCTAAGTTCAATGAGTTGGAACAGCCTTTAATATCAGGCTTCAAGTCACTCTATAACCACACCGCAAGACTGCTCACCCTTGATGAACGCCTTGAAGTGTTGTATGACATCTACCACCCTGACATAGACAGTCCACCGTTCGGAAGTGTTGTGTCTGACAGCGGCTTCTCTCTTGAAGCAATGAAGCGTCGCAAGCTCACAACCAAGGATGTTATCGCACCCTCACTCTATGACACGAACCACAGAGATTACTTCAGACTTGATAACAAGTACGGTCGCATGTTGTTCATCAACTCCATACCTGTGAACGTCAACGACAGTCTCCTGTCTGACCTCATCTCCATATCGAGCAACAGCATGTTGTCAGTCACATATCAGCCGATAGATGCTAAGTTTGGCTTTAATGCCGCCGCTAACCTTGTCAACAGTAACACCGCCGTACATCATGTGCCTATAAGAGATACCATAGAGGACAGAAAGAAACACAGGACTGAACGCATTGAGACAATGATAACAGAGGATGAGAACGCATATTTTAATAAGTCTGCTCTTAGCATGTTCACTGACAGCACATCTAAAGACCAGCCTGCTATCCTTGCTACTTTTGTTATTGCTCTGTTCTCAGACTCTCTTGAAGACCTTGAACGAGACCCCACTTTGTTAAAGATATCCGCAAGCAAGTACACATGTCCGATAAAGACGCTTGACTTCCAACAACATGAGGATTTTGTGTCCATACTGCCTCTAGGCGGTGTAAAGGTTGATATTCCACGCACCTTCAACATAAGCCGGCTTTCAAAGCTGCTCCCTCTTAATATCCAGTCACTCTTTGATAAAGAGGTAACATTGCAGGGTTTGAACGAGATCAATGACAACTTCGTGCTTATTGACCGCAAGAACTACCCCATCGGTCTTATTGCAGGAACATCAACAAGCGGAAAGACCTTCGCCATGAAGCGTGAGATACTTAACACTCTCATGTCAACTGATGACTATGTTGTTGTCGTTGCTCCACACGACAAGGCAGTGACACCAACTGACTATACAGACCTTATTAAAGACCTTGACGGTGTTACACATGAGACAGTGCTTACCGACCTGTTCTCAACAGATAAGAACTATGCACTCACATCATCAAGAGAGACTTTAAAGCAGTTATTCCTTGAAGCGTTCATCACATTAAAACTTGACTTCCACAAAAGCAAACGCCTTACATCAGACGAGTTACAGGAAACCTATGACGAGGTCAACAAAGAAGCTGTAGCCCTTGCACCTTATGACGACTACGCCACGGCAGTCACTTACACAAGACAGCATGGCAATGAGTTCAAGCTGTTCAACAAAGCTATACAGACATACACACCTACAAGCCACTATCCTGCCATGAACGCAAGGCTTAACCTCATGTACGCTAATACTCCTGTTGAGCTGTTACTACAGATAGATTACTTATGGAACTGTGCTATTGCAATGAAAAAGCAAGACCGCAACTTATGGATATATGTTGATGGCATTGACGAGTTCATGTACTCACCTGCATGTAATGACTATCTCATATCTCTGCTTGATAAGTGCAAGACACTTAAAGTACCGTTCACAATGGTCGTTCAGGACAGTGCAAAGATAATAGCCAACAACACCGCTAACATAGAGTTCGACTATCTGTTAGAAAAGGCTGACTATTTCAAACTCCTGTCACAAGGCGTTAAAGAACGCAACTCGTCAATGATTTCTCTTACTTCTTTTGCTTTCTTTAAATTTGTGTTTATAAGGTTTCTGCGTCTTGCACTGTCAACAATAACAGGTGCAATATAACCATCTTCATCAGGCTGTTTAACACGATTATTTTCAATCTCATCATCTTCGTATTCTATTGTGAACGGATTATAGAACGCCCTTCCACATTCACCCTCACTTAAATACTTATACTCAGGGTGACGGTTTAAGTCATACTTCTTTGTCTTGAACGGTCTTAATGCACGGATAAATAACAGACATTCTGAATTGCTCATAGTCTCTATCTGATCTCTTGTCATAAGGTCTTTTCCTGTCTGCTGTTTACTTGCAGAGTTTGAGCCTTTTGTTGTCTGTGCCATGCTGTGTGAAAGTGTTTTCACTGTTTCTTTTCCTAAGTGTCCCTGTATGATCTTAAGTGTTGCATCATCTGAACCGCCTAAGAATAAGAATGAATCACAGTTTGATATGATACTGTTAGCACCCTCTTTACCGTATAATTCCTCGATTTGTGAATAGTTTTGGAATATAGGTACTATTGAAATACGGTATTTACGGCATGTTACCAAGTAAATAGACAGATTAGGGATTTTTCCTATGTTGCGACATTCATCTATAAGAAATCTTACAGGTATTTTCATTTGTGGATCTGATAATGCTTTAACACGCATTCCTGTTGTACTATCAATCACTCCCTTATCTGCATCAATTGCTGACTGTTTCATTCTTTCTTCACCATATTTATAAAGGCGTTTGAGTAACAGTGAATAGAACATTGCTGTAAGCCATGTATAAGTTGTATCAGCCTGTGGAATAATAAGGAAGATTGCCATTTTTCTATCTCCCACTTCATCTAACTGCATTTCATCTTTATATGTAAGGTTCTTAACTTCCGGTATATCCATCTGTGATAAGTTCACTGATGTTGATATGAGTATATTAAGTCTTGTCTTTGCCGGTGCCTGTTTGAATATAAGATACTGCTGATATGCATATGAGGCTGGATTTGCAGCACCTAAGTTTTGGAACATTACATCGAATGCTGTTTCCACATTTGCATCATCATTCTCAGACCTTCCGTCCATGCGGATAATATCAAGTGTGTTTGATAAGTTTCTCTGCTCGATTGGAAGAACCTCGTACTGATATCCTATAACAGCACACATCAAAGCTTTTGCTGACTGTGTCCAGAAGTCGCCATCACCGCCTGATGATTTCTTTTCACCATTGATATTCTCTAAGAATGTATTAACAACTATTGCAATATCTTTTGTGTCTCTTATGTAATACAGTGGATTGAACCTGCATGATTTAAGCATATACTCTATGTTAAAACACTTCACATCATATCCTTTTACTTCTCTTAAGAAGTAACCTGTTGCCTGCATAACATCACCTGACGGGTCTGTACACACAATAGAACTGTTAGCCTGTAAAATATTTGGCTTTAAGAAATAACGTGACTTACCTGTACCACTTGCACCAAACACAACAGTATTACTGTTACGCTGACACCAACTTCCGTTTAATGATAAATATATCTTATCTGTATAGATCATTGAACGCCTGCGGCATTCCTCTATAATGCTGAGATTTTTTACTTTATCGCCTTGTGTTTTCTTAATACCTTTATAGACTTTCTTTCCCTCGTCATTGCGAGGACAATTCTTATCGGTCATCTTCACATTTGTAAATTCTTCCACAACCTGTGGGTCGATTACAAATTCTCTTTCGTATTCATCATAATCTTTCTCAAACCTTGCATCGCCATGTGCGAACTCAACAGTATCTTTCGATATAAGATATTTATTGTATAACACAACATCAATAACAGCACCTATGACTAAAAATATACCGATACATATAAAGTTCGTTGGAAATAACTGCCACGGCTTATCAGTCCACTTGTTCATAAACTCTGTAAACGCTGATATCAATGTTGCATCATCTGATGTTGCCATAAAAAATCCCATACGCAAACCACCATATAAACATGCAAGTGTTACGATTATCACATAAGTTAATAGATTTTTCTTTCGTTGTGTTTCAGTTATTTGTGATGCTGAATTTTTCATCTAAATCATCCTTTCTATTTATACCAATTATATTTTTCTGCGTCCTGTCGGTCTTTCCATATGCGTATCTTATAATCAACAGTTCTTTCTTTCTGTAATAATAACCATATACCAACTGCTATGAATAACACACATACACAGCTTGATAATATGATTACCGGTATATACGATACTTCTTCTTCGTTTGGTTTCACCTCACTTGTAAAGGTCGTGTCTTTTGTGAACTCTCCATCTGAAAAGTAATATGTTAAACTTCCAAATTTCAAAACACCATTTTTCGGTATAGTATCTATCTTCGCTAATGAATTGCCATTATCAAGCGATAATGAATATTTAGCAACACCACGCTTACCTGTTGACAATATGTTCACAAGCACCTGATATTTCTCTTTTGGATGACCTGCGATAACAAGATTTGTATTGCTTGAATCCGAAGCCACAACTGCAAATGTCTCAGGTGTGAATGCTTCAAAAGTATCTCCCTTTTTCAATTCATCTGTATCTTGTTTTGTTGTAAAAGATATTTTTAATCCATATCCTGAAAGGTCATACTCATCAGATGTTATATCTGTTCCTATAAAGCTATTGCCACCGTCAAGCGACAACTTAAACTCTGCTTCACCCACAACACCGCCTTTAGTAATTTCTATAAACAGTTTATATGTCCCTGTCGCATTACCATAAACATTCGCTGTGCATGTTTCTGAATTACTCTTTGTGTCATAATACAGGGTTCCGCTTGTATTGATGGAAATACCCTTATAGTTCGTTTTAAACAGTTTATCCCCCGGCACATCCGTACTCTCCTGTGTGTCTAATGTCTGTTTCGCTTTTCCTGTTCGTTCTGCGATTGTCTGAGCAATACCATCATAATCATCAATCGTTGCATCAAGTGTTATAACAGAGTTATCAGACTTATCCACATAAAAATCATCCTGTGTTATTGTGAAACCATATTGATTTTTCTTATCATCAACAATACCGTATGATTTAACAATATAGTGACCTGCTTTAACAAAGGCGAAGTCTGTATATCCACTGTCATCTGTAGTTAATATCCTGTATGTCGTTCCGTCATCATGCATAATATCCATATATGCATTTAACCCGAACCCCGATGGTATATTAAATCTTGCTGTAACCTTACATGGTGTCTTGTCTGATTTCTTTGTGTCGTTGTTTAAGATATATGAGTTATCTATCTCTCTTTGAGTTCCTGTTTTCTCTGCCATTGCAACAGGGTGGCTTATCAGTGGAACAGATAACATCAACATACCTGTCATCAGTGATATCTTTAGAAAATGTTTTTTTAACAAAATAAAATCACGTCCCTTCTTTGTATTAATTATCTTCTAAAAGATAAATAGCATGTGATTTTGAAATTTTGGCAAAAAAATTTAAAATTTTTAAAAAGACTGTCGCATTATTTCACAGTCATTTGATAACAGATTTATTATATATATAGATAAATATAGATAGATATAGATAGATTGTATAGTGCTTTGTGCGACAGTCACTTTTCTACTATTTAACTCTAAACTGTTCTAAATAAACATCTAAAATTTCTGTATTTACCAAAGCCATATGATTTATTTTATATACAGCACCTGCTTCTTTTGCAATTTCCTGAAATTTTGACATTCCCATGCCATACAGTTTGCATCCCTCTTTATATCTTACAAACTTATATTCTTTTGCTCTTGCTTCTGCATAACTAAATTTTTCTGTATCTTTCATATAGAACACCTCTCATTTTTTCGTAACGCAAAAAGGACATTTTCCTAAAATTTCTTTTAGAAAAATGCCCTTGTGTAGTGCATTATTAAATTTAACTTTCAAACGGGACTATCCGTATTTATTCGCCAACATTCATATCCAACTAACTGTTTGTTGTCTTTTTGTTGTCCTTTTGACACAGACACAAGAATGAAATCCGTTTAAAATACCGAAAATACGCTAAAAATCAAGGTTTTTATTTATCCAACGACTTCATCGTCGGGAACAACAATACATCCCTGATTGCCTGCGAATCTGTAAGTAACATACAAAGTCTGTCAAGTCCGTATCCGATTCCGCCTGTTGGTGGCATTCCAAGTTCAAGTGCATATAAGAAATCTTCATCTGTATGCTCTGCCTCATCATCTCCTGCATCTGCATTAGCATCCTGCTGTGCAAAACGCTCTCTCTGGTCTATCGGATCATTGAGCTCTGAATATGCATTACACATCTCCCATGTATTACAGAAAAGCTCAAAACGCTCTACTTTTGTAGGGTCTGTTGGTTTCTTCTTTGTAAGTGGAGAAATCTCTATTGGATGGTCAGTGATAAATGTAGGCTGTATAAGCTCTTTCTCGCAATACTCCTCAAAGAACAGGTTAATAATATCACCTTTCTTGTGACGTTCCTCATATTCGATATGATGCTCATCTGCAAGTTTTTTTGCTGCCTCATCACTTTCGACCTTATCAAAATCAATGCCTGCATATTTTAAAATTGCCTCATTCATTGTCATTCTTGCAAATGGCTTGCCAAGATCAATTTCAACACCATTATATGAAATCTTTGTTGAACCTACTACTTTTTCTGCCAGATAACGGAACATTGATTCTGTAAGTTCCATCATTCCCTCATAATCTGTATATGCCTGATAAAGTTCCATAAGAGTAAACTCCGGGTTGTGTCTTGTATCTACGCCTTCGTTACGGAATACTCGTCCAATCTCATATACTCTTTCAAGTCCGCCTACTATAAGTCTCTTTAAATATAATTCTAACGAAATACGAAGCTTTACATCCTCATTGAGTGCATTATAGTGTGTTTCAAATGGTCTTGCGGCTGCTCCACCGGCATTAGATACAAGCATAGGTGTTTCTACTTCCATGAAATCTCTTGATGCAAGGAAATTTCTGATTTCTTTCATCATAAGTGATCTCTTTACAAATACATTTTTACTTTCCTCATTCATAATAAGGTCAATATATCTCTGACGATAACGTACATCTGTATCTGTAAGACCATGGAATTTCTCAGGTAAAATCTGAAGGGATTTCGATAACAGTGTCAATTCTTCCGCATGTATGGAAATCTCTCCTGTTTTTGTTCTAAATGCATAACCTTTTATGCCATAGATATCACCAATATCTGATTTTTTAAATACAGCATACGGCTCTTCTCCAATTGAATCTCTGGACACATATATCTGTATTTTTCCTTTGAGATCCTGAATATTACAAAATGATGCTTTTCCCATGACACGCTTAAACATCATACGGCCTGCCACCGATACCTGAATAGGAGATGCATCCATTATTGCTCTTCTTTCGTTGTAATCATCATTTATTACTTTACGGGCTTCCGCTTCGTCCATTCCCTCTGTATCAGGCTTAACTCTGCCAGCAAGAAGTTTCTCTTCATGTGCTGTGTAAAGTTCTTTTACTTCATCCGAATGATGCGTCTGATCATACTTTGTAATCTCAAACGGATCTTTTCCTGCTTCCTGTAATGCAGCAAGTTTCTCTCTTCTTACCTTTAAAAGCTGATTTAAATCCTGCTGTGTCTGTGGTTTTTTCTGCTGTTCTGCCACTTTTATTACTCCTTCCGTTTTTATTATTATCTGCTTACGCTCATTACTTCATATTTTATCATTTCACCGTTTGGTGTCTCTATCTCGATAATATCACCTTTTGCTGCCCCTATAAGTGCAGCTCCGACAGGTGATTCATTTGAGATTTTATTATTAAGACAGTCAACCTCTGTTGAACCTACGATCTTATACTCCATCTCATCACCAAACTCAATATCTTTAATCTTTACCGTAGCACCTACATTAACCTTGTCAGCATCTCCCTCGTCATGCTCTACTACCTCAGCATTTTTAAGGATATTGTCGATTTCTTCGATACGCGCTTCTATGTCACGCTGCTCATCTTTTGCAGCATCATACTCAGCATTCTCTGACAAGTCTCCCTGCTCTCTTGCTTCCTTGATTTTCTGTGCTACTTCTTTTCTTTTATTTAATTTTAAGTCGTTTAACTCATCTTCCAGTGCCTTAAGACCTTCACGAGTCATAAGATTTTTCTTTCCAGCCATCTTAAATCCTCCATAAATTCATATTCATATCGCTTGATTATACTGCAAAACCGCCATTTAGTCAACCTCGGCATTTTTCCACAATCCTTCATTTCTGCTGCCGGTCGCAACTGCCCCGTCATCACAACTTGTTCTAAACGGTGCGGCAGGTATTCCATTTTTGCCAAATAATGTCACTTCTGAATAATTTGTCCAGCAGTATCTTGCATATTTAGGCTTATCTACCTCAGATGCCGATACTACAATATCATTTCCTGCAATCTTGGCATCTGCTTTATAATATTTCTTATCATCACCTGCAATCTCAAATCCTATAAGTTTCTCTCCCTTACATTCCATGCCATTATCTGCATAATCAAAATGAAGTATCATTTTTTCTTCGTCTTTTTCATACGACTTGTATATCGGTCCAAATGCACTCTTTTCATTATCATTTTTATATACATGATAAAGTGCCTGCTCGCAGAGTCTCTCTCCAACAACATCTTTCTGTGCCGGATGAATGTTTCCATACTCGCCCTTGTCAAGTATGACTGCAATTCCTGTGTTTTTAACAGTCTTAAACACACGCATCTGGGCTTCTCGTATAAACGGCCAGTTATGGTAATCAGGCTCTCCATCATTCTTAAACATAGGAAGCTGAACAATCATAAATGGGAGTTGCTCATCTCTCCAGTCATGACGCCACTGTCTTATAAGTGTTGAAAGCATCGTATAATATGTATAAGGCATATGGTCATCTTCCTCGCCCTGATAATATAAAAATCCTCTGAGCGTATAAGGCATTACCCTCTTAAGAAGTGAATCGTAAAGTCCGTTAGGTCTTGTCTCATTTCTTGGTCCCATAGGTCCCGGATACTGATTTTCTCCAAAAAGGCTTATCGCCTCATCCCATGTAGGATTTTTGGCAGTCTCATAATAATGACCGACATTCTTATCAAACTCTGCCTGATATTTAATATATTCTTCTCTGGATTTTATGTACTCCTCTGGATTTTGTCCCTTAACCGCATTGTCATATTTATCAAGATAAGGTTTTAAAGGTGTCTCCTGCTCCATAAACTCCCTGCTCGTCCAGCATGAAGCCGAAGTTCCGCCCCAGTTGCAGCCGATAATACCGACCGTCACTCCAAGTTTTTTTGAAAGCTCTTTTGCAAAATAGTATGCAACAGCAGACCAGTTTTTGCAATTATCAGGTGTGCAATGCTGCCACTCACTCTTTTTTTCTGCTTCAAAAAGTTCATCTCCGACCCATGACACTTTCGGCGTATAATAATACCTTACACCGTCATCTTTTACATTTGCACAAACTTCCTGTCCGTTCATGCTGTTCTGAAGTTCAAGCTCCATATTGGACTGACCTCCGGCAAGCCATACCTCACCTATCATTATATCTGTATATTTTTTAGTCTGTACTCCATCCGACACCTCAAGTTCGTAAGGTCCGCCTGCTGCCATCGGCGGCAGTTCAATCTCCCATCGGCCGTTATTTACATCTGAACTTACTTTTTTTTCATCTATTACTGCTGTAACATTTTTTTCATCACTTTCTCCCCAAAGTAATATATTTTTTTCTCTCTGAAATACCATATGGTCGCTAAAAATAGCCGGTAAACTTAACATACTTCGTCCTCCTGATTATTATCACTTTTGTACTCATTATATCATAAATTTGTGCAAGCTTTTTGCACATAATGGAGTTTCGTTAGAAACTCTTAATATGAACACTTTGGTGTTCATTATATCATAAATTCGCTCGAATAAATACAAAGTTTTTCCATCTGTTTTACATTCCAAATCTTATAGTAACAGTTCAGCCTTGCACATCTTATATAAAAACAATCGGCATTGCTATTGTCACACTTTTATAGATAGGTTATAATAAATATGTAGCTGTTGTTGTACATATAAAAATAAACAGCAGTTATATAATAAGTTTTTACGAAACTATTTGCTATGTTTTTGCAGTCAATAAGTTTCGTTACAACCTAATCTATCTAACGCAGGGAGGGCTGGTATATTGAAAAAAGGAAACTTAATAAAAAGAATTTTAGCAAGTATATTAATACTTGCCGCTGTCGCTGTCATATCTATTCTTATAATAAAAAAAGGGAAAGTCAAATTATACAGTGATTCATCCACTACCGGCAATACAAGTGGCAATCTTTTAAATGGTGGTCTTTTCACACAAGCAGACAATGTGATTTATTTTGCCAATCCAAACGACCATAATAAACTATACAAAATGAATGCAAACCTCAGCAAAATAAAAAAAGTCTATAATGACAAGGTCAGTTATATAAATGCTGCCGGAAATTACATTTTTTACACCAGAAGAAATGATAAATTTAAAAAATCTGATAATGCACTGTTGTCTTTAAGTACTACCGGACTTTTCAGAATAACAAAAAACGGTACTGATTTATCAAGGCTTTATGAAGACCCTACTCAAGTAGCCTGCCTTTATGGAAATCATGTATATTACCAGCATTATGACCATAAAAAAGGTCTTGAACTTTATTCAGCTAAAATAGACGGTTCAAAAAATAAACTTCTTAAAAGAGAAGCCATATCGCCTTATTCTGTTTCCGGTAACACTATTTATTATTCCGGCTGGGCAAAAGAACATAATATTCATTCAATGGATATTTCAGGTGCCAATGACAAAGTCATATACAATGGCAACTGTACATCTGTTATAAAATCAGGCGACTACATATATTTTCTTAACATGAATCAAAACTATAATTTGTGCCGTATCGGACTTGATGGTGGTTCTGCCGAAACTATAGTCCAATATAAACTCGCCACATATAATATCACAAATGATGGCAACATTATTTTCTATCAAGTTGATAACGGTCAAAACAATGGTATATATATGTATGATATGAGTACCGGCACAAATGAACAGATTGCTGCAGGCAATTTCAATTTTATACATATAATCTCCGATTATGTTTTCTATGAAGACTATGAGGGAAAAACAGCATACTACTACAATATTTCAACAGGTGAAAATAAAAATTTTAATCCAACTGTTGAAAAAGACTAAAACAGAACACAAATAAAAGAACATATAGCATAGCTTATATACAAACTGTGCCATATGTTCTTTTTTAATGTCTGTGAAAATGTTCGTAACACAGCAGAAAACCAGCGTTTTCCCCTTTTTTATTTTAACAGTTCAGTCTTTCATTTCTTAGATTAATGAACCATCAACTGCCAAAACTCAGCTTTTATTTTATTTCCAGTATTCTTTATTCATTGTGCAGGCAAGTACCATTTTCTTTGGAAGTTTTTCATAATTTTTTCCAAGCTTATATCCAAACAGCCTAAAGCCACACTGCATCATAAAATAAAATGTCTTTATAAATTTCCCTTTTTTCAAAAGACGGATTATGACTTTTTTAGCATAGCCTGCCCCTTCTTTTTCAGAAGAAATATTATCAAATATCTCATGATACTGTCTCTGTGACACACCGAGGTCAAAGCTCCTTACAAACTGCTGTTTACAAGTATATGAATGTGAATGGATAACCTTTGCATCCGCCACATATGCAACGCTAAATCCTGCCTGCATCTCTTTATATGCCATTATCATATCTTCATTAAATATCGTTTTCTTGACAAATCCGCCAAGTTTTTTATATACATCAAGTCTGTACATTGCACATACATCCGAGCAAAAATAAGCTTTTATTCCAAGCTTTTTTTCATCCTTTTTAGTTTTTACGATACTTTCCGCCGGATAGTTATTTTCTCTTGTCATCCGCTCTATCTCATCCGCATCTTCTCTTGCAAGCTGCCTTGCGTAAGCTATCCCTACTTTTCTGTCATCAAATGCATTTAAAAGATTTTCGATAACATATTCATCATAACATACCGCATCCTGCGTCATAAAAAGAACATATTCACTTTTCGCCATAAGTGCCCCATATGCCCTTGTTGCACCGTGGTCAAAATCGGACTTTTTTATCGGATGAACAGATATTATATTTGCAAGTCCGTGACTGCATTTTTCTTTATCAAACAGCTTTTCGTCTTTACTCTCTATCGTCTGTAAAAGATATATGTGTTCCGGTCTTTTGCTCTGCTTGTAAAGTTTTTCAAGCATTTTTACAAAATCATTGCCCGCTTTATATATCGGTATAACAACATCTACACTGTTTCCCATATTTTACACCTTTCTTTTTGTAAGTCTATGTAATTATTTTTTATCACCATGCCAACAATTTATTTATCACTTATTTTCGCTATTGTTTTCGACACCCAAAATAAAAAATCTCATTACATATGCAAACATTTTTATCACTTATTTTCGCTATTGTTTTCGACACTCCAAATAAAAAATCTCATTACATATGCAAATATTTCATTATTTATTTTTGTCTCTCTCGGCAAGAAGTTTTCCAACAACCTCAACTGCATTCTGTGCATCTTCTGAATAGCCGTCTGCTCCGATTTCATCTGCAAAACCCTGTGTTATAACTGCCCCACCTATAATAACCAGCGTATCCATATTGTTTTCTTTCACAAGATTTACAACCTTTTTCATCTCCATCATAGTGGTTGTCATAAGTGCCGAAAGACCGATTATATCCGCATTATGCTCCTTTGCAGCTTCTATGATAGTCTCTGCCGGGACATCTTTTCCAAGGTCGATAACATCATAACCATAATTTTTAAGCATGAGCACTACAAGATTTTTTCCAATATCGTGTATATCATGCTCAACGGTTGCCATTACTATCGTACCCAAAGGCTCTTTATCTTTATTCTGTGCAAGCACCGGTTCTAACACACCGATACCAAGTTCCATTGTCTCGGCACTTGATATGAGCTGTGGAAGATAATATATCTGTTTATCAAAGAGTTTTCCAACATGCGTTATCGCAGGTATCAGACTTTTATCTATTATAGACTGTGCGTCCGCACCATTGTCAAGTGCTTCCTTCACAAGTTCTTCTATCTTTTTGCTTCTTCCCTTGACAACAGCTTCAAAAAGTTTGTCATCTTTTGGCACATCACTGTCTATATCAGCGGCAGATGTGGTATTTCCTGCCTGTGCCGTAACCTGTGACGCATCTATGTCTCCTGAAAGCACTGAAAGTTTTCTTCCCGTAACCCTGTTTATATATCTTGTATCTGACTCAGGCTTATTCATAAGAAGGTCAGCCGCAAACATTGAATGCATAAGAAGATCCTGTGACGGATTTGCGATTGCCATGGTAAGTCCGTGGCTTATGGCGATACTCATAAAACTACTGTTTACAAACATTCTCTCAGGCAGTCCGAAAGAAATATTTGAAAGACCACACGCCGTTGCCACTCCTATATCATTTTTGCAATACGAAATAGTTTCCATTGTCTCTTTAGCGGCATTTCTGTTTGCCCCTATCGTAGCGACAAGACCGTCAACAACAACATCATCTTTGGTAAGACCAAACTCATATGCCCTCTCAAGAATCGTATGAATAATCTCTTTTTTTTCATCAATATCCTTTGGAAGTCCTGCTTCTGAAAGCGGGAGTAAGATAAACATTGCACCATATTTTCTCGCAACCGGAATAAGTTTTTCAAATTTTTCGGGCTCAAGAGAAATCGAGTTTATCAATGCTCGTCCCGGATAAATTCTAAGTGCTGCCTCAACAACAGACGGATGACTTGAATCTATTGACAAAGGAAGGTTGCTTACAAGAGTAAGTTCATTTACACATTTAAGCATCATTTCTTTTTCATCAATGCCGTTCATACCCATATTTACATCAAGGATAGATGCACCAAACTCCTCTTGCGACTCAGCCATCTCGCAGACCATATCAAGACTTCCCTCACGAAGCTGTGCCTGAAGTGCTTTCTTTCCTGTCGGATTTATCCTCTCACCGATAATAAGAAAATCTCCGTCAAGGTCAATCGGCAGCACATTTCTCTCAGTAGACAATGCTCGCCTTAAGACTTTTCCCTCTCTCTTTTCAAAAGAGCCGCCGTCCTTATAACCTTTCTCAATAAGAAGTTCATTTAAAAGCCTTATATGCTCAGGTGTTGTTCCGCAGCATCCTCCCACAACATCTGCACCAGCCTCAACAAGCGGCATCATTTCTCTTGCAAATTCCTCAGGTCCCATATCATAGATGGTGACACCATCTTCAAGTTTTGGCAGCCCTGCATTTGGCTTTGCCACAATAGGAATATCTGCATATTCTGTCATCGTCTTTACTATCTCAATCATCTTGTCAGGTCCCGTTGAACAGTTTACACCGACCGCATCGACACCAAGAGTAGTCATTACAAGAGCCGCCGTCTCCGGATTTGTACCATAGAGAGTTCTGCCATCCTCATTAAATGTAAGCGTCACCATAACTGGAAGCTCACAAACTTCTTTAGCCGCAATAACTGCTGCCCTGCACTCCTGAAGACTCATCATAGTCTCAACCACAATAAAATCAATACCTGCATCAGCAATGCATCTTATCTGTTCCTTATATATGTCAACAAGTTCCTCAAACATAAGCGGTCCGACAGGATATACCTGTTTTCCCGTCATAGTAATGTCACCTGCTATATAGACTTCTCTGCCTGCTTTCTTTTCCTCATCCGTCAGCCCCTCATCAACGGCAGCTTTGGAAATCTCTACAAGTTTTGTGTTTATCTCAGAAAGCTTGTCATCAAGACCGTACTCCTCAAGTTTAATCCTGTTTCCCGAAAATGTTGGTGCATACAAAACATCACTGCCCGCCTGTATATATTCAATCTGAAGCTGCTTTAAAACTTCGCTGTTTTCAATAATCCACTCCTCAGGGCAGACACCAACCGGCATACCTCTTTTCTGTAAATTTGAACCCGTTGCACCATCAAGTATAAGTTTTGATTTTTTTATTCTATCTCTAAACTCTTTTTTTGTCATAACAATATATAATCCTCATTTCCGAGCGTTTTATCATCACTGCCTGCTCTTATTTATCAAAAGTAATTATAGCCGAAAAGCATTTGTTTTACAACAATTTAATATTATGGTAAACTTAGTGGCACACTATAAATGTGATTATAATTTAATACCGCAAGCACACTCGCAAATCCCCACTTTGTTTTTGCAAGAGTCACTCATCACCTAATGGTAATGGGTTCTCTCTTCAATTTTATAAAACATCACTTAAAAAGGAGCGATTAACATTGAAAACAATAGGAATAGTTGCTGAATATAATCCGTTCCACAACGGACATAAATACCAGATAGAACAGACAAAAAAACAGCTTGGTGCTGACAATGTTGTTGTCGTAATGAGCGGCAATTTTGTCCAGCGTGGCGGCGTTGCGTGGACAGATAAATATCTCCGCACAAAAATGGCAATAGATTGTGGTGCTGACTTTGTCTTTGAACTTCCAACTGTTTTTGCATGTGCAAGTGCTGAAACTTTTGCCCTTGGCTCTGTAGCACTCCTTGACTCTCTCGGTTTTGTCGATGAAATCTGTTTTGGCAGTGAAGAAGGAAATCTTGAAATACTTGAAAAGATTTCTTCTATATTAAATAGCAATGATTATATTAAAGAACTTGAAATATACTTGAAAAAAGGGATATCATTTCCTGTCGCACGAGAGGAATATCTAAAACAGCATATGCCCCAATATCGTGATATCCTCCCAACACTTTTAAAACAGCCAAACAACATATTAGGAATTGAGTATATAAAAGCACTAAAAAGAATAGGAAGCCATATCAAACCCGTTACGATAAAAAGGATTGACAATGGTTATCATTCGACAAGCCTTGATAGTACTCCCACTCTTTCAGACAACACCTGTAATTTAATTCCAAACAGAAATATGCAAAATACAAACAAAAATGTTTGCTGCAGTCCTGACTCTAAAAAAGAAATATATTTGTCTGATAAAGAAAATAACAAATTCAGTTCAGCATCTGCAATAAGAACATCATTTGAAAAGTTAAACTTTTTTTCAGATATAAATAAAAAAGAAGCAGCTTTAACTACTATCACTACGCATGTACCTGAACCTGTCATAAATATTTTAAAAAATAATCTTACACGATTTCCAGCCGACAACACCCTTTTCTCTGATATGCTGTATTTTAAGCTCTTATCATTAAAAAAAGAAGATATGCCGTTAGGAATTTATAGTGATATTTCTCCCGAATTATCCGACAGAATATATAATAATCTGCCATATTACAAAGGCTTTGACAACTTTGCAGACATCTTAAAGACAAAGCAATATACACACACACGCATCACAAGAGTGCTTACACATATTCTGCTTGATATAAAAAAAGAAGACATAGAGCTGTTTATAACTAAGCTTTATCCTAACAGAGATAAACCGCTTACAAAAAATTCACAGGCTGATGAGCATGATAAAAATATTACGGTTTTTATGCCGACTTTAGCATATGCCAGACTTTTAGGAATGAACAAAAACAAAAGCGGACTTCTTCGCAATATAAAAAATATTCCTCTTATCACAAAAGTTGCTGATGCAGACAAAAGCTTTGAAAGATTTCTGTCACAATTCCAAACTGACAATGTGTTTTCCAAAAAGCCTGCACAAGCAAATGAAAGTAACGGCAATAACGCCGTATCTATAACAGACAAACAGCACTTACAATATATGAAACAGCTTCAAAAAATGTTTAAATATGACCTGTTTGCAGCAGATTTGTATCGTTTCTGCACTCACAACCATGTTCCCGATGAATATCGCGCAGGAGTTTATATTTTGCATTGACTGAAGTAAATAAAGAAATACACACTGGAGGTAACGATAATGTTATTAAAAAATATGTCAGACTATTTTACAAAGAAAGAATTATTATTATGGATAGGTTCAATACTCACAATATTGATATCATTTATTCTTTTTAAAGGTGACAATACACTGTCACTTATAGCATCACTCATCGGTGTTACATCACTTATATTTTGTGCAAAAGGAAATCCGTTTGGACAATTTCTCATAATCATATTCAGTTTACTTTATGGAATTATTTCATTTTCATATGCATATTACGGCGAAATGATAACTTATCTTGGCATGACTGCACCAATAGCTTTGTTTTCAATGATTACATGGCTTAAAAATCCTTATGAAGGCAATAAATCAGAAGTCGAAGTGAAACATCTTAAGTTGAAGGATATTATACCTATGATAATCCTGACCGTTATTGTAACCTTTGTTTTTTATTTTATATTGGATTATTTTAATACGGCAAATCTTGTTCCGAGTACATTTTCAGTCACAACAAGCTTTCTTGCGATTTATCTGACAACAAAAAGAAGCCCTTTTTATGCAGTTGCATATGCCACAAACGACCTTGTGCTTATCGTACTTTGGAGCCTTGCCGCAAAAACAAATATTACATATGTTTCTGTGGTCGTCTGCTTTGCAGTATTTTTGTTAAATGATATTTACGGATTCATAAACTGGCAAAAAATGCATAAACGACAGACAACAGTTGAAATGTGCCAGTGATACATTTCACCTGTTGTTTAGCAGAATAATTATTAGTCAAGTGGATATTCACAATCCGCTTTGCTGCCTGATAGTGTTAAATTTGATGGTAACATCACTTTTTACACTCTTTTTAATCTTATGCTTTCGGTTTTAATGGGCCATAATATATTGCAAAAGGAATGTTAAATTCATAAATATCTTTGCAAATATACCATATCTATTAACTGTACACCGACCTCATAGATTGGGTGATTATAATTATCGGTAAAGAAATTGGGAATCTTGTGAGAACGGATAAATCCACATTTTTCATAAAATGGTATTGTCAATGGACTGTCACCTGTTCCAACCTGCAAAATAGAATATTCTTCTGCATATTTTTCTGCAAGGAAGTCTATCAGAGCTTTACCATAGCCATTTCCTTGGTTCTTTGGATCAACTGCGATATTTTTAATTTCAAGTATTCCATTATCTTCATCAGTAACGACACATTCAGCTTTTACATTACCATCTTCAAGTACATACATAGTACC
>OJNY01001057.1_pt1 | contig 18877 bp, 11 predicted proteins | sample 1597931 | NCBI WGS metagenome assembly OJNY01 (sample SAMN01915209, study PRJEB22387) | human gut metagenome | isolation source: stool | host: Homo sapiens | place: USA
ATCGTCAAGGGCGTGGCCGAGGGCTGCGTGCAGGCGGGCTGCTCCCTGGTGGGCGGCGAGACTGCCGAGCACCCCGGCATGATGCCCGAGGATGAGTATGACCTGGCAGGCTTCACTGTCGGCGTGGTGGACAAGGCCAAGATTTTGGACAACTCCACGATGCAGGCGGGCGATGTCATCATTGCCCTGCCCTCCACCGGCGTGCACTCCAATGGCTTCTCGCTGGTTCGCAAGATTTTTGACATTGACAACCACCCCGAGGTGTTGCAGAAAACCTTTGACGGCATGGACAAGCCTTTGGGCGAGGCCCTGCTGGCCCCCACGAAGATTTACGTCAAGCCTGTGCTGGCCGTTATGGACGAGCTGACCGTCAAGGGCGTGTCCCATATCACTGGCGGCGGCTTCTATGAGAATATTCCCCGCAGCCTGAAGAAGGGCTGTGCAGCCCGCATTGCCAAGGCCGATGTGCGCACCCCTGCCCTGTTTGACGTGATGCAGCGCGAGGGCGGCATTTCCGAGCACGATATGTTCAACACCTTCAATATGGGCGTTGGCATGGTGCTGACCGTTGCCCCCGAGGATGCGGACAAGGCCATTGCGATTCTGAAGGCCCACGGCGAGGACGCCTACCGTCTGGGCACCATCGTTGAGGGTGACGGGGTCGAGCTGGTATGAAGCGTGTAGCGGTACTGGTATCGGGCGGCGGCACCAACCTGCAGGCCCTGCTGGAAAGTGAGCGCCGCGGCGAAAACCCGAACGGAAAAATCATGCTGGTGGTTGCCAGCAAACCCGGCGTGTATGCGCTGGAGCGCGCCGCCAATTTCGGCGTGGAGAGCGCGGTTGTCAGCCGTAAGGACTACGCCGACAGCGCCGCCTTTGACACCGCACTGCTGGAGGTGCTGCAAAGCCACCAGATTGACGTGGTGGTGCTGGCAGGCTTTTTGAGCGTGCTGGGCGAGAAGGTCATTGCGGCCTACCGCAACAAAATTCTGAACGTCCACCCCAGTCTGATTCCCAGCTTCTGCGGCCCCGGCTACTATGGCCTGCGCGTACATGAGGCAGCGCTGGCCCGCGGCGTAAAGCTGACCGGCGCAACCGTCCACCTTGTGAACGAGGAATGTGACGGCGGGCCGATTCTGCTGCAGAAGGCCGTGGCTGTTCAGCCCGGTGACACCCCCGAGACATTGCAGAAGCGCGTCATGGTCGAGGCCGAGTGGCAGCTGCTGCCCAAGGCACTGGCGATGGTGTGCAGTGACGAGGTATAAACAATGAAAAAGAATCTGTACAAATATCTGGCCGGAAATGAATACCCGGGCCGCGGCATTGTGCTGGGGCAGAGCCCTGATGGCCAGAAGGCGTTTGTGGCCTACTGGATTATGGGCCGCAGCGCCAACAGCCGCAACCGCGTGTTTGAGCCCATCGAGGGCGGCATCCGCACGGTAGCCGCCGACCCCGCCAAGCTGGAGGACCCGCATCTGATCATCTACAATGCGGTGCTGACCCTGCGCGAGACCACCGTGGTGACCAACGGCGACCAGACCGACACGATTGCCCAGTTTATGAACGGCAACCTTTTCCCCGGCTACAGCTTTGAAGCCGCCCTTGCCACCCGCACCTTTGAGGATGACGCCCCCAACTTCACACCGCGCATCTCCGGCGTGATGGATATGCGCCGCGGCGGCTACAAGCTGTCCATCGTCAAATCCAACGAGGGCCGCGCCGACAGCGTGCAGCGCCAGACCTTCGATTACCCCCAGCCCATGGCCGGGGAGGGACATTTCATCAGCACCTACGTCAAGAACGGCGCGCCGATTCCCAGCTTTGCCGGGGAGCCGCTGCGCGTGGCCATTGACACCAACGATGCCGACGCCTTTGCCAAAAAGCTGTGGAAGAACTTGAACGCTGACAACAAGGTCAGCCTGTTTGTCCGTAGCATTGAGCTGGAGACCGGCGCCTATGAGGACATTATTCTGAACAAATACACCGCTGTGGAGGGTTAATATGAACGAATTTCAACTGAAATACGGCACAAACCCCAACCAGAAGCCCGCCCGCATCTATATGGCCGATGGCAGTGACCTGCCGGTACAGATTCTGAACGGCCGCCCGGGCTACATCAACTTTCTGGATGCCTTCAACTCCTGGCAGCTTGTGCGCGACCTGAAGAAGGCGCTGGGCCAGCCCGCCGCCGCCAGCTTCAAGCACGTCTCCCCCGCCGGTGCCGCCATCGGCCTGCCGCTGGACGATACCCTGCGCGCCATGTACCACATTGCGCCGGAGACCGAGCTCTCCCCGCTGGCCTGCGCCTATGCCCGCGCCCGCGGTGCGGACCGTATGTCCAGCTTCGGCGACTGGATTGCACTTTCCGATGTCTGCGATTTGTCCACCGCCAAGCTCATCCAGCACGAGGTATCAGACGGCATCATTGCCCCCGGCTATGATGCAGACGCACTTGAGGTGCTGAAGGGAAAGAAAAAGGGCAACTACGCCATTGTGCAGATTGACCCCGGCTACGAGCCGCAGCCGCTGGAAACCCGCACGGTCTTTGGCGTGACCTTTGAGCAGGGCCGCCAGGATTTGGCCATTTCCAACGAGACGATGCTGCAGAACATTGTGACCGAGAACAAGTTCATCAGTGACGAGCAGCGCCGCGATCTGATTATCAGCCTGATCGTGCTGAAATACACCCAGTCCAACAGCGTCTGCTACGTGCAGGACGGCCAGACCATCGGCGTGGGCGCAGGCCAGCAGAGCCGCGTACACTGCACCCGCCTGGCCGGTCAGAAGGCCGACAACTGGCAGTTGCGCCATATGCCCAAGGTGCTGGCCCTGCCCTTCCGTGACGATGTGGCCAAGCCCAACCGTGACAACGCGATTGACGTCTATATCGGCGACACGCCGGAGGACGTGATTGGCGATGATGTCTGGGCCGAGACTTTTACCGAGCAGCCTGCCCCGCTGACCGCTGCGGAAAAGCGCGCGTGGCTGGACGCCGTGACCGGCGTTTCTCTGGGCAGCGATGCCTTCTTCCCCTTCGGCGACAACATTGAGCGTGCACGCCGCAGCGGCGTGACGGCCATCGTGCAGCCGGGCGGCTCCATCCGCGATGGGCAGGTCATTGACACCTGCAACAAATATAACATTGCCATGGCGTTCTGCGGCATCCGGCTGTTCCATCACTGATATTTTTCATCGCGCCTGCGGCGTTTTTTCCGCCGCGGGCTGTTGGTGTTTTACAGGAGGTTTCCCCTATGAAAATTCTGGTTGTTGGCGGCGGCGGGCGTGAGCACGCCATCATCCGCGCACTGAAAAAGAGCCCCCGCTGCACCGAAATCTGGTGCGCGCCCGGCAACGGCGGCATCAGCTATGATGCACACTGCAAGGCCATCCCGGCCACCGATGTGGACGCCATGGTCAAGTTTGCCAAGGAAGAAGCCTTTGACTACGCGGTAGTCGCACAGGATGACCCGCTGGCGCTGGGCATGGTGGACGCGTTGGCCGCCGTCGGTATTCCGGCCTTCGGCCCCGACAAGGCCGCGGCCCGCATTGAGGCCAGCAAGGTGTTCAGCAAGGATTTGATGAAGAAATACGGCATCCCCACCGCCAAGTATGAAACCTTTGACAACCCCGAGAAGGTCATGGACTACATCCGTGCCGAGGGCAAATACCCGGTCGTCATCAAGGCAGACGGTCTGGCGCTGGGCAAGGGCGTGCTGATTTGCCAGAATGAGCAGGAGGCTGCCGACGGCGTCAAGGAGATTATGCTGGACAAAAAGTTCGGTGCCTCCGGCAACCACGTGGTTGTGGAGGAGTTTCTGACCGGCCCCGAGGTCAGCGTGCTTTCCTTCTGTGACGGCAAGACCGTCAAGCCGATGGTGTCCAGCATGGACCACAAGCGTGCGCTGGACCACGATGAGGGCCTGAACACCGGCGGCATGGGCACGGTGGCCCCGAACCCCTACTACACGCCGGAAATTGCCGAGCGCTGCATGAAGGAGATTTTCCTGCCCACCGTTGCGGCCATGCAGGCCGAAGGCTGCCCCTTCAAAGGTTGCCTCTATTTCGGCCTGATGCTGACCCCCGACGGCCCCAAGGTTATTGAGTACAACTGCCGCTTTGGCGACCCCGAGACACAGGTGGTGCTGCCCCTGCTGGAAAGCGACCTGCTGACCGTGATGGAGGCCACCACCAACGGCACACTGGCCGAAACCGAGGTCAAGTTCCGCGACGGCGCTGCCGCCTGCGTGATTTTGGCCAGCGGCGGCTACCCGGTTGCCTACGAAAAGGGCAAGGAGATTACCGGTCTTGCCGCCGGTCAACTTGACGCGAAGGGCGTGACGGTGTATCATTCAGGTACAGCCCTTCAAAATGGTACGCTTGTCACCAACGGCGGCCGCGTGCTGGGCGTGACCGCCACGGCCAACACCCTGCCTGAGGCTCTGAAAAAAGCCTACGCCGCAACGGAGGGTATCCACTTTGACAAGCTGCACAAGCGCAGCGACATCGGCGCACGTGCGCTGGCGGCGATGCGCTGAACCCACTTCCTGCAAATTCAACTCTCAGGAGGAAATACAATGGTATATCGCATTTATGTTGAGAAAAAGCCCGGCTTCGACGGCGAAGCGCAGGGCCTGCTGCATGAGCTGGTCGATCTGGTTGGCATCAAGAGCCTGACCGGCTTGCGTCTGCTGAACCGCTATGACGTGGAGGGCATCGACAACGTGCTGTTCCAGCAGGCTGTGCCCACCGTTTTCAGTGAGCCGCCGGTCGATGTGACCTATGACAAGCTGCCCGAGGCCGAGAATGTTTTTGCGGTCGAGTATCTGCCCGGCCAGTTCGACCAGCGCGCCGACTCTGCCAGCGAGTGCATCCAGCTGCTGAGCCAGGGCGAGCGCCCCGCCGTGCGCTCCGCCCGCGTCTACCTGCTGCAGGGTGCGCTGACCGAGGACGACCTTGCCGCCATCAAGAAGTATGTCATCAACCCGGTCGAGGCCCGCGAGGCCAGCCTGGACGAGCGCACCACCTTGAAGATGGAGTTTGCCATCCCCACCGAGGTTGAGACGCTGACCGGCTTCACTGCGCTGGACGAGGACGCGCTGGAGGCCTTCCGCACCGAGAAGGGTCTGGCAATGGACCACGCCGACATCGTGTTCTGCCAGAATTACTTCAAGTCCGAGCACCGCGACCCGACCATCACGGAAATCCGCCTGATTGACACCTACTGGTCTGACCACTGCCGCCACACCACCTTTGGCACGATTCTTGACGATGTCAAGATTGATGATGCTGTGGTGCAGGCCGCCTTTGACCGCTATATGGCCCTGCGTGCCGAGACCGGCCGCGACCAGAAGAACCGCACCCTGATGGACTGCGCTACCATCGGTGCCAAAGCCCTCAAGCAGCGCGGTATTCTGCAGAACCTTGACGAGAGCGAGGAAATCAACGCCTGCACGGTCAAAATCAAGTGTGACGTGGACGGTGAGCAGCAGGACTGGCTGTTCCTGTTCAAGAACGAGACCCACAACCACCCCACCGAGATTGAGCCCTTCGGTGGTGCAGCCACCTGTATCGGCGGTGCCATCCGTGACCCGCTTTCCGGCCGCAGCTATGTCTATCAGGCCATGCGCGTGACCGGCGCTGCTGACCCGCTGAAGCCCGTCTCCGAGACGATGCCCGGCAAGCTGCCCCAGCGCAAGCTGGTCACCACCGCAGCCGCGGGCTATTCCAGCTACGGCAACCAGATTGGCCTTGCCACCGGTCAGGTAGCCGAGCTCTACCACCCCGGCTACGCCGCCAAGCGGATGGAAATCGGTGCCGTTGTGGGTGCAACCCCCGCCAGCCATGTCCGCCGCGAGGAACCCGCCCCCGGCGATGTGGTCATTCTGCTGGGCGGCCGCACCGGCCGTGACGGCGTCGGCGGTGCCACCGGCTCCTCCAAGGCACACAAGCTGACCAGTCTGGAAACCTGCGGTGCCGAGGTGCAGAAAGGCAACGCGCCCATCGAGCGCAAGCTGCAGCGCCTCTTCCGCCGCGAGGACGCCTGCCGCCTGATCAAGCGCTGCAATGACTTCGGCGCGGGCGGTGTTTCCGTGGCCATCGGCGAGCTGGCCGACGGCCTGCACATCGATCTGAACAAGGTTACCCGCAAGTACGAGGGTCTGGACGGCACCGAGCTGGCCATCTCCGAGAGCCAGGAGCGTATGGCCGTGGCCGTTGCTGCCGAGGATGCCGAGACCTTTATGCAGTATGCTGCCGAAGAAAACCTCGAAGCTACGATTGTTGCCACCGTGACCGAGGAAAAGCGTATGCGCGAGGTCTGGAACGGCAAGACGATTGTTGACCTCTCCCGCGAATTTCTGAACTCCAACGGTGCCGAGCGCCACGCCAGCGCCCACATTCTGGCCGGCCACAGCTGGCAGCCGCACTTTGCCGGCAACACCTTTGAGGAAAAAATGGCGTCCATGGTCTCTGACCTGAACGTCTGCAGCCAGAAGGGTCTGGGCGAGCGCTTTGACTCCACCATCGGCGCGGCCACCGTGCTGATGCCCTACGGCGGCAAGTACCAGCTGACCCCGACCATGGCCATGGCCGCCAAGCTGCCTGTGGACGGCGAGACCACCACCTGCAGCGGTATGGCGTGGGGCTTCAACCCCTATCTGACCGAGGCCGACCCCTACCGCGGCGCTTATCTGGCTGTGGTCGAGAGCGTGACCAAGCTGGTCTGCGCAGGCTTCCACCACAAGGATATGTACCTGACCTTCCAGGAATATTTTGAGCACATGAATGATAAGCCCGAGCGCTGGGGCAAGCCGCTGGCTGCCCTGCTGGGTGCGCTGGATGCACAGATGGGTCTGGGCATTGCGTCCATCGGCGGCAAGGACTCCATGTCCGGCAGCTTTGAGGGGCTGGACGTGCCCCCGACACTGGTCAGCTTTGCCACCGCAGTCGGCAACACGCATGACGTGCAGAGCCCCGAGTTCAAGAAGGCCAACAGCTCGGTTGTCATTCTGCGCCCCAACTGCAAGAACGGTCTGCCCGAGGTCGGCAGCCTGATTGCCATTTACAAGGCCGTTGAGCAGATGATTGATGAGGGCAAGGTGCTGGCCGCCGCCACCCCCGGCTACGGCGGTGTGGCCGAGGCCCTGTTCAAGATGTGTGTCGGCAACCATGTCGGCCTGCAGCTGTCCAACGATATCGACCTCGACAGCCTTTTCAAGCCCGCCTACGGTGCGGTCATTCTGGAGCTGCTTGACCCCTCTGCCGGTGAGTTCCTCGGCTTCACCACCGTGGATTACACGCTGGAGGCCGAGGGCAAGCACATCGACCTGGCCCGCCTGCAGGAGCTGTGGGAGGCCAAGCTGGAACCGGTGTTCCCCTACCGCAAGCCCGGCGAATTTGTGCCCGCGCTGGAGCATGACTGCCCCGCCAACAAGCGCGTAGCCCCTGCTGTGCGCCTTGCCACGCCGCGCGTGATTATCCCTGTTTTCCCCGGCACGAACTGCGAGTATGACACGGCCCGCGCCTTCCGCCGTGCCGGTGGTGACCCCCATATTCTGGTGCTGAAGAACCTGACCCCCGCCGATGTGGCCGAGAGCTGCGAGGCGCTGGTGAAGGAGCTGGACGAGGCACAGATTCTGATGCTGCCGGGCGGCTTCTCCGGCGGTGACGAGCCGGACGGCTCCGCCAAGTTCATTGCAGCCTTCTTCCGCAATCCTGCTGTGGCTGATGCTGTCAACCGCCTGCTGAACCAGCGCGACGGTCTGGCACTGGGCATCTGCAACGGCTTCCAGGCGCTGATTAAGCTGGGCCTTGTCCCCTACGGCGAAATCCGCCCCATCACTGAGAATGACCCGACGCTGACCTTCAACACGATTCACCGCCATCAGTCCATGCTGGTGCGCACCCGCGTGGCCAGCAACAAGAGCCCGTGGCTGAGCAAGTGCGACATCAACGATGAGCACCTGATTGCCATCAGCCACGGTGAGGGCCGCTTTGTCTGCAACGAGCAGCTGCTGAACCAGCTTATCGACAACGGCCAGATTGCCACCCAGTATGTGGATCTGACCTGCCGCCCGACGATGGACCTGCGCTACAATCCCAACGGCTCTGTGCTGGCCATTGAGGGCATTACCAGCCCGGACGGCCGTGTCTTTGGCAAGATGGGCCACAGCGAGCGCAGCGGCGAGCTGCTGTACAAGAACGTCACCGGCGACAAGTACCAGCCGATTTTTGAGGGCGGCGTAAACTACTTCAAGCTGTAAGAAAGTTGAGGACTTTTTCCATGGCACAACATGACAGATACATTTCCCCCTTCAGCACCCGGTACGCCTCTGACGAGATGCAGTACATCTTCTCGGAGGACAACAAGTTCCGCACCTGGCGCAGACTGTGGATTGCGCTGGCCAAGGCCGAGCAGAAGCAGGGTCTGGCCATCACCGATGAGCAGATTGCCGAGCTGGAGGCGCACAAGGATGACATCAACTATGAGGATGCCATTGCCCGCGAGAAGCTGGTCCGCCACGATGTGATGAGCCACGTCTACGCCTACGGCCTGCAGTGCCCCAAGGCAAAGGGCATCATCCATCTGGGTGCCACCAGCTGCTATGTCGGCGATAACACCGATGTTATCATCATGCGCGAGGGCCTGCAGCTTGTCCGCAAGAAGCTCATCGGCGTGCTGGCAAACCTTGCCAAATTTGCCGATGAATACAAGGCCATGCCCTGCCTGGCCTACACCCACTGCCAGCCCGCCCAGCTCACCACCGTGGGCAAGCGCGCCACCCTCTGGATGAACGAATTGTACATGGATTTAGAGGAGGTTGACCACCAGATTTCCCAGCTGGCGCTGCGCGGCGTCAAGGGAACCACCGGCACGCAGGCCAGCTTTGTGGAGCTGTTCAACGGCGATTCCGCCAAAATCAAGGCGGTCGAGGCGGACGTCTGCGCCCAGATGGGCTTTGACAAGGTCGTGCCGGTCTGCGGCCAGACCTACAGCCGCAAGGTGGACTACAACGTCCTGTCCGCCGTGGCCGGTATCGGTCAGAGCGCAATGAAAATGGCCACCGACATCCGCCTGCTGGCCAACTTCAAGGAGATGGAAGAGCCGTTTGAGAAGAACCAGATTGGCTCTTCTGCTATGCCGTACAAGCGCAACCCCATGCGCTGCGAGCGTATCTGCGCTCTTAGCCGCTACCTGATGGTGGACGTGCTGAATCCCGCCATCACCGCAGGCACCCAGTGGTTTGAGCGTACCCTCGACGATTCCGCCAACAAGCGCATTGCCATGGCGGAGGGTTTCCTGGCCGCCGATGCCGTTCTGAATATCCTGCTGAACGTTTCTGACGGGCTGGTTGTCTACCCGAAGGTTGTCCGCGCCCGCGTTATGGCCGAGCTGCCCTTTATGGCCAGCGAGAACATTATGATGAAGGCCGTCAAGAAGGGCGGCGACCGTCAGGAGCTGCACGAGCGCCTGCGTGAGCACGCTGTGGCCGCCGCCGCGGTTGTCAAGCAGGAGGGCAAGCCCAACGATATGATTGCCCGCGTGGAGGCTGACCCCGCCTTCGGCCTGAGCCGTGAGGAGATCGAGGCTGAGCTCTCGCCCGAAGCCTTCACCGGTCGCAGCGCCGAGCAGGGCACCGAGTTCCTGCGTGACGTCATCCAGCCTGTGCTGGACGCCAACAAGGAGGATCTTGGCCAGCACGTCGAGCTGAGCGTCTAAGCCCTTTCCCGCATCAAAAGTACAAAAATCCCGCTGACCGGATGCAACCCGGTCAGCGGGATTTATTTTGTCTGGTTATTCTGCCGCAGCGGCGTCCCCTGCATCCCCTGCGTTTTCCGCAGGCTCAGGGGTGGGTTCGGGTTCCGGGGTCGGGGTCGGGGCGGCCTCCTCCGGCGCAAAGTAGGCGCGGATATCACCGTTTGACTGCTGGGTGGAAATGTCCAGCACGCCGCGGTCACTGTCCGCAAGCCCCTTTTCGGGGTCTGCCAGCGCCGCTGCGGCCAGCCGCAGCTTGTAGGGCAGATTGGTCTCACTGCCCAGCCGCACCACCACACGGTTCTGGTAGGTGAACTCAATATCGCTCAAATCCTGTACGTCCAGCGCCGTGGTGCCGTCAAACAGGCCGTTTGCCTGCAGATTTTCCATCAGCTCGGTCAGGGTATCGGCGGCGGAGGCCTGCAGGCCCGCGGTCTCGGCGGTGGCCTGCTCTGCCCCCAGCAGGGAGTTGTAGCTCTTGGGGGTGATGTGTGCGCCCACCGCAGGCGTGAAGCCGTCCGGCAAGGCGATGTTCAGCAGCGTAAGGCCATCCGGCTGGCTTGCATCGGTGCGCAGGATTTTGAGGGAATCGCTCAGCACCATCCAGCCGCCGGAATACGCACAGGCAAACCGTTCCTGCGCGGGCTGCACCTTGATGATGACGGTGGCGGGCAGCTGAATATCCACCTCCACCTGTTCCAGATACGGGAACTGCTGGGCCAGCTGCTGCGTTTTCTCGGCAGTGGAGAAGCCGAACAGGTTGGAGTTTGCCTCCACACCCAGCGCGGTCAGCAGCTCCTCCTCCGTGTAAATGCCGGTGTCTGCAGGGGTGGTGCGGTCCATATTTTCCACCCGGAAAATCGTGACCTTGAACAGCAGATTGACCGACACAAACGCGCCGACCGCCAGCACCGCCAGCACGCCCAGAATCCCGAGTGCGCGGCGGCGGTTGCGGCGGCGGATGATTTCCGCCTGGGTGACACGGCGCTGCTTTTGGGGCGCGCCGGGGCGGTAACCGGGCTTCTGCGGGTTAATCTGCTGGCTGGGGCGCGGCGGGCGCTGGGCGTTCTGCCTTGGCCGCGCCGCCTGCTGCCGTGCCGTGGACTGCTCTGGGGCGGGCGCGCCGCGCTTTTCCAGCCCGATACGGCTGCCAAGGCCGCGCCGTGGGCCCTGTGCATGGGAGCCGTTCGCGGATTTCTGCCTGCGGCTGCGCTGGTTGTTGTCCATGCGGGGAACGGCTCCTTTCTTTCCATTTGCAGCCAGCTTACTGCTGCATCAGTTCCATCAATTTTTCGGTAATCAAGTCAAGACTGTGCGGGTTGCCCAGCGTTTTGGCGTTGGCGCCCATCTCTGCCAGCTTGCCGGGGGTGTTCAGCAGGCTCTCGACCGTCTGCACCAGCCCCTCGCCAGTCAGGTTCTTTTCCTCTATCACAACGGCGGCTCCGGCCTTTTCCAGCTCCAGCGCGTTAAAATACTGGTGGTTCTCCGCCACATTCGGGCTGGGAATCAGCACCGCGGCGCGGCCCACTGCTTCAATTTCGGCCAGCGTCAGCGCGCCGGAGCGTGCAATGACCAAATCCGCCGCGGCCAGCAGCTGCGGCATATTGTTAATATACTCCGTCACCACAAGGTTTTCGCCGGGGGCAAAGCCCTTCTCTTTTTCCAGCGATTCAAACAGCTTGACGCCGCGGCTGCCAGTGGCGTGCAGATGCAGCACCTGCTGTTGGGTGTTGTGCTCCCACGCGCAGAGGTCAGCCACCACCTGATTGATGCGGTCCGCACCCAGACTGCCGCCGAAGCTGAGAATCACCGTGCGCTCCCCTGCGTTCAGCTTGGCGCGGGCGGCGGCGCGGTCAGCGGTCAGCACCTCGGGGCGGACAGGGTTGCCCACCACGGTGGTCTTTTCCGGTGCACCGAGCTTTTCCACCGCGTCTGCGCTGGCGGCCAGGACGATGTTGACCTCCTTGGCCAGCAGCTTGTTCGTCACGCCGGGGAAGGCGTTCTGCTCATGGATGGCCGTCTTGATGCCGCGGCGGGCGGCGGCGCGGACGATGGGCCCGCTGACATAACCGCCGCAGCCGATGACCAGATCCGGCTGCACCTCATTCAGAATTTTCTTGGTGCGCGGGCCGGACAGCGCCAAATGCCAGACAGCCACGATATTGCGGCCGATGTTTTCCAGATTGATTTTGCGTTGGAAGCCGTTGATTTCGATGTGGTGGAATGGGTAGCCCGCCTTGGTGACAAGGCCATATTCCATACCCTCGCGCCGGCCCGCAAAGTGTATTTCCGCTGTGGGGTCGGCGGCCTTCAGCGCACCGGCAATCGCCAGCGCGGGATTGATGTGACCGGCTGTGCCGCCGGCAGCAATAAGAACACGCATTGATAACCCTCCCGAGTGAAACTCCGTGCAAATATCGTTTACTCTGTCCGCTTGCGGTAGCGGGTGCGCTGCAGCAGGCGGTCGGTTTCGGCCTGATGCTGCTCCGCCAGGCGCGCCTCCCGGGCATTACCTGCGCGGGATATGCTCAACAGTATGCCCATCTCGCCCAGCAGCATCAAAAGACTTGTGCCGCCGTAGGAGAAAAACGGCAGACTGATGCCGGTATTGGGCAGCAGCGCCGTGCCGACGCCGATGTTCAGAAACACCTGCCACGCCACCTGCGAGATAATGCCGATGCCCAACAGGGTACCGTACAAATCCGGCGCACGCAGCGCAATAAAGACGCCCTGCACCACCAGCGCCGCAAATAGCGCGATAAGGGCAATCGCCCCCACAAAGCCGAGCTCCTCGCCCACAACGGAAAAGACGAAGTCATTTTCCGCGTAAGGCAGCCACTGGTGCTTCTGCACGCTGTTGCCGATGCCCACACCGAACAGCCCGCCGGTGCAGATGGCGTAGATGCTCTGGCGGGTCTGCCACTGCATACCCGCGGTGTTTGTGGGCGTCAGCCCCCAGACACCGCCCAGACGGCCCGCGGCGTAGCCCTCGCCGGTGGCAAGATGTTTCAGAAAGGCAAGGATGCCCGCCACACCCGCCGCGCCCAGTGCAGGCCACCAGCGCATGGCCGAGCCGCTGCAAATCAGCATTGTGGCAAAAATGCCCATCATCAGCATCATGGCGGAGTAATGCGGCTCCTTCCAGAGCAGAAGCATAATAGGAATCAGCGGCAGCAGCGGTAAGCCAAAGCCATAGCGGAGGGTCTTTTTCTTGTCATGATAGCGGTCCAGAATGTCCGCCGTGCAAAGCATAACCGCAAATTTGGCCAGCTCCGACGGCTGGACGGATACCGCGCCGCCCGCAAAATAGACCCAGCGGTAGGTGCCGTTGGTATCCTCCGGGCTTAGCAGGGCCGCAATCAGCAGCACCAGCGTGATGATGTAAAAACTCTCGTTCATATAGCGCAGGGCACGGTAGTTGATGTTGGACACCAGCCACATAACGCCCAGCCCCACCACCGCAATGATGGTCTGCGGGCGGATGAAGTGGTAGACATCGCCGTAGTTTGTGTAGCCGTTGGAATAGCTGGCCGAAAACAGCATCACCAGCCCATAGCACATAATGACAATCAGTGTGGCCACAAACCCATGGGAAAGGTGGCCGCGCTCCATTTTAGGCAGGCGGATGACCGCCAGCATACGCAGAATATTGCCGATGGTATGGTCAAACAGGATACTGAGCAGACTTACTGCCATATTCATAAGCAGTCACCTCCCCCGACAGGGTAAGAACAAAATAAGAGCCGGGTGGGCCCGGCCCTGTAAATTATGCAACGCAGATGTACAGCATACCCATGGCCACGCCGATGGCGGCAATCAGGGCAAAGAAGGCGTCGATTTTGACTTCCTTCCAGCCGCGCATTTCAAAAGCGTGGTGGATGGGCGTCATACGGAAGATGCGCTTGCCGTGCGTGGCCTTGAAGTAGACACGCTGGATGACAACCGTCATAGCATCCCAGATGTACACAATGCCGAAAAACAGCACCAGCTCGGGGCGCTGCATCACAAAGGCCAGCGCCGTGACAATGCCGCCGAAGAACATACTGCCGGTATCGCCCATAAAGACCTTGGCCGGGTAGAAGTTCCAGACCAGAAAGCCCGCGCAGGCGCCCGCTGTAGCGGCGGCAATGAGCGAGACATGGACAAAGCCGAGCAAGCTGCCAGCCAGCAGATAGCCAATCATTGACACAAAGGTCACGCCGGTGCAAAGGCCGTCCAGACCGTCGGTCAGGTTGACCGCATTGACCAAAAAGATGATGCCGAAGAAAGCGATGGGATAGTAGAGCAGCCCCATATCGACCGTGCCGAAAATCGGCAGCTGCACCACGGTGGTGAGCAGCCCCATGCTGTTCAAGCCGAACATAAAGCCGAAGGTCAGGGCAATCTGCAGAATCATCTTCTGCGCCTCGGTCAGGCCCAGATTGCGGTGCTTGAACACCTTGATGAAATCATCCAGAAAGCCAATCAGGCCGGAGCCGAAAGCCAGGAACAGCACCAGCAGCCCCGCCTGCAGCTGGGGCAGGCCCAGCACCTCCGGCAGGCTGGCGTGGAATATGGCCCACACAATGCCAAGGGTGGCCACAATGCCCAGAATAAAGCAGAGGCCGCCCATCGTGGGGGTGCCGTTTTTCTTGTTATGCCAGGTGGGGCCCTCCTCGCGGATGGTCTGGCCAAAGTGCAGACGGTGCAGCACCGGGATGAGTAGCTTGCCTGCCACCGCGGTGATGGCAAAGCCGCCGACAGCTGCCGCCGCCAGCAGAGATGAGATTTGCTCCATGCAGTGATTCCTCCAAATCTAGGGGTCAGCTTACCCCTGCGGCAATTCCTTGTAGAAATCCTGCAGCAGCTGCTCCAGGCCCATTGCGTGGCTGGCCTTGGCCAGAACCGCATCGCCGGGGCGCACGAATTGCCGTAGATATTGTAGCACTTCTTCCGCCGTTTGGCAATGCACAGTTGTAACACCGCGCTCCCTTGCGGCCTGTGCCATGGCTTCGCTGCGGGGGCCGTAGGCAATCACTACCTCCACGCCCGCGTCTGCGGCCCACTCGCCGGTGTGGCGGTGGCCATCCTCGCTGGCATCGCCGAGCTCCAGCATATCCCCCAGCAGCGCAATCTTGCGGGCGTTGGGCAGTGCCTTCAGCACAGAAAGCGCAGCCTTCATGCTGTCGGGGCTGGCGTTGTAGCAGTCCTCCACAAAGGTAACGCCGCCCTTTTCCACAATATGCTGGCGCATACCGGTTGTCTGGTAGGTGGCCAGCGCGGCGGCGCAGCGGGCAGCATCCAGCCCCAGCCGAGTGGCAGCAGCGTAGGCTGCCAGCGCGTCATACACGGTGTGCACGCCCGCGGTGGGGATGAATGCGTTGAAGGTGCCGTATGCCTTATCCACAATTTTGAACGTTGTGCCGTCCGTTCCGGTGGTGATGTCCGTGGCGCGGACATCGACATTCTCAGCGTCGATGCCGAACCACACGGCCTGCAGGCGGGCCGGGACCTGTGCGGTGGGCAGCAGGTCATTGTCCGCGTTCAGCACCAGCGGTGCACTGTCCGGCAGGCCCACGCAAATTTCCATCTTTGCCTTCAGTATATTCTCCCGCGTGCCGAGATTTTCCAGATGGGAGACGCCAATCATCGTGATGATACCCGCCGAGGGCCGCGTGCAGCGGGTCAGGCGCTCAATCTCCCCCGCGTGGTCCATGCCCATCTCGACAACAGCGTACTCAGTATCGTTGTCCAGACGGAACAGCGTGTTGGGCACGCCGATGTCATTGTTCTGGTTGCCCTCGGTTTTCAGCGTATTGCCGAAGGCGGACAGCACGGCATAGCAGAATTCCTTGGTGGTGGTCTTACCCACACTGCCGGTAACACCAATCATCTTGGGGTTGAACAGCATCCGATAGTTGGACGCCATACGAATCATTGCCCGGGCGCTGTCCGGCACAAGCACGGTGCGCTCCGCGGGGACGTCGTCCACCGGGTGGTTGGCAATGATATATTCCGCGCCGTTTTTATACGCAGCGGCGGCAAAGGTATGGCCATCCACACGCTCACCGGGGAAGCAGACGAACACGCAGCCGGGCGCGACCTTGCGGCTGTCCGTCACAACCGACTGGATGGGAACGGGTTCGGCCAGCGTCAGCCCGGCCAGCAGCTCATTGGCAGGAATCTTTTGCATGAATGGGAACCTCCTTGGGATTGAAAATCAGACTTTCTATATAGAAAAAGGAATTGTCTCAGCTTACCCTGCCTCGTTGGCCGGGTCAATCGTGCCGTCATCCTGCACGGGCTCTGCTGCGGCGGTATCCTCGCCGCTGTCCGTGGTCAGCGTAATGACGGTGCCATAGGCGGCGGTACCGCCCGCCGTAACGCTCTGGGCCACCACCTTGCCCTCGCTGCTGCCGCTGAACTGCACGTTCAGGTTGGCAGCCTTGAGCATCTGCTCGGCGAAGGTGCCGGTCTTGCCCTCCACATCGGGCACGGTGGTCATTGCATTCTGGTCGGTGGCCGTGTAGAGATAGACCGTGGAGCCCGCGGGAATCTCGCTGCCGCCGACAGGGTACTGGTAAACAATCGTACCGCTGCTGGGGCCAATCAGCTTGTGCTTAAGGCCCTGACGGTTCAACGTGACCTGCGCATTGGTCCAGGTGTAGTTCAGGCAGGTCTGTACCTTGACGCTGCCGGTGGGGTTGTAGTCCGGGTTCTGCTCGATGCCCAGATAGGGCGCGATCTCGCTGATGATGTTGCCGACCACCGGGGCTACAACCTGACTGGCGTAGTCCTTGACCCAGCGCGGGTCATCCAGCAGGACAAAAACCTCGATTTCGGGGTCGTCAATCGGCAGGACGGCGGCAAAGCTCATCATCTTATAATAGTCGCCGTCACCGCGCAGATGGCGGTCGGTGCGCTCGGCCGTGCCGGACTTGCCGCCGATGCGGTAGCCCGCCACATAGGCGTTGATGCAGGAGTGGTAGTCCCCTTCTCCGTAGACGTTGTTCTCCATCATGGAGAGCAGCTGGCGGCTGACATCCTCGGAGATAACCTGACGGCGGATGTTCGTCTCGGTCTTGCTGACCTCGTTGCCGTCTTTATCGGTGATGGAACCCACCACGTAGGGAGTGACCAGATAGCCGCCGTTGGCAATGGCCGCCACGGCAGTGGCCATCTGCATCGGCGTGATGGACTCGTTCTGGCCGAAGGCCGCCGTGTACAGGTTCGTATCCACCTCGGCCATCTGCTCGGCGCTGTATACTTTGGTCCAGCGGGTCTCGTTGGGCAGGTCAATGCCGGTGGGCTGGGTGAAGCCGAATGCCTGGATATAATCGTAGAAGATCTGCGGCTGTAAGGTCTGCGCGGCCTGGATAAACCACAGGTTGCAGCTGTTGTTCAGCGCCTGGGCCATGTCCTGCTGGCCGTGGGATTTGCTCTCGGCGCAGCGGTAGGTGTGTTCCCACAGTTCGCTGCCCTCATTGACGGTCAGGCTGCCGCCGCAGTAGAAGGTCTGGCTCGTGCTCATGATGCCGGAATCCAGTCCGGCGGAGGCCGTGATGAGCTTGAACACCGAGCCGGGCATATACAGCTCGGTGATGTTCTTATTCTTCCACTGTGCCTCGCGCATCATACCCTGCAGCTGGGTGTACTCGCTGGCGACCTCGTTGCCGTCCTCGTCCACAGTCTTTTCGCGGCTGATTTTTCCATCCGCCACAATGGACGCCACAGCCTTCTCGCCAAGGCGGCCCTCGAGCCAGTCAATATCGTCGGCGTCGATTTCCTCCTTATCCAGAATGTCGGTCATTTTGGTGTCGGTGATTTTATAGGGGTCATTAGGGTCAAACTGTTCAACCGAGGCCATAGCCAGAATGGCACCGGTCTTGACGTTCATCACAATGGCGCTTCCTCGGCCGTGCACCGTGAAGGTGTTCATAGCCTCGGCCAGATACTCCTCCACAACGGCCTGCACGTTTTCGTCAATCGTCAGGTTCAGGTCATTGCCGTCAATAGCCTCATGGACATCGGCCTGCCCTGCGGCCAGCGTGTTGCCGTAGACATCCGTCTCCGCCACACTGCGGCCCGGCGTGCCGGCCAACGTCTCATCGTAGTATTTTTCCAGTCCGTAGGCACCCACGCCGTCACTGTTGCAAAATCCCAGCACCGAGGCCAGGAACTCGCCGTAGGGGTAGCTGCGGGTTGTGGCCTGCTCGGTCGAAAGGTAAAGAATCCGCTTGCCGGTCTTTGCGCCGTCCTCGGGTGCCATGCGGTAGGTGTCGGCGTAGTCAAGTATCGCGTCTGCCACGGGCTTTTCCACGCCCTTGGCCAGCATACGGTACTGGTACGGCTCACCGCTGTCATTTTTGGCGGTCAGCACGGCATAGATGCTATCGGCGGTGGCGTCACCGCCCAGCACACCGGCGATATACTCTGCCGCCGTGCGCAGCTGGTCATCCGTTGCCTCGCTTTTTGCGATGGAGGACGGGTCGGCAACAATATTCCATACCGTGTTGCTCTTAGCCAGCAGCTTGCCGTTGGCGCTGTAGATGGAGCCGCGCAGTGCGGGCAGGGTGGTGTCCTTCAGCTGCTGGGTCACGGCCTCGGTGCGGTAAAGCTCGGCATCGCGCAGCTGCAGGGCGTACAGCTGGTAGACAAGCAGACCGAAAAAGACAATGATAAACACAGCCACACAGAACAGTGTGCGGGTAATCATACCGCTGTCGGCGCGGGTGCGGCGGCGTGGCGGATTGGGTTGGTTGGTTTGTGGCATGAATTTTCCTCTGGTATTTCAAAAAGCCTTTTTACCGTCGGCGGGGACACCGCGCAGCAAAAAGGCTCATAGCTGCCTATTTTTTACGGATTCAGCCCGTCCAGAAGGCTTAGGGCGGCGGTGCGCACGCTGTCCAGCAGACGGCCCGCCTTGTTGGTGCTCTTTTCAATGACGCTCTGGTCCTCCAGCTGCACATAGGTAATCTGGCTGGGGTCCAGCTTTACAAGGCCCAGCTGCCCCTCGGCTACCTCCTGCAGGCTGGCGCGGCTGGTGATGTCGCTCATCTTGGTGCTCAGGTAGTCATATTCGCTCTGGGCGGCGGCCAGTTCGGTATTGATGCTGTTAATCTGGCCGTTCAGCTCCACCAGCTT
>OJNY01001058.1_pt1 | contig 18872 bp, 15 predicted proteins | sample 1597931 | NCBI WGS metagenome assembly OJNY01 (sample SAMN01915209, study PRJEB22387) | human gut metagenome | isolation source: stool | host: Homo sapiens | place: USA
GGGGGCGGGGGAGTGGCTGCTGCTGCCCGCGCCGGGCAGCGAGACGCTGAACACCGGTAAGCTGCGCGTGGTGCGCGGCGGCGCGCTGGCGGGCAGTGTGGTCAAAAAGCGGTTTCAGCCCGCCCACGCGCTGTTTATGGCCTACGGCACCCAGTGCACAAACCGTGAGGAGCTGACCCTGCATGACCCGCGCACGGCCGCGTGGCTGCGCGGGGAGGAAATTGACGCCGCCACCGCGCAGAACGGCTGGTGCGCTGTGCTGGTGGACGGCTTCCCGCTGGGTTGCGGCAAGGTCAGCGGCGGGCGCATCAAAAATCATTACCCGAAGGGCCTGCGCAATCTGCAATAGACACTTGAAAAGCACGCCCTGTTGTGGTATAATATTTTACTGGTAATTATCGGCTGCAACGCCGTTGCCTGTGTGAATACAAATTAGGGGGATTTTTCCATGTCCGGACATAGCAAATGGAACAATATCAAGCGTAAAAAGGAAAAGACCGACGGCGCCCGCGCCAAGGTTTTCACCAAGATTGGCCGCGAAATTGCCGTGGCCGTTAAGGAGGGTGGCGGCAACCCCGCTTCCAACTCCAAGCTGGCGGCCCTGATTGCCAAGGCCAAGGCCAACAGCGTGCCCAACGATAACATTCAGCGCATCATCAAGCGCGCCGAGGGCGGCGATAAGACGGAGTATGAGGCAATAACCTACGAGGGCTACGGCCCCGGCGGTATTGCCGTTATGGTCGAGACCCTCACCGACAACCGCAACCGTACCGCGGCCAATATGCGCCACTACTTTGATAAGTTCGGCGGCAATCTGGGCCAGATGGGCTGCGTCGGCTTTATGTTCACCCAGAAGGGCGTTATCGTTGTCGATCTGGAGGACAAGGATCCCGATGAGCTGATGATGGACGCGCTGGACGCCGGTGCGGATGATTTCGATGCCGACGAGGATGCCGCCGAGGTCACCACCAGCCCTGAGAACTTCACCGCTGTCTGCGATGCACTGGAGAAGAAGGGCTACAAGTTCATCTCTGCCGATGTGGCACAGGTGCCTTCCACCACCACCACGCTGACCGACCCTGACCAGCTGGTTCAGATGGGCAAGCTGCTGGATGCGCTGGACGATGATGACGATGTCCAGAACGCCTGGCACACCCTGGAGAACGAGGAAGACCTCGACCGCTAAACCACAGAATGTAAAAAGAGAGTAAAGGGTGACTTTTGCTCTCTTTTTTTGTACAACGGAACGGTAGGGGCCGGGCATACCCGCCCCCTACAAGCAAGTTTTTAATGAAAAAGGAGCGTTACTATGCCAAAACTCCTTTGCCCGCACTGCCTGCAGCCGTTGGAGGACGGCTATCACGGCGAGTGCCCCCACTGCGGGCGCTCGCTGGAAAACCGCAACCCGGAAGGCGCGCTGCCCTTCGGCACACAGCTGGGCGACAAGTACACCGTGGGTGCCTACCTGAGCGCCGACGGTGACGGTCTGGCCTACCGCGGCGTGCTGAACGCCGAGAAGCGGTTTGTCCTCATCAAGGAATATTTCCCGGTCACACTCTGCAATGGCCGCAGTGCCTCCGGCGCACTGATGCCCAAGGAGGACAAGGAGGTCCTGTTCAAGACCAGCCGCATGGATTTCAAGGACTTGTACGATGATTTGCACAGCCTGACCCCGGCCACCGGTCTGTCCACGATTCTGGACGTTATCGAGGAAAACAACACGGTCTACGCCGTGGAGGAGAGCGAGAAGGGGATGACCCTGTCCCACTATCTCCATCTGCGTAGCCGCACGCTGACCCCCGCCGAGGCCCGCACCCTGCTGCAGCCCATTATGGAGGGCGTGGCCTTGCTGCATAAATCCGGCCTGATTCACCGCGGCATCTGCCCGGACAATATTCTGCTGCCCATTGACGGCACGGCCCGGCTGACCGGCTATGGCACGCTGGCCCTGCGCACCGGCGGCAGCGAGCTGAAAAGCCAGCTCTATCCCGGCTATGCCGCGCCGGAGCAGTATTCCGCCGCAGAATTCAGCGGCCGCTACACCGATGTGTACGCGCTGGCCGCGGTCTGCTACAGGATGGTCACCGGGCAGACGCCGGTGGCCGCGCCCCAGCGCAAGGTGCGGGACAGCATGGAGTCCGCCCACAGCCTGGAAGCGGGCGTGCCTACGTGGTTTTCCCAGGTGCTGGCCTGCGCGCTGCGGCTGGACCCGGCCAAGCGTATGCAGACCGTGCCCGAGCTGATGAGTGCCCTGACCGACCCCAATGTGGCGAACGCCATGTTTGAGCGCGGCGATAACCAGATCAGCACCCGCAAGATTATGGGCGTTTCGCTGGTGGTTATCTTTGTGCTGGTTGTGCTGCTGCTGTGGAGCCTGCTCGGCGGCAGCAAGAGCGATGCGCAGCCCGCCGCTACGCCGCAGCCCACACCGGCAGAGCAGAGCACGCAGGGCGAGACGGTGCCCAAACTTGTGGGGCTGCGCTACGCCACCGACATCAAGGGCAACACCGCCTATGACGGCTACCGCATTGTGATGACCGAGCAGAACTCCGACACGGTGGAGCAGGGGATTGTCATCAGTCAGGATCCGTCGGCGGGCTCTGAAAAGCTGATGGAGGATCAGATACTCCAGATTGTGGTCAGCAGCGGCCCGAATCTTGTGGAGATGCCCGACATAGTGACAGGTAACCCAATATGGAGTCAGGCAAAAAAACAGCTGGATGCATTGGGGATTGTGTATTCTCAACCACTTATAGAAGATAATGATGGGACTGTTGCAGAAGGGTGTGTTGTAAAAACAAGCGTGGTTGCGGGTACTAAAATACAGAAAGGAACAGCAGTTACAGTGTGGATTGCTGGCCCTCGTGACGATACGCTGGTGGCCCAGACGGGGAATGCGGCAGAAGGCAATTCGGCTTCCCCTGAGGGGGAAGCTGTCACCGAAGGTGACTGATGAGGGGCAGGTTTTCCGTGATACCCCGCTAACGGGTGACCACAGGAACGCTGCCCCTCATCCGGCCCTGCGGGGCCACCTTCCAGTCTACGCGCTAAGAGCCGCCTTCGGCGGTTGCGCTCCGACACGCGCCTGCGGGCGCAGCCCCAAGGGGGAAGGTGAAGCAAAACAAAAAAGAGCAGCCTCTTTCGAGACTGCTCTTTTTTGTGCATTTCAGGCAATGCCGACGCGGCGAATTAGTCGCTGACGTAGGGCATCAGAGCCATGTAGCGGGCACGCTTGATGGCAACCGTCAGCTCACGCTGATGGAAAGCGCAGGTACCGGTCACACGGCGGGGAATGATCTTAGCGCGCTCGCTCACGTACTTGCGCAGGCGGGGCAGATCCTTGTAATCGATGTGCTCGACGCGGTCAACGCAGAAGGAGCAAACCTTCTTGCGGCCACGATGCATCGGACGAGAAGAACGATCCATAGCCATTGTGGAAACCTCCTTGTTAGAATGATACTTTCGATTTTAGAACGGCAGGTCGCCCTCATCCTCAATCAGTGCAAAGTCATCGTTGCTGCCGGCAGAATAGCTCGGCGCAGGATTGGCCTGCACAGCGGGGCGGGAAGCGGGGGCTGCCACGGGTGCGCCGTAGCCGGCATCACCCATCGGTGCGGCGTTTGCGGATTTGGGAGCAGCAAAGTTGACGTTGTTGGCCACGATTTCAATCGCGGTGCGGTTGTTGCCGTTCTTATCCTGATACTGGCGGCTCTGCAAACGGCCGTCCACAGCAATCAGGGAACCCTTCTGGAAATACTTGCAGACAAACTCTGCCGTGCGATCCCAGGCAACAACATCCAGCCAGTCAGCCTGACTCTGGCCGTTGGCGTCGCGGCGTCCGCGGTCGCAAGCGATGCGGAACGAGGCAACGTTTTTGCCGGTCGTGGTCTGGCGAAGCTGCGGGTCCGCGGCAAGGCGGCCCATAATAGCAACAACATTCAGCATTGGTTTACTCCTTACTCCTCAACAGCAAGAGTCATGCTGCGAAGAACGCCCTCAGTGATCTTGAAAACGCGGTCCAGCTCAGCCGGGAAATCGGGCTCGCTGGTGAAGCTGATCACCGTGTACACACCCTCGGTCTCATCGTTGATGGGGTAAGCAAGACGCTTCTTGCCCCAATCATCAACAGAATCGATCGTACCATTCGCTGCGATCAGGTTCTTGAACTTGTTGATCAGAGCGTTGGAAGCCTCTTCGTCGAGGTTCGCGGTGGTAACCATCATGGTTTCGTACTTAGCCATATTCTGTGCACCTCCTTTTGGACTTATGGCCCTCTGCCCTAAGCAAAGGGCAAGGAAACTGTGTGATTTCACACAGCATCTAATTATAACAAGGATTTCGCGGCTTGTCAACAGCAAAATCGGCCCTGTACGGCACAAAATTGCGGATTTTTTGGTTAAAAATCTGGACAATCTGTGAAAATGTCCTATTGCTTTTTCTGCCCGCTTTGTTATAATGAGCTTAACAATGCACAAGTCTTGCAAAAGAGAAACGGAGCGTTCGTATGAGAATCGTGGTCATCGGCCTCGGCAAAGTCGGCCGTGCCCTGACCGCCCAGCTTACGGCGGAAAACAATGATATTGTGGTCATCGACCAGAACCCTGACCTGATTGAGGACATTGTCAACATCTATGATGTGCGCGGCGTGCCCGGCAACGGCGGCTGCTATGACGTCCAGAAGGAGGCCTTTGAGGATGGCGCAGACCTGCTGATTGCCACCACCTCCAGCGATGAAATCAACATTCTGGCCTGTCTGGTGGCCAAAAAGCTGGGCACACAGCACACGATTGCGCGTATCCGCAACCCGGAATATGAAAAGCAGCTGCGCTTCATGCGGGACGAGCTGGGGCTCTCGATGGTTGTCAACCCAGAGAAGGCCACGGCGCGTGAGATTGCCCGCGTGCTGCGCTTTCCCACAGCCATCAAGCGTGAGCAGTTCTGCCGCCAGCGCTTTGAGCTGATTGAGTACCGCCTGGCCGAAGATAACCCGCTGGTGGGCCTGCAGCTGGCGGATTTGTACCGCAACATCCGCGTCAAGATTCTGATTTGCGCTGTGGCCCGCGGCAGTGAGACGATTATCCCCACCGGTGCGTTTACACTGCAGGCAGGGGACAAGGTTTATCTGACGGCGTCCGCCCGCGATCTGGAGGCCTTCTTCCGCAAGCTGAACCTTTTTAAAGCGAAGGCAAACAACGTTATGATTGTCGGCGCCAGCCGGATGGCCTACTATCTGGTCAAGGAGCTGCAGGACATCCAGAAGCGGGTCACCGTCATTGACAACAATCCGGCCCGCTGCCAGGAAATGAGCGAGAAATTCCCCGGCGTGCTGGTCATCCACGGCGACGGCGCAGACGCCGAGCTGCTGAGCGAGGAGCGCATCACCGAGATGGACGCCTTTGTGGCCCTGACCGGTCTGGATGAGACGAATATCATCCTTGCCATGTATGCCTCCCAGCTGAACTCCTGCAAGGTGGTGGCTAAAATCAACCGCGATTCCTTTGCGGAGCTGGCTACGGCCAAGGGCATGGTGGACAGTGTGGTCTCCACGGCATCGGTCACGTCCGAGGCCATCGCCATGTATGTCCGCGCCATGCAGAACAGCTTTGAGTCCGAGAATATCAAGACGCTGCACCGCCTTGTGGGCGGCCGGGTCGAGGCACTGGAGTTCAATGTGGCCCCGGGCCTGCCCTTCATCGGTGTGCCGCTCAAGGATCTGACGCTGCGCAAGGGCCTGCTGGTGGCAGGCATCGTGCGCCGCAGCGGCCAGACGGTCATTCCCTCCGGCAATGACGCCCTGCAGGAGGGGGACGATGTGGTCATCGTCACCACCGACACGACGCTGCACGCGCTGCGTGACATTGTAAAGTGAGGGCGGCGGCATGAATTATAAAATGGTAGGGTTTGTGCTGGGGCGCATCTTCCTGATTGAGGCGGCGCTGATGCTCTTACCGATGGTCTGCTCTGCAATTTACGGCGAGTGGAGCGTTGTGCTCTGCTTCCTGTGGCCCGCCCTGATACTGCTGGTGCTGGGCCTTGTGGCCAGTCTGCGCACACCCAAAAATACGCGCATCTACGCCCGCGACGGTCTGGCCATCGTGGCGCTGGTCTGGGTGCTGATGTCGATTTTCGGCGCGCTGCCTTTTGTGATTTCCGGCGAGATTCCGTCCTTTGTGGACGCCCTTTTTGAGACGGTCTCGGGCTTTACGACCACCGGCTCCACCATTCTGACCGATGTGGAGGCGCTGAGCCACGGCATCCTGTTCTGGCGCAGCTTTTCCCACTGGATCGGCGGCATGGGCGTTCTTGTTTTTGCGATGGCGGTGCTGCCCATGACGGACGGCCGCGCCATGCATCTGATGCGCGCCGAGGTCCCCGGCCCGACCTGCGGCAAGATCTCGAGCAAATTGAGCGACAGTGCGAAGATTCTGTACGCTATTTACCTCGCCATGACGGTACTGGAAACCGTGCTGCTCTGCGTGGGCGGTATGCCGCTGTTTGACTCGCTGATTCACTCCTTCGGCACGGCGGGCACCGGCGGCTTCAGCAACAAGGCGCTGAGCGTGGGGGCCTACAACGACCCCTATTTTGAAATCGTCATCGGCGTGTTTATGCTGCTGTTCGGCGTCAACTTCAACCTGTACTATTTCCTGTTGCTGCGTCATTTCAAGGAGGCCTTTGCCTCCGAGGAGCTGCACGTCTATCTGGGCATTGTCGCGTTCTCCACGCTGACCATCACGGCCAACATTGCAAGCCTGTATGACAATGTGGGCACGGCGCTGCGCACGGCGTTCTTTCAGGTGGCGTCCGTCGTGACGACCACGGGCTACGCCACGGCGGACTTCAACCTCTGGCCGACCTATTCCCGCATTGTGCTGGTTATTCTGACCTTTATCGGTGCCTGCGCCAGCTCAACGGCGGGCGGGTTGAAGGTCTCCCGCGTTATCATCCTCTTCAAGGCAGCGCGGCAGGATCTGAACAAGATGCTGCACAGCCACGCCATCACAACAGTGCGCTTTGAGGGCAAGCCGCTGGAGGAAAAGACGCTGCGGGGTGTGCACAACTACTTCAACATTTATATGCTGATGCTCACGCTGTCGGTGCTGCTGGTATCACTGGACGGCTTTGATATGGTCACGACCTTTACAGCGGTCGCGACCTGCCTGAACAATGTCGGCCCCGGTCTGGAGCTGGTCGGCCCGATGGGCAGCTTTGCGGAATTTTCCGCCCCGGTCAAGCTGCTGCTGGCCTTTGATATGCTGGCAGGCCGCTTGGAGCTTTACCCGATGCTGACACTGTTTGCCCCGCGCCTGTGGCGCAAGCGCATCAACGCGATGCACGAGGCAAGAGCAAAATAAGTACGAGAGTTTTGTTCCTTTTCTTGCAAGAAAAGGAACCGAAAAGAACTCCAAACAAATAAAGAAAAATGCGGGAGACTGCCGGTAAAAGGGCAGTTTCCCGCGTTTTGTTACTTACTCTACGAATAGCGAATCGTTCCCATACCGCCCAATATGGGATGGGTCTTTCTCGGAATAATACAAATTGCCCAGCACTTCTTCCGGGGCGTTGTCGGCCAGGTAGCGCGCGTGCAGCTCGGTGGCGAAATGGGTGCCCTGCAAAATTTGCAGTGTGTCCGTGTAGCTGGTGCCGTCGATCTCATATTTGACCGTGATGATGTAGACGTAATCGGTGTTGTCCCCATTGACAGAGTAGGAAGTGTGCTCCTTCGCTTTCATATCGGTAATGCGGTAGGCGTCCGGCAAAATCACGCTGGTGTAGGTATGCTTGCGGTAAATGTCCACCCCTAGCACAATAAGGATGGAAAACAGTATGCCGATCCCGCAGACGGCCAGCGCCGCCAGCAGCGCCTTCTTGTCGGATTTGGTAATTTTCAGCTTCATGCGGCGAGCCTCCCACAGCGTTTTCTCTATTATACCATGCGCTGCTGCCCATGTCTATTTGTCGCTGCGCCCGCATACCCTTTACCAGACCATAACAGAGGAGGGGCTTGCCATGCGGCGCAATGCAAACCGGGAGGAACGAAGCGGGCGGCTGCTGTCCGCGCTGGCGGCGGCGCTGCTGCTGGCGGTGCTGGCGGGGGTTATCCACGGCCTTTACCACAAGGAATACGCCGAGACAGACACGCCGAACGATTGCTTTGCCGCCGCAGCGGCAACCGGCGAGACGGCGCTGCCCAGAATGGTCTGCCTGACCTTTGACGATGGACCGAGCAAAAACACACAGCCCATTCTGGAAATTCTTGACAGGGAGCAGGTGCCAGCCACCTTCTTTGTCTGTGCGCAGGACGCCAACGAGGCGTATCTGCCGCTGGTGGCGGATATTGCCGCGGCGGGGCATCAGCTTGCCCTGCACAGCGCGACACATCAGTACTCGAAAATTTACGCGAGCACCGATGCCTTCTGGCAGGATATCAAGGCGCTGCGGCAGGCTTTGGAGCCGTATGCGGACGTTGAAGGCATCGACTGGCTGCGCTTTCCCGGCGGCAGCACCAACACGGTCAGCCACCGCTACGGAGGCAGCGGCATTATGAAGGCCTTGAAAGCACAGGCCGAGGAAAAGGGCTACCACTGGATTGACTGGAACGTCTGCGCCGAGGACGCCACCGCCAGCCACCCCGATGCGGCGCAGATTCTGCGCAACATCCGCCGCGACGCGGACGGCCACGATATCTGCGTGGTGCTGCTGCATGACACAAGGGCCACTGGCCAGACCGTGAAGGCGCTGCCGGATATAATCCGCTACTTCCGCGAGGGCGGCTACACCTTCTGTACGGTTGCCCAGATGGACGCGCTGAAAAACGGCTGACAAATACGCGGAACACGCACGGCTTTTGACGCCGCCGCACAGGGGGACGCCGCAGGCCGCGAGGTGGTGGACAGCTATGTGCATTACCTTGCTGTGGGCGTTGCCAATATGATCAACATTTTCTTCCCGGAGGTGGTTGGCCTGTCCGGCGGCGTGGCCAATCAGGGCGAGAATCTCCTCAAGCCCCTGCGTGCCGCCGTGGAGCCGATGGTGTTCGGCCATGAGTTCGCCAAGAAGCATACCCGCATTACCACCTGCACACTGGGCTACCGCGCCGGTGTGATTGGCGCTGCGCTGCTTGCCAAGGGGCAGGCAGCGCAGCAGGGGTAAAGGCAGTACATAATATCAGCCGGGCCTGCCATTGGGGGGAGCCCGGCTTTTCTGTGCAAAAAATAACGGCGCGTGGATGTGGATTTGTGCAAAACACCCAGCGTTTTTCTTGCAATGTGAAACAAAATAGGGTATAATGTACAAGAATTGAGAGGAGGGCGGACGGATGCGCAAGACAGAAAGCCAAAAAATTGCGCTGTGCGGGATGCTGGGGGCGCTGTCGGTGGTGCTTTTGCTGGTGGGCTGCGCGCTGCAGATTGGCACCTACGCCGCGCCGATGCTGGCGGCATTCCTGAGCATCCCGGTGCTGGAGGAATACGGCCCGCGGTACGCACTGACCCTCTACGTCTGTGTGTCGATTCTGGCGGTGCTGTTTGTGCCGGAAACCGAGCTGGCACTCTTTTATGTGCTGGTTATGGGGTATTACCCGGTGCTGCGCGTGCGGCTGAACCGCATAAAAAGCAAGGTGCTGCGGTGGATACTCAAATTCGCGATTTTCAATGCCGCCACGGTGGTGGTCTATCTGCTGTTGTTTGCCCTGCTCGGTCCCGCCGTGCTGGATGAGCTTCTGGCCGATGGAACCGCAATGCTGGTAGCTCTGCTGGCTGCAGGCAACCTGTGTTTCTGGCTGTGTGACCGTGCACTGGCGGCGCTGACGAGGTATTACCATCTGGCACTGAAGCCAAGACTGAAGAAAAAATTCTGATTCGAGGAGGAAAACAATATGTGGTATGAGGAAGCGGTCGTGTATCAGATTTATCCGCTGGGACTCTGCGGCGCGCCGCTGCAGAACAGCGGCGACCAGGCGCAGGCGGACGAGCACCGTATCCTGCGCGTGCTGGACTGGGTGGAGCATATCAAGAAGCTGGGCGCAACCTGTGTGCTGTTCAACCCGCTGTTTGAGAGCGACGCCCACAGCTATGACACCCGCGATTACAACAAGGTGGACAGCCGCCTTGGCACGAACGATGACCTGAAGCAGGTCTGCGCGGCGCTGCACGCGGCGGGCATAAAGATTCTGTTTGACGGCGTTTTCAACCATGTGGGCCGCGGCTTCTTGGCGTTCCGCGATGTGCAGGAAAAGCGGTGGGACAGCCCCTACAAAGACTGGTTCCACATCAGCTTTGACGGCAACACCAACTATAATGACGGCTTCTGGTATGAGGGCTGGGAGGGCTGCAATGAGCTGGTAAAGCTCAATCTGCAGAACCCGGCGGTCAAGAATTACCTGTTTGACGTGGTGCGCGGCTGGGTGCGCGATTATGACGTTGACGGTCTGCGTCTGGACGTGGCCTACTGCCTGGATCTGGGCTTTCTGGCGGAGCTGCGCGGCCTTGCCAATACCATCAAGCCGGAATTTGCGCTGGTGGGTGAGACACTGCACGGCGACTATAACCGCTGGATGAATGACCACGCCTGCCACAGCGTGACGAATTACGAGTGCTACAAAGGGCTGTATTCCAGCTTCAACACCGGCAATATGCATGAAATCAGCTACAGTCTGAACCGGCAGTTCGGGTCGGAGCCGTGGTGCCTGTACACCGGAAAGCATCTGCTGAGCTTTGTGGATAATCACGATGTAACGCGTATTGCCACGATTTTGACCGACAAAAACTGCCTGAAGCCGATTTATGGTCTGCTGTTCGGTATGCCCGGCGTGCCGTCCGTCTACTACGGCAGCGAGTGGGGGATGGAGGGCGACAAGAAAAACGGCGACCCGACACTGCGCCCTGCCGTGGAAAAGCCCGCCGAGAACGAGCTGACCGCCTGGATAACCGCGCTGGCACACGCCCGCACGGCCAGCAAAGCGCTGTGCTGGGGCAGCTACCGCAATGTACTGGTACAGCCCCGCCAGCTGATTTTTGAGCGCTATGCCGACGGCGAGCGCGTTCTGGTGGCCATCAACGCGGATGGCAACCCCTATGACGCACACTTTGACGCGGGCTGCGGGCAGGCTGTGGATATGATTACCGGCGCGCCGCACGATTTCGGCGGCGGTAGCACGCTGGAGCCGTACAGCTGCCATTTCTGGAAATGTGAGCGATAAGCTGTAATTTGCGGGCGGACAATGCCCGCCCCTACGGCGTCACATATTTTGAATCACGAAAAAACCCGCAGGGGGCTGTTCAAAAGCAGCACTCCTGCGGGTTGTGTTTTTTATGGGGGTTACAGGTTCGTGTAGCCCATCAGCTTTTCATCCACCACGGCGGCGGTGTCGCGGCCCTCGCGCAGGGCCCAGACCACAAGGCTCTGGCCGCGGCGCATATCGCCGCAGGCAAACACCTTCGGGTCGGCGGTGGTGTATTTTACGTCTGCCACGGTGCCGCGCTTTGTCAGCTCAACGCCGAAAGCGTCCGCCACATAGCGCTCACAGCCAGTGAAGCCTGCCGCAATCAGCACAAGGTCGCAGTCCACGGTAAATTCCTCGCCGGTGGGGACCATCTGGCGGCGTCCGTCCACAACCTCGCTCTTGAGCTTGGCAATCAGCGCACCGCAGACCTGACCGGCCTCGTTCTTGTAGAACTCCTTCACGGTAGTCTGATAGACACGGGGGTCGCTGCCGAACCTGGCAATGGCCTCCTGCTGGCCGTAGTCGGTTTTCAGCACGCGGGGCCACTCCGGCCAGTCATTGCCGGGAGCGCGGGTTTTGGGCGGGCAGGGCATCATTTCCAGCTGCAGTACACTCTCGCAGCCCTGGCGGATGGCCGTGCCCACGCAGTCATTGCCGGTATCGCCGCCGCCGATGACCAGCACCCGTTTGCCTGCGGCGGAGACAGCCTTGCCGTCCGCAAAGTGGGAGTCCAGCAGGCTGCGGGTCACGCTGGTCAGGTAATCCACGGCAAAATAGATACCCTGTGCGTCGCGCCCGGGGGCGGTGATGTCGCGGGCCTGTTTGGCACCGCAGCAGAGCACTACGGCATCATAGCGGGCCTTCAGCTCCTCGGCGCTGACCGTGCTGCCGACGTCGGCGTTAAAGACAAATTCAATGCCCTCGTCCTGCAGAATCTTCACCCGGCGGTCAATGACCCACTTTTCCAGCTTCATATTGGGGATGCCGTACATCAGCAGGCCGCCTGCGCGGTCGGCACGCTCGTAGATCGTCACGCGGTGGCCGCGCTTGTTCAGAAGGTCGGCCACCGAAAGCCCCGCGGGACCCGCGCCGATAACCGCTACCGTTTTGCCGGTGCGGGCGGGCGGCGGCACGGCGTGGATGGCACCGCTTTCGTAGCCGTATTCCACGATGGCACGCTCGTTCTCCTTGATGGTCACCGGCTCGCCGGTGACGTTGCCGCAGGTGCAGGCGGCCTCGCACAGGGCGGGGCAGACCCGGCTGGTAAATTCCGGGTAACGGTTGGTGGCAATCAGCCGACGCACGGCCAAATCCCACTTGCCCTGATAGACTAGGTCATTCCATTCCGGAATCAGGTTATTCAGCGGGCAGCCGCTGAACATACCGCCCAGCTGGACGCCACTCTGGCAGAAGGGGACGCCGCAGTCCATGCAGCGTGCGCCCTGGGCCTGCTGCTCGTCCGTCTGCAGCGGAATATGAAACTCGTTGAAATTCTGAATACGCTCCTCGGGCGGCAGCTCCATGCTGGTCTGCCGCGCAAGCTCGATAAATCCTGTCGGTTTGCCCATTGTACTCTGCCTCCCTTACTTTGCGTTTTTCATGGCATAGAATGCTTCCATCTGCGCCTGCTCGCTGTCCTCGCCCTTTTCTTCCATCTGGGCAATCAGTCGCAGCATCTTGTCATAGTCATGTGGCAGAACCTTCTTGAACTTGGGCAGATACTCGCTGAAATTATCCAGAATTTCCTTGCCGCGGGGCGAGCCGGTCAGCTCCACGTGCTCACGGATAAGGTCCTTCAGCAGCGATACATCGTACTTGTGCTCCACCGGCTCCAGACTGACCATATCCTTGTTGACGCGCTGGTAGAAGTCCCAGTCCTCGTCCAGAACATAGGCAATGCCGCCGCTCATACCGGCGGCAAAGTTTTTGCCGGTCTTGCCAAGTACAACCACCGTGCCGCCGGTCATATACTCACAGCCGTGGTCGCCCACGCCCTCCACAACGGCCACGCCGCCAGAGTTGCGCACGCAGAAACGCTCGCCCGCAACGCCGTTGATGAATGCCTTGCCGCCGGTGGCACCGTACAGTGCCACGTTGCCGATGACGATATTCTCGCTGCGGTCAAAAGCGGCCTCCTTCGGCGGGTAGACGATGAGCTTGCCGCCCGAAAGGCCCTTGCCCAGATAGTCATTGGCATCGCCCACCAGCTCCAGCGTCAGCCCCTGCGGGATGAACGCGCCGAAGCTCTGCCCGCCGTAGCCGTGGCAGATTACGTGGAAGGTGTCCTCCGGCAGGGTGTTGCCGAACTTGGCGGTGATTTCACTGCCGAAAATCGTGCCGAAGGCGCGGTCAGTGTTGCCCACATCCAGCGTGACGGTGGCAGGCTTTGGCTCGGCCATATCAAAGCTCTTTTTGAACTTCTTCATCAGCACGCGCATATCGGGGGTCTTTTCCAGCTGGAAGTTGTAGACGTCCTTCGGGTTGAAGTGCACGTTAGAGTTTTCCACCAGCGGGTTCTGCAGCAGGGCGGAGAGGTCCATCTCGCTGGCGCGGGAGCCTGCGGGCGCGGCCTTGACCTTCAGCAGGTCGGTGCGGCCCACCAGTTCCTCCACGGTGCGCACGCCCAGACGGGCCATATACTCCCGCAGTTCCTGCGCCATAAAGCGCATAAAGTTGATGATGTACTCCGGCTTGCCCTTGAACCGCTTGCGCAGCTCAGGGTTCTGGGTGCAGATACCCATCGGGCAGGTGTCCAGATTGCAGACGCGCATCATCACGCAGCCCATCGCCACCAGCGGCCCGGTGCCGAAGCCGAATTCTTCAGCACCCAGCAGGGCGGCAATGGCCACGTCGCGGCCACTCATCAGCTTGCTGTCGGCCTCAATGCGCACGCGGCTGCGCAGGCCGTTCATAATCAGGCACTGGTGTGCCTCGGCAATGCCCAGCTCCCACGGCAGGCCTGCGTTGTGGATGGAGTTGCGAGGCGCAGCGCCCGTGCCGCCGTCAAAGCCGGAGATCAGGATGACCTCCGCGCCGGCCTTGGCCACACCGGCGGCAATCGTGCCGACACCGGCCTCGCTGACGAGCTTGACATTGATAGCGGCCTTGCGGTTGGCGCACTTCAGGTCGTAAATCAGCTGGGCCAGATCCTCGATGGAGTAGATATCGTGGTGGGGCGGGGGAGAGATAAGGCCCACGCCGGTGGTGGAGTTGCGGGTCTTGGCAACCCACGGATACACCTTGCCGCCGGGCAGCTGGCCGCCCTCGCCGGGCTTGGCACCCTGCGCCATTTTAATCTGAATCTCGCTGGCGGAAACCAGATACTTGCTGGTCACGCCGAAGCGGGCGGATGCCACCTGCTTGATGGCGGAGTTGCGCTCGGTGCCGAAGCGGTCCTCGGCCTCGCCGCCCTCGCCGGTGTTGGACTTGCCGCCCAGCCGGTTCATCGCAATGGCCATGCACTCGTGAGCTTCCTCAGACAGGGCACCGTAGCTCATGGCAGCGGTCTTGAACCGCTTCACGATGGAGTCTACGCTCTCGACCTCGTCCAGCGGCACACCCTCGGCGGGGTAGTTGAAGTCCAGCAGGCTGCGCAGATGCATGGCATCGCCGTTTTCGTTGGCGGCTGCGGCGGTGTACTGCTTGAAGGTATCGTAATTGCCGGTCCAGCAGGCCTGCTGCAGCAGATGAATTGTCTGCGGGTTGTAGAGGTGCTGTTCGGCTGCGGGGCCGCCGCGGAACTTGTGCGCACCCAGGCTGGGCAGCTCCCGGTTGATGTCCAGACCCAGCGGGTCAAAGGCCTCCTGATGGCGGGCCTCCAGATCCTTCTGGATATCCTGAATCGTGATGCCGCCCACGCGGGACACGGTGTTCGTGAAGTATTTGTCCACAACCTCCTTGCTGATGCCCAGCGCCTCAAAAATCTGGCTGCCCGCGTAGGACTGAATCGTGGAAATGCCCATCTTGGAGGCAATCTTCACAATGCCCGCCAGCACGGCCTTGTTGTAGTCCTGCACGGCGGCATAGTAATCCTTGTCCAGCAAACCGTCCGAGATAAGCTCCCCGATGGTCTCCTGTGCGAGGTACGGGTTGATGGCTGCCGCGCCGTAGCCCAGCAGAGTGGCGAAGTCGTGCACAAGGCGCGGTTCGCCACTTTCAAGAATCAGCGCCATAGCGGTGCGCTTGCGGGTGCGGACCAGATACTTGCTGACTGCGCCCACGGCCAGCAGGCTGGGGATGGCCACGTGGTACTCGTCAATGTCACGGTCGGAGAGAATCAGGATGTTGGCACCATCGCGGTAGGCGCGGTCCACATCGACAAACAGACGGTCGATGGCCTTCTCCAGATCGGTGTTCTTGTAGTAGCAGATGGAAAGCGTGACCACCTTGAAGCCGGGCACATCCATCGCCTTGATTTTCAGCAAATCGGTCTCGGTCAGAATCGGGTTGTCAATCTTCAGCACCTTGCAGTTGTCGGCGCCCTCCTCCAGCAGGTTGCCCTGTGCGCCGACATAGACGGTGGTGGAGGTGACAATCTTCTCACGCAGGGCGTCAATCGGCGGGTTTGTGACCTGCGCAAACATCTGCTTGAAATATTCGCTCAGGGAGGGGCGGGTGTGGCTCAGCACGGCCAGCGGGGTGTCGGCCCCCATCGCACCGGCGGGCTCGCCGCCGTTCTTGGCCATCGGCAGGATGATCGTGGAGACATCCTCGTACCGGTAGCCGAAGGCCTTCTGCAGCTGGACAAGCTGCTGCTTTGTGTAGCTGGGAATTTTCTTGTTGGGCACCTTCAGGCTGGAAAGCGCCACCAGATTGCGGTCCAGCCACTCGCCGTAGGGCTGGCGGCTGGCGTAGTCGGCCTTGAGCTTCTCATCGTCGACCAGCTCACCCTTGACCGTATCCACCAGCAGCATCTTGCCGGGGCGCAGGCGGTCCTTGCGGACGATATCCTCGGCGGGAATATCCAGCACGCCGACCTCACTGGAAAGAATCAGGCGGCCATCCTTGGTGATATAGTAGCGGCTGGGGCGCAGACCATTGCGATCCAGCACCGCGCCCATCACATCGCCGTCACTGAACAGGATGCTGGCGGGGCCGTCCCACGGCTCCAGCATTGTGGCGTAATACTGGTAGAAATCCCGCTTTTTGGGGTCCATCGACTTGTTGTTGTCCCACGGCTCGGGAATTGTGACCATAACGGCCAGCGGCAGCTCCATGCCGTTCATAACCATAAATTCCAGCGTGTTGTCCAGCTGGGCGGAGTCCGAGCCGCCCTGATTGACGATGGGCAGAACTTTCGTCATATCGTCCTTTAAATAGCTGGAGCCGATGGTCTCCTCGCGGGCCAGCATGGTATCCACGTTGCCGCGGATGGTGTTGATTTCGCCGTTGTGCAAAATGAAGCGGTTGGGGTGGGCGCGGTTCCAGCTGGGGGCCGTGTTGGTGGAGAAACGGCTGTGCACCATGCCGATGGCGGATTCATAGTCGGCGTCCTGCAAATCGGGGTAGAAGAGACGCAACTCCTTGACCAGGAACATACCTTTATAAACGATGGTGCGGCTGGACAGGCTGCAGACGTAGGTGTCTGGGCTGGACTGCTCAAACACGCGGCGCACCACGTAGAGGCGGCGGTCAAAGGCAATGCCGGGCTCCATGCGTTGGGGTTTGCCCACAAAGCCCTGCCAGATGCTGGGCATACAGGCAATGGCCTTGTGGCCCAGCACCTCGGGGCAGGTGGGAACCTCGCGCCAGCCTAAGAAGGGCAAGCCCTCCTTTTTGCAGACGATCTCAAACAGCTTTTTGGCCTGGTTGCGCTTGAGCTCATCCTGCGGGAAAAAGAACATACCAATGCCGTATTCTCGCTCTGCGCCCAAGGTCAGCCCCAACTCAGCGGCCACCTTCTGGAAGAATTTGTCGCTGATCTGCGTCAGGATGCCGACACCATCACCGGTCTTGCCCTCCGCATCCTTGCCGGCGCGGTGCTCCAGATGCTCGACAATCTGCAAAGCGTCGTCGATGGTCTTGTGGCTCTTGTGTCCTTTGATGTCTACCACCGCACCGATGCCGCAGTTGTCATGCTCAAACTGCGGGCTGTACAGCCCGGCGGGGGACTTGCGCTCGGTAAAATTTTCCATACCTCGTTTGCTCCTTTCCCACTCCTGCCTTTCCGCGCAGTATCGCACATTTTCTGCACGGAACAGGATAAACAAAAAAGACGTTCCCTAAGGGCACACAGGCCCCTTGTGGGAACGTCTTTGTTCTTGCTTGCATCATAGCATAGATGCAGCCGCTTTACAATGCTGAAGCAAAAGATTTTACGGAAATTAAGCAAAAAAGCTCTGAAAATTAAATCCGAAAGGCGGAAACTTAATAAAATTAAGCTGTCTTTTCCTCGTTCTGCTTTTTCAACTCCACCAGAATCTCCGCCAGCAGCTCCTCCTGCGTGGGGGCGGCAGGCGCGGCAGGCGCCTCCTCGGCAGGCTTTTCATGCTTGCCCACCTCCATCAGCTTGTTCATGGCCTTGACGATGCAGAACAGCACAAAAGCCATAATCAGGAAGTTGATGACCGCCGTGATAAAGGCACCGTACTTGAAAACCAGCTTGCCATCGCCGAAAACATCCCACATCATGGCGTCAAAGTTGACCTTGCCCAGGATGCCCAGAATGGGGCTGATGAGGTTATCGGTCAGGGATGTGACCAGCGTGGAGAATGCGCCGCCGATGATGACACCGATGGCCATATCCATCATGTTGCCCTTTAGGGCAAACGCCTTGAATTCCTCAAAGAACTTTTTCATAAGTAGCACCTCCTCAAAAAATAAAGACGCTGTGTACGCCTTACTTCTTCAGCAGCTTAGCCACAGTCTGGGCGGCGTTGTCCAGATACTCTCCGGCAAAGACCTCAATCATACCGGCGTCGGCCTCCTTGGCCAGCTCGGGGTCAATGGGCATCTTGGCCAGCACAGGCAGCTGGTACTTGGCGGCAATCTCGTCCACGTGGCTGTCGCCAAAGACGTTGATGTGCTTGCCGCAGTCAGGGCACTGGACATAGCTCATATTCTCGACCAGACCCAGAATGGGCACGTGCATCATCTGGGCCATCTGCACGGCCTTGCCGACAATCATACCGACAAGCTCCTGCGGGCTGGACACAATGACAATGCCGTCCACCGGCAGGGTCTGGAACACGGTCAGCGGCACATCGCCGGTTCCCGGAGGCATATCGACAAACAGGAAATCAACATCCCACACAACCTCCTGCCAGAACTGCTTGACAGCGCCCGCAATGACGGGGCCGCGCCAGACCACAGGGGCCTCGGGGTCCTCGAGCAGCAGGTTGATGCTCATAATCTCAATGCCGGTGCGGCTGGTGACCGGGTTGATGCTCTCGCCGTCACCGGTGGCGGGACCCTTCACGCCGAACAGGCGGGGGATGGAAGGGCCGGTGATGTCGGCGTCCAGCACGCCGGCCTTAAAGCCAAGCCGGCGCATCGAGACGGCCAGCATGGCGCTGGTCATACTTTTGCCAACGCCGCCCTTGCCGGAAACAACGCCGATGACCTTTTGGATACGGCTTCTTGCGTGCGGCGGCTCATGCTGCGGCGCACGGTGATCGCAGTTAGCCTGACAGCTGCTGCAATCATGGGT
>OJNY01001081.1_pt1 | contig 18533 bp, 24 predicted proteins | sample 1597931 | NCBI WGS metagenome assembly OJNY01 (sample SAMN01915209, study PRJEB22387) | human gut metagenome | isolation source: stool | host: Homo sapiens | place: USA
CACCTAAAGGCGCGTTTGCATGAGGCTAACCCTATTGAGCAGCTACGCAGCTCTCCGCTAACGCGAGGATTTGCTGATGAAGTGCTGAGTGTGGGGTGCAACCCGCATATCCATCGCTTCGCGACATTATGGGGTGAAATCCGGCTTCTCGATGCGCTATATTTGCATAAAAACAATAACTATGAAAAAAGCCCGTAATCACAACCGACTCTCACGCTCGGTTATCTCAGCATCAGTCATCGTATATCCCCCAAGACTACCCTCCTTAGCCTGAATACAGATGTAGGTCATGGGAACATCAGAAGTACATTTAAGATTTCGGTCACAGTTAACAGCGACACGCACCACCGACCCCTCAGCAATATCAAACACATCATCGTCTACTTGAAATCGCCCGGCTCCCGAAAGTATAATGTAATTCTCCTCATTTTCCCTATGGCTATGGAAAAATGGCACCGACTGGCCCGATGTAAGCGTACCGAATGAGATTTCACAAGAGGTAGTGCCGGTAGCATCCTTGACAAACTGCTTCCCCTCGAAGCCGTGCAGATTTCCTACAGTTGAATGTGAAAATTTTTCACCTGATTCAATAATCTTGATTTCGTTCATGATTTTGTTTCTTTTAATGTTGTTTATTAACTTTGCAATCGAAACTCGCTATCATTTCGATAGCACAAAGTTAGCAGCTTTATTCCTATAAAACAATAGGTTACACAAAAGCAAGTCACTTACATCAACGTAACTATAATTGAATATGAACAGTTTGCCACTACAAGAAAATCTAAAAAAATATACATCGATAGATGAATGTCCCGTGCGCAATGTCATCTCGCGATTTTCGGGCAAATGGGCCATGTTGATACTATGCATACTTTCCGAAAATGAGAACACACGGTTCAACGCCATTGGCAAAGCCCTGCCCGACATTTCGCCCAAGGTATTGACCGAAACATTGAAAAATCTTGAAGCCGACGGCCTAATCAACCGCAAGGTTTATGCCGAGATACCGCCGCGGGTGGAATATTCGCTAACGTCGGTGGGGCGGAGCCTTATGCCCATAATCGGGGACATGATCAACTGGGCGCTATCAAACTTCAGTGCCATTACGGCACGAAAAAAGAAGCCCCTAAGATAGGATGCGGTTGTAGAGGTCGTAATCCTCAGCCAGGAAACAGCAGAAGACAACCTCACCATTGTATGGATGCGACTTCACGGTGTCGACCGCTATCGCCGCGGCCCTTTCCTGCGGGAAATGATAGACCCCGGTGCTGATACACGGAAACGCAACACTGCGCAACCCATTCTCCATCGCCAGGTCAAGGGCCGTATTATAGCATGAAGCCAACAGCTCGTCCTCATTTCGCTTACCGCCGCTCCACACCGGACCCACCGTGTGGATAACCTTCTTGCAGGGAAGACGATAGGCATCGGTGATTTTGCTTTGTCCGGTTGCACAACCATTCAATGTGCGACATTCGGCCAACAATTCAGGGCCGGCAGCACGGTGAATTGCACCGTCGACACCTCCGCCTCCGAGCAATGACCTGTTGGCAGCGTTCACTATCGCATCAACCGCCAATGCGGTTATGTCGCCTTTTATGACTTTAATCTCCTTCATATCGTGCATCACAGTTTTTCGTAAAATTACAACATCTTCCCCACAGCACAAAATATAATCCCCTCCATCCCCCACAACCGACGCGTTAACGACTGAAATGTTGGTATAAATTTTATATTGGGAAGATGGTTGAAGCCCAGTTGGGAAGCTCCTCTACATAGCGTTTCGCAAGCTCGCCGTCACTCAATCGGAACAATAGCCGTGCTTCTGTATCCTCAATTGAGTTGTCATAGACATATAATCGGTCAACGTAAGGTGCCAACGCGATACAGTTGGCAATGGACTTGTCATAGCGAGATATGATTTTGGGTATAGGCACATCATGACCACCATTCAGCACACGGTTAGCAACGCGCTTTGCATTGATTGTCGGAGATTCAGTGGAAACGAAAAACAGACGGATGAAAAATCCCGCGGCTTTCGCTCTAAGAATATAGTCGACCTTATCAGTAGCCGACATCACGGTTTCAAAGATATGACTTTTGCGTTCAGCAAGACACCTTTCACGCCATTCATTGCAATAGTTAGCGGCTTTCAGCACAGACTCCTGATTGTTCCAGTCGCCGAACACATCGCGAGCCACATTGTCCGGGTTGATATACTCAGAATCTTCCAGCCAATCATGATGTAGAATTTTGGAAGTCACGGAAGTTTTGCCCGACCCATTAGGGCCGGCAATCACAATCAGCACCGGACGATGTTCACTTCTTGTGCCAACGAGTGAAGAGCGAAACTCGTTTCTGCTATTCCGAGTGCAGCCAAGATTGGAATGCAATTCACTTGCTGCCATTGCGAAGCTTGTTTAAAGTTTCTTCAACTCTTGCACGAGCCTCGTGTGTAGCAGACTCGATACCAGCAGCCACACGCTCGGCAGCCCGGCGAGTGCTTTCGCGTGCATCCTCGGCGACCTCACGCATAATCTGAGCCATGCGTTCGTCGCCAGGCTCTTCCATCGATGTGAGTCGATAACTATTCATCTGCTCTTCCGACATAATCTATAATCTTTTATTATTCAACGTCAACCTTTATAAAGCTCACACATAGGCCGATAACGCATGTCAGCCATAGGTGGGTTCGCGGAGCCAAAGGCAATTGAACCTATCGCAAATTTACGAAAAAAGTCTGAACCGCCTCAGTTTTGAAATATAAAAGTCACTCTTCCTGTTCGGAATAATATTTTTGATCAAAACTAATGAACATTCGGTAAAGGTAAAAAGAAATAGGGTGCTGCTCGTTGAGCGGCACCCTACTTCTTTTATTGTTGGTTTGGGAGCTTATTTAACTTCCTCGAAGTCGACATCGGTTACGTGGTCATCACCGCCGGCATGGGGAGCCTGACCTGCACCGGGCTGGCCTGCACCGGGTTGTGCGTTCTGAGCCTGCTGCTGGGCATTGAGAATGTCCTGCTGAGCTTCGCCGAATGCCTTCTGGATGTCGTTGATGGCCGATTCGATTGCGGCAACATCCTGCGACTTGTGAGCATCCTTTAGTCGCTGTAGAGCTGACTCGATTGCCGATTTCTTGTCGGCAGGAATCTTATCGCCGAGTTCGTTGAGCTGCTTTTCGGTCTGGAAGATAATTGTATCGGCCTGGTTAAGAGTGTCGACACGCTTCTTTTCAGCTTCATCGGCAGCGGCATTGGCTGCAGCCTCGTCCTTCATACGCTTGATTTCGGCATCGGTCAAGCCCGAAGAAGCCTCGATACGTATGCTCTGCTCCTTGCCTGTAGCCTTATCCTTGGCTGAAACGTTAAGTATACCGTTGGCATCGATTTCAAAAGTAACTTCGATCTGAGGTATGCCACGGGGTGCGGGAGCGATTCCGTCAAGGTGGAACTTACCAAGAGTCTTGTCATCCTTGGCCATGGGGCGCTCGCCCTGGAGAACGTGGATTTCAACTGAAGGCTGGTTGTCGGCTGCAGTTGAGAATGTTTCGCTCTTACGGGTAGGAATGGTAGTGTTGGCTTCGATAAGCTTGGTCATCACGCCACCGAGGGTTTCGATACCAACCGACAGAGGCACAACATCAAGAAGAAGCACATCCTTAACATCGCCTGAAAGCACACCGCCCTGGATGGCAGCACCTACGGCAACAACCTCATCGGGGTTTACGCCCTTGGAAGGAGCCTTGCCGAAGAACTTCTGAACGATTTCCTGAATTGCAGGTATACGGGTAGAACCGCCGACGAGGATTACCTCATCAATGTCCTTGGCCGAAAGGCCTGCATCCTTCAATGCCTGCTCACAGGGCTTTACAGTTGCCTGGATGAGCTTGTCGGCAAGCTGCTCAAACTTTGCACGGGTAAGAGTCTTTACCAAGTGACGAGGAACACCGTCGACAGGCATTATATAAGGAAGGTTGATTTCAGTAGTGGTTGAGCTTGAAAGCTCGATCTTGGCCTTTTCGGCAGCTTCCTTAAGACGCTGGAGAGCCATTGAATCCTTACGGAGGTCAACATTGTACTCCTGCTGGAAGTCATCGGCAAGCCAGTCGATGATTACATGGTCGAAGTCGTCACCGCCAAGGTGGGTATCACCGTTGGTTGACTTAACCTCAAACACGCCGTCGCCAAGTTCAAGAATAGAGATATCGAAAGTACCGCCACCGAGGTCAAACACGGCAATCTTCTGATCCTTATTGCTCTTGTCAAGACCGTAGGCAAGTGCGGCTGCGGTAGGCTCGTTCACGATACGGCGCACCTTAAGACCGGCGATTTCACCGGCTTCCTTGGTAGCCTGACGCTGAGAGTCGTTAAAGTAGGCGGGCACTGTGATAACAGCCTCGTCGACACTCTGTCCGAGATAATCCTCGGCAGTCTTCTTCATCTTCTGAAGAATCATGGCCGAAATTTCCTGAGGAGTGTATTCACGTCCATCGACAAGCACACGTGCTGTTCCGTTGTCGCCGCGGCCCACTTCATAAGGCACACGCTTAACCTCTTCAGACACTTCGTCAAACTTCTCGCCCATGAAACGCTTGATAGAGTATATTGTTCCTTCAGGGTTGGTGATTGCCTGACGCTTTGCAGGGTCGCCTACCTTACGCTCGCCACCGGCAATGAATGCAACGATGGAAGGTGTTGTGTTACGTCCTTCGCTGTTAGGAATAACAACGGGGTCATTTCCTTCAAGTACTGCTACACAGGAATTGGTGGTTCCCAAGTCAATACCAATAATCTTTCCCATAATTCTATAATTTTATTTTTGTTGTTAAATTTCAATACAATTTCATGTCACACTTCCCGAGGTGGGATTTCCGCGACATTCATAGGAAAAACAAATGATGTGCCAAAAAGGTTGGTGCATTGCCTATTTTAATATGTGACAAAAAGTTAAAGCTTTTCAAGGCACTGACACGCCGACTGACACAATTTCCTGAATCTGCCAAAAATTCACATTTTTCATGTTAAAATAATCGGCACAAATAATATATCTAAAATATCGCAAGTTCCACAATATTTATTAATTTTGCACAATAATCCGTAGCTTCAGCGTTTTATGCGATGTCGACTCGGCTTTTTTCAAGTTAACTTATATAATGAACCATATTTAAAACATTTTCAAAATGAACATTTCTCACATCGAACACGTGGGCATAGCTGTTCCCAGCTTGGACGAAGCTATACCTTTCTACGAGAACATTCTTGGCCTTAAATGCTTTGCCATTGAGGAAGTTGCCGACCAGAAAGTGCGTACAGCCTTCTTCAAAGTAGGACAAACCAAAATCGAGCTTCTTGAAGGCACAAGCGACGACAGTGCAATATCCAAGTTCATCGCCAACAACGGCGGTCGCGGCGGCATCCAGCACATAGCATTCGCTATGGAGGACGGTGTAGCCAACGCTCTTGCCGAAGCTGAGGAAAAAGGCTGCCGCCTTATCGACAAAGCTCCCCGCAAGGGTGCCGAGGGCCTCAACATCGCATTCCTCCACCCGAAGTCGACCTGCGGTGCGCTCATCGAGCTTTGCGAAGACCCCAACAAATAAAATCAAGGTCGGCGCAATGCCGGCTAAATAACAACATTTCCAAAGGAAAGAAATAGACATGAGCAATCAACTCGAAAAAGTTCAGGAGCTAATTGCATTACGCAACGAAGCTCGTTTAGGTGGCGGCGAAAAAGCCATCCAGAAACAACACGATAAAGGTAAGTACACGGCACGTGAACGCATTGCCCAGCTGCTCGACGAAGGTTCGTTTGAGGAACTCGATATGTTTGTTCGCCATCGTTGCACCAACTTCGGCCAGGAGAAGAAAAGCTACCTCGGCGACGGCGTGGTGACAGGTTACGGAACAATCGACGGCCGTCTTGTGTACGTATTCGCACAGGACTTCACCGTATTCGGCGGCTCACTCTCGGAAACCATGGCCTTGAAGATATGCAAGATCATGGACATGGCCATGAAGATGGGCGCTCCCGTCATCGGTCTTAACGACTCTGGAGGTGCACGTATCCAGGAAGGTATCAACGCACTTGCCGGATATGCCGAAATTTTCCAGCGCAACATCATGGCATCGGGTGTAATACCTCAGATTTCAGGTATTCTCGGTCCCTGCGCCGGCGGTGCAGTTTACTCTCCAGCCCTCACCGACTTCACCATCATGACCAAGGGCATCTCCTACATGTTCCTCACCGGTCCCAAGGTAGTGAAGACCGTTACCGGCGAAGATGTAACTCAGGAAGCTCTCGGCGGCGCCAATGTTCACGCCTGCAAGAGCGGTGTTGCACACTTTGCAGCCGAAGACGGCGAAGAGGCTCTCAAAATCATCCGCAAGCTCTTCAGCTTCATCCCGCAGAACAACCTTGAGGAGCCCCCGTTGGTTGAGTGCACCGACCCCATCGACCGTCTTGAGGATTCACTCAACGACATAATCCCCGACAGCGCAACCAAGCCCTACGACATGTATGAGGTAATCGGCGCAATCATCGACAACGGCGAATTCCTCGAAATCCAGCGCGACTACGCCAAGAACATCATCGTAGGTTTTGCCCGCATGAACGGCCAGTCGGTAGGTATCGTAGCCAACCAGCCCAAATATCTCGCCGGCGTGCTCGACAGCAACGCTTCACGCAAGGGCGCACGCTTCGTTCGCTTCTGCGACGCATTCAACATTCCGTTGGTAACACTCGTCGATGTTCCCGGATTCCTTCCCGGTACAGGCCAGGAGTACAACGGCGTAATCCTGCATGGAGCCAAGCTTCTCTACGCTTACGGCGAAGCCACAGTGCCCAAGGTAACCGTGACACTGCGCAAGAGCTACGGAGGAAGCCACATCGTGATGAGCTGTAAGCAGCTCCGCGGCGACATGAACTACGCATGGCCTACCGCCGAAATCGCCGTTATGGGCGGTGCAGGCGCAGTCGAAGTGCTCTATGCCCGCGAAGCCAAGGAATCGGACGATCCCGCAAAGGTTCTCGCCGAGAAGGAAGCCGAATACAACAAGCTCTTCTGCAACCCCTACAATGCAGCAAAGTACGGCTACATCGACGATGTAATCGAACCCCGCAACACTCGTTTCCGCGTAATCCGCGCTCTTCAGCAGCTCGCCACCAAGAAAGTGACCAACCCCGCCAAGAAGCACGGCAATATTCCTCTATAAACGACACGCAATGAAAAAGAGAATATTATTATTGCTCGTTGCAGTCATCACCCTGAGTGCCGCATCCTACGCCCAAGGGCGACGCGGATTGCGCATCAACGAGGTGATGGTGCAGAACGACAGCAACTATGTCGACGACTACGGCCTTCACCATGCATGGATAGAGCTGTTTAACTCGACTTATGCACCGATGGAGATATCGAGTGTGTATCTTACCAACAATCCCGACAAGCCCAAGATGTACCCCGTGCCCCTGGGCGATGTCAACACCGAGATACCTCCCCGCCAGCATGTAGTGTTCTGGGCCGACGGAGAGCCCAACAAGGGCACCTTCCACCTCAGCTTCGAGCTTGAGCCCGGACAGGACAACTGGATAGGTATATACGATGCCAACGGAGTGACACTCATCGACTCGATAACCATCCCCGCCTCACTTGAAGCTAACACAACCTACGCCCGCAAAGTCGACGGCGCAGGCAGCGGCGCCGAGGCATGGGAAGTGCGCGACGGCAGCGACCTGCTCTACATAACCCCGAGCAGCAACAACATCATCATCGACACCAACTCAAAGGTGGAAATGTTTGCCGAAACCGACGGACACGGATTCGGACTGTCGATCATGGCGATGTGCATCGTGTTCAGCGCCCTGTTGCTCCTTAGCCTCAGCTTCTACGGCATAAGCCGCATAGGAGCACGTATATCGCAGACCAACAAGGCACGTTCGCAAGGACTCGAAACCAAGGCTCTGGCCAAGGAAGAGCGTCCGGCCCACGACTCGGGCGAGGAAATCGCCGCAATCGTAATGGCACTGCACGAACACCTCAACACCCACGACAAGGAAAGCACAATCCTCACCATAAACAAGGTGAGAAAGAGCTACTCGCCGTGGAGCTCCAAGATCTACGGACTCCGCGAGATTCCCCGTCGTTAATTCTCCACTATAATTAAAGTATACATTAAATACTCGTTTTAACAATTACCACAAAATGAAAGAATATAAATATAAAATCAACGGTAACACTTACAACGTGGGGATTGGCGACATCGTCGACAACGTGGCCGAGGTTCTCGTAAACGGAATGCCCTACAAAGTAGAGCTTGAAAAGAAGCAGGGCCCCGTAAGCATCGTATCGGCTCCGCGTCCCTCGGCTGCCCCGCGCACAGCTACAGGCGAAAAGGTAGTAAGCAAGCCCAATGTAAGCGCCGGAGGCTTCCAGATAAAGGCTCCCCTGCCCGGAACCATCCTGTCGATCAACGTAAAGGTGGGCGACACCGTTTCGGCATCCGACACAGTGCTCATGCTTGAGGCCATGAAGATGGAAAACGCCATCCATGCAGGCCGCGACGGAAAGGTGGCATCGGTCAATGTAAGCGCCGGCGACTCAGTGCTTGAAGGAGCCGTGCTAATCACTCTGGATTAAGCATAACCGAAGAGAACAAATATCACGAATTTACAATCCAATTAGAATCTCAAGATTATGACTTTCCACGAATTCATGGCTATCAACTTCCATCAGTTCTGGGAGCTGACAGGCTTCGCCAATGCCACCTGGCAACACCTGGTGATGCTTGTCGTGGGTCTGTTCTTCATCTGGCTTGCCATCAAGAAGAACTTCGAGCCAATGCTTCTGGTGCCCATCGGATTTGGTATACTTATAGGTAATATCCCCTTCAACGCCGAAGCCGGACTTGAAATCGGCATCTACGAAGAAGGCTCAGTGCTCAACATCCTTTACAACGGCGTAAGCGCCGGATGGTATCCCCCGCTAATCTTCCTCGGAATCGGTGCGATGACCGACTTCTCGGCCCTCATCGCCAATCCTAAGCTCATGCTCGTAGGCGCAGCCGCACAGTTCGGTATCTTCGGAGCCTACATGGTAGCTCTCGCATTGGGATTCGCCCCCGACCAGGCAGGTGCAATCGCAATCATCGGAGGTGCCGACGGCCCCACCGCCATATTCCTTTCATCAAAGCTCGCCCCCAACTTGATGGGTGCAATCGCAGTATCGGCCTACTCCTACATGGCCTTGGTACCGCTCATCCAGCCGCCAATCATGCGACTGCTCACAACCAAGCACGAGCGATTGATAAAGATGAAGCCCGCACGCGCCGTGTCGCAGAACGAGAAGATCATCTTCCCCATCGTAGGACTTCTGCTCACCTGCTTCGTAGTGCCTTCGGGTATTCCGTTGCTCGGTATGCTCTTCTTCGGTAACCTGCTCCGTGAGTGCGGTGTCACCAACCGTCTTGCCAAGACAGCAAGCAACGCCCTCACCGACATCGTGACAATACTTCTCGGTATGACCGTAGGTGCATCGACCCAGGCGTCGGAATTCCTCACACTCGACACAATCTTCATCTTTGCACTTGGATTCATGGCATTCATCATTGCATCGGCATCGGGCGTACTGTTCGTAAAGCTGTTCAATCTTGTATTGCCCAAGGGCAAGAAGCTCAACCCGCTTATCGGTAACGCCGGCGTATCGGCAGTTCCGATGTCGGCCCGAATCTCCAACAACCTTGGTCTTGAATATGACCCCAGCAACTACCTGCTCATGCACGCCATGGGCCCCAACGTTGCAGGTGTTATCGGTTCGGCCGTGGCAGCAGGTGTGCTCCTCGGATTCCTTGCATAACAAACTTCTAAATATCAATGCGGCGGTTATTGCTTAAATGCGTTTCCGCCGCATTGTTTACCCAACCAATGTTTGTCACCTATTGTCTTCAGATAATAAATGTTAATAAACGCTTCAATTTAAACCAATTTTAGGTTTACCGCGTTTCCCTCCAAAGCATAAGTGCATATTAACTATTAATGCAAAAAATTTTCAGAATTTTGTATGTACTGAAATTATGATTACAAAACAGGTTATCGACGAACTATATAAGAAATATGCCAAATTGCCCCCGGGCATTGAACATCTTGACATAGGACTGCTCTTCGACTACGCGTCGGAGCATCACAATGTCGAGATTGACGAGGAGGGACACATCGTAATCGGGAGTCTTGACCCTATGTCGCCATTTCACAAAATAGCGCTTGAACGCGTGCACGGCTTCTCGCAATTTGAGGAAACAATAGCGATTGTGCTCCACAGCTCAATCATATTCCTCAACAAAAACGACATGGGAGTAAACGTTCACCTGAAAGCCAACCCACCCACCGTGTGGGAAAAGCTCAAATGGTGGTTTCACAAAAACTGACAACTATTAAGCGCAATACTTGAGGATGTGAACCGATCGACATATACCCAATCACCATTGGGTATATTTTTATTTTCAGCCGAAAAACACTGCTACAATATTTTGAAAATACAAAAACAAAGCGTATCTTTGCAGTCGCAAAAGCCCAGGTGGCGGAATGGTAGACGCGCTCGTTTCAGGTGCGAGTGCTGCGAGGCGTGCAGGTTCGAGTCCTGTTCTGGGCACCCTAAAATCCCGTAACTCATTGAAAATCAAGAGTTGCGGGATTTCTCTTTTGATTTTTGTCCCCCGATTGTCCCCCAAATTATTTCTTAGCTGATTTTTGTCCCCATTTTTTTCATCGCAAGACATGGATTTTCGATAAGGGCAAAGTTGCAGTGTTAAATATTTTAACACTGCAACCCACCACTCTCAGTTAATAGATGTTAAAACACGCTGTAAATATTCCGTTCCTTACCATAATCTTGCATTGATTTACTCATCCGATTCTACAACGCTTGTCGCCACGTTCAAGTCTGTCAATATATGTTTGCCGTTAACCTCCGCGTTTAGTCCTGCGTTTGGTTCAGCGTTCAGTTGCGCATTTGCCTCCACATCAGACCATCCGTTTGCATTTGCGGTGACACTCACATACAAAACTGCATTTCGGTTGATGTTGAAACAAGCATCCACAGCAGGGAACAAACCCACATTCCAAGGCTCATATCATAGCGTCGCCGCTCCACCCTATTACGGATATTGAGAAAGCGGACGATTGCGGACGGTACGGTTCCAAAGCCAGACTACAAGCAGTTTCAGAATCAGTGCCGACTTCCGGATTACCAATAGCGCAATCCTAATCGACTTTTTGAGCAGGAACAATGCCAGCCGCAACAGCAAGGCTGCGACAATAACCACAGGGAGCAGGTATATAATCAGTAAAAGCTCAAACATATCAAATGCATATTAACTCGTTCCAACACTATTATTGGAATGTAAATATGCTAAATTTCAACGACTTATGCAAATTTTCAAGCGATAAAATTCAGTCTGAACCGTTGAATTTTTGACAATTATCCTATGCATCCGTCTAAGGTCAGTTGATAATATACTCTCTTTTTCCCTTAAAGCCATATTCATTGTATCACATCAAGAATAGCGGATATATTGTCTTGAAGATATAAAGACTGTATGACTTGAATAGATTAAGACCCCATGTCTTTATGATACGCAAATCGCATCTTTTGGCAACATCTAATCTTATAGATAGTATCCTTACAAGTCCGCAAATATTGAAAACATACCCTTTTTATCGCTTGTATGATTATTTACCGCATGGCCTGATGTCTTTAAGTCATATAATCTTGATATAACCTGGGCTTGAAACATTAAAGGTGTCCAAAGTTAATGCCTGTATGTCACGGGGTGCCTAACTTCGTGGTCGGAGTGAACGATGGGGAGTAATAGCTCTGTCGTGCAGAGATTGGGTAGCAAGTTGTGCTTTTCTCCGTACAAAACCGAGTTTTGCCCGTGGAAAAGCGACTTGCCGACCACTGCGCGGCGGTGGAGAATCACATCGTTCCTCGTGAATTAATGATATGGATATGAAGCAGCGAACTGAAAGATTTGAAATGAGGCTTACGCCTGAGGAATTTGCCGGAATCCGTGAAAAATCGAAACGCTACCACAGCGTGAGCAACTTTATAAGGATGGCGGTCAACGAGTTTTCGGATACCGATGCAAAGACGCGCCTTGAATTGTGTAACGACACAGCCCGGCTGTGCCACAAATTCCAAGATGAGCTGTCCTGGATGGGAAGCAATCTGAATCAGGCTGTCAAACGAGCCAACGAACTTGCCGTAGCCGGCATCCTGTCCGAGAGTTATTTCAGGGATAATCTATCCCCCCTGATTGAAAAAGTATCGAGGCTCGTGGTGTCGATAAAGGAGGAACAGGCTTACATTGCCAAGAAAGCGACAAGGCTACGCTCTTAGCAGCAAGTCATACAGTCTGTCTTACATTATCGGCTCAAAACATATAGAGATAATGGTTTCAAGACATATAGAGATATAAACATAATATATGATAGCTACAATACTTCCGTCAAGTTCCAACTTTCACGCAGTTGCATATAATGAGAAAAAGGTGGCCCTGGGAGTGGCACGCCTTCTTGAGATGAGCAATTTCGGCCATGTCGGGGTACTCTCACAGCCGACACCGAAAGAGCTTCAGGACTATTTGATAGCCTACTCTTCCCGAAATTCGAGAATCAAAAAAGCCCAGTTCCATCTGGCCATATCCTGCAAAGGACATGAAAAATCGGAAGATGAACTGCTTGATTTCGCCCACAGGTATCTCGGTGAAATGGGATATGGAAGCGAGGGGCAGCCTTTGCTGGTATATTCACATACCGATACCGACAACACACATATACATCTAATCACCTCCCGCATTTCTCCAGACGGGAAGAAAATCAGCGACCACCATGAAAGGGTTAGGTCACAAGCTGTGTTGAACAGGCTTGTCGGAAATGATGTAAAAGTAAAGGCCGGTGAGGATCTTGCAGCCTCACTGACCTATACATTCTCCACATTCGCGCAATACAAGGCCCTGATGTCCTCGATGGGCTATGAGGTGTATGAGAAGAACGATGTCGTGTATATCAAGCGCGACGGTGCAGTGCAGGTAAAGATTAACTTTGCCGAGATAAGCGACAGATTCCAGAGGGTCAGTGTTGACGACAAACGCAGGAGGCAGTTGTGGGCCATGCTGCGGAAATACCGGGATGTAAGCTCCGACCGCCGGGAACTACAGGACGCGGTTAAACGCAAGCTGGGAATTGATCTCGTTTTCTTCGGACGCTCTGACAATCCCTATGGCTACATGATAGTGGATCATGCGAACAAAACCGTATATAACGGCGCATGGGTGTTGTCTATAAAATCACTTCTTGATTTCTCCACACCGGAAGAAAAACTCGCACGTATCGACGCTTTCATTGACAGGCTGCTGGAGGATAATCCGACAATAGACACATGGGCCATCAACAAAAAACTATTCCGCAGTAACGCATACATAAGACGAGGCGTGATATATTGCGGAGGAATCACACGGCCGCTAAAGGATTTTATGGCCTCCACAATTCTACGGAATGACAAGATTCGGAGGATAGAGTCTTTCCATCCCGGCTCAGCGTCCGAGCGCGACCTGCTCTGCCGTATATATAAGGTGAATACTCCGGAACTTGTAAGGCTCACCCCGTCACGAGATAACGGCTACCATGACGCGGTGAATAACCTGAACCCGCTCTTTGATGATGACAGTATAACAAATCTCCGTGCCGCCATACGTTCTTCAGGGTTCCACATCAGACATGAAGGCGATGAATGGTTTGCAATAGATTTTTCATCAAAAACAATCATCAATCTTTCGGAAGCCGGATTTGACACCCGTAAGCTCGAATACAGGAGATTTGAAAAACTCCGTCGCAGACAATCAACTGAAAAGCCTCGTGACAAAACAACCGGACGCGGCATAAGAGGTATGCGTGACGCGGCTTCTGGTCGTGGGGAAAACCGTGAGTGGGAAGTTGGCTACCGTGGCGACTATAACCGCATAGATGATGAAAACAGCATAAAGATGTGACAAGGGATTTTGTCACCATGCCGCGATTGCGACATAAAGCCTTGCAGACAGCAGTATATGATGTCTGCAAGGCTTTATCCTTTTATGACTGCAAAATTGCATCACAATAAATTCCCAAGATTTGAAGAAAGGTGTCCAAAGTTACATATCGCGATGAAGCACCGTGGTAATTTTGCCATATGAATCATTGAACCAGGGTGTAATGGACGAATCAATAATCATAACATTTGCCAATCAGAAAGGGGGCGTAGGGAAAACGACTCTCTGCGTCACTTTTGCCAACTATCTTGTAAAGAAGGGGCTCCCGGTGATTGTCATTGACTGCGATTCGCAGGAGAGTCTGGCGCAACGGCGTGAGAGCGACCTGAAACGCTATCCTTCGGGAGATACCGCCATCCCCTATGAGGTTCTTCCTTTTTCATTGAATAAGGAAGAAGCCCTATTCGGGTTCATAGGCAACATCCGCAAAACACGGTGTGTAGCAATATTCGATTCTCCGGGGAATCTAAAACAGCAGGGACTCGTGACATTGTTCGCCAACTCCGACTATATAATTTGTCCCTACCACTACGACAGGACTACCATCCCCTCGACCGCCACATTCATCGCATTTCTGCAAAAGCTGAAAAACGTCATGGCCGGGAAAATGAACGCCCGTCTGATTCTCGTGCCGAACCGGCATGACGCGAGGGTCGGACGCCGTAGCGAGCTTATGCTGTGGGAGGAAACAAGGGAAACATTCAGCCGCTATGGTCTTGTGACTCCTAAAATCAATTCAAGGGCAGACATGGAACGCTTCTGCACCCTATCGGATCTGGACGGACAATTAGAGGTCACACAGGCCGCTTTCGACACAATCTTCAAAGAAATATTCGGACACATCGAAGCTGACACTGAAAATGGATAACAATAACAATAATTTCCCTGATATAGACGGACTGCTCGGAAGCATCCGTAATGTGGCTACGCCTGTCGGCCATGCTGCCGGAACAACTACATCGCGTGAGGCTGCCGGGATACAGGAACCCGGTAATACTGCCGAATCCTGCATCAATATTGATGCAGCAGATCCGGTATGGGAGGCTTTCATGGAAAACCTTTCGTCCTACGGTTTTCGTGAACGGAAAGACGAGCGGAAGGTCTGCATGATTGACAAGGATATTGCCGACTCCCTCGATGAGTGCGACATCGACCGCAAATGCCGCTCCGACGTAATCAATGCCATCGTGAGGACATTCATAACAGCATTCCTTCCCCGGCTAAGGACTTATAGAAAGAAAAACAAGTCACTGCTTGACAAAAACGACAATATATGAAAAGAAAAAACTGGACTGAGGCTGAAACCACTTATCTCATGGAGAACTACCCGGCTATATCGGACACGGTTATGGCCGCACGGCTCGGAGTATCCCGAAGGACATTATCGAACAAGGCTCATGAGCTTGGTCTTGACAAGGGCATCAACCCGGAATGGCTGGAGCGCGCTGAAAAAGTGCGCGGGCTTTACAGCTCACGCTCATATACTGAAATCGCGTTGGAAACCGGCATCCCCCTACGTTCCGTCGCAAGGATCATTTCCAAACTGGGGCTTACCCGTTCCAAAAGAGAGGAGAACCGAATACGTTCACGTATAAGGAGAAACATTACCGACCGGGAGAAACGGCGCGTCATCTTCGGGCTCGCCCCTCTGACGAGAATAAAGGTTGTCACCAACAAGCACCGGATAAAGTTGCGGCACGCCTTGAAGAAAGCCGGATATATAGTACAGCGCGGCCAGAATGTGATGTATTATCATCCGGAAATGGAACGCGACCATCGGCGCGAGAATGCCGGAAGAAGTGTCGGCCTCAGCTTTGAGCCGTGGGAAACAATAGATAACAAACTATGCGTAAATCTCTGACACTATGACATACGGACAAATCATAACGCTGCTGTTCATTCTACTGATTCTATATTATGCAGGTCTGGTAACTATGGATATTATAGCCGCAAAACGAATGAAAGCATCCGAGGAAGCCAAAAACGAGGAAGCCGAAATTGACATATCCGGACTTGCTGGCGGTTTTGAACCCGTTGAGATCAATCGCGACAATTCGCGGCCCGCGACAGTACCGCAGAATATGGGTGCGGTCAGGTATAAGGAGCCTGTAATGACAAACGGCTATCCCGTAGATAGCCTGATAAGTAAGACAAAAAATGCCATTGAATCCGGTAGATATGACGACCTCAACAATCTTGTATATAAGTGTGAGGCGGCATAACTCTTGCCCGGCCACCGGCCTGACTTATCACTATGTAAATAAATCCCATTCTACTCTCTCTTTATAATACTGCCTTTATCGCCCTAAGTTGTCTTTAACGCCCTGCATTGCCTTTACCGCCCGATAACTTTTTTCAAAAACGAATATCATCGCAAATGCAGAAGATTAAAACAAAATGCCTGAGGGCGTTGGCTCGTTTCAGCCGCTCAGGGTTCGCCCGCAAGGGCACGCTCGCGCTCGCCGCCGTCACAGTGGCCATCGGCGACGCAATGGCCGCCAGCAAGGGTGCCGCAGGCTTCACGAAAGCCACGCAGGAGGTCAGCTCCTACCAGACCCCGGTTTCCAATCTTATGAAGGCAATCGCAGCCGTAATTGTCTTGGTAGGAGCGTTTAATGTCTATTTCAAGATGCAGAACGGCGACCAGGACGTGAAGAAAACCATCATGCTCACCATCGGCGGATGTATCGCCTTCATCGCACTGAGCGAGGCGTTGCCGCTCTTCTTCAAGTAGCCGGAAGCGGAAAACCATACATTCATGGCGGCATACAACGACGGCTACCCTGTTTTCAAAGGGTTACAGAAACCACTGGAGTTCATGGGAATCCGTGGACGCTTCCTGACGCTTGCGGCAGCGGCGATAGGCGTGTCATTCGTGGGGTTCATCGTGTTCTCGATCGCGCTGGGGAAGCTCGCCGGGTTTGTCGCCATGCTTGTCATGGCCGCCGTCGGGCTGGTGACAATCTATGTCAAACAGCGTGGCGGACTCCACAACAAGAAACGTGACCGTGGAATTTTCATTTATCACAACCTGTTCAAACGCTGACAGATGGCAAAAAAGCATAAAAAAGTCTTTGACGGCATATTCGCCCAACTGGAGGAAACGGACGGCGACGTTGTGCTGTTCGATGCCAAGGGCTCCCCCTCGGTGATATTCTCAATGACTAATCCGGTGCCGCGCCTATGCACCGACCCGGAGCGTTATATGCTCTTTCAGGATGTCCTCGCAAACATAGTGCAGACCCTCGGCGAAGGGTACGCCCTTCAGAAGCAGGACATATTCTGCCGCCAGAGCTACCACCACGAGATACCCGACGGCGCGGAATACCTGACACGCAGCTATTTCGCATACTTCGATGGACGCGGGTACACCGAGATAAAGACATATCTCATAATAACGCAGGAAGCCCCCAGAGGGCAGTTCGTACAGTACGACCCCAAGCGGTGGCTCGACTTTCATTCCAAGGTGTCAAAGGTGGATGACATACTTTCCGAGAAAGGTATCCGGCACCGCAGGCTGTCGAAACCGGAGGTGAGCGAGTACATACACCGCTTCATGGCCTTACACTTCCGGCACGGGGCTTTCTCCATGACGAATTTAAAGGCTTCAGACGAATATCTCAGGACTGGGAACCGCGTTATACGCTCATATCCGCTGGTGGATATAGACGAGATAAACCTGCCCTCAGTGGTGAGGCCATATGCCGAAACAAGCGTAAACGGCTATCCGATAGCCACCGACGTGTTGTCATTTCTCGCTGAGGTGCCGCACGCCGACTGCGTGGTGTTCAACCAGGTGGTGCAGATACCCGGACAGCGCAAACTGCTCCGCAAGCTGCAAGGAAAGGCGAAGCGTCACGGCTCGATGCCTGATCCCAGCAACAAGATAGCCAAGGCCGACATAGAGGAAGTGCTGAACATACTGGCCGTTGATTCCTCCCTGTTGGTAAACACCAACTTCAACATCATAGCGAGCTGCGCTCCGGACAAGGTTACTCCCGTGACTTCGTACCTCGAAACCAAGCTCTACGAGTGCGGCATAATGCCGTCGCGCACGGCCTACAACCAGCTTGAGCTTTTCATCGACTCCTTTCCGGGCAACGCCTACGGCTTCAACCCCGACTACGACCTCTTCCTCACGTTATCTGACGCCGCCCTGTGCCTCTTTTTCAAGGAACACCTCAAAGGATGCGAGGACACGCCTCTCACCACCTATTACACCGACCGCCGGGGGCTACCGGTGTGCATCGACATAACCGGCAAAGAAGGCAAGGTAAAGATGACCGACAACGCCAACTTCTTCTGCATCGGGCCTTCGGGCAGCGGCAAGAGTTTCCACATGGAGTTTCGGAGGTCAAAACGGCGACAAACGGCTGCAAAAATCGGTATTATAATATCTTGATTTTCAGCTAATAGATTTTAACAAACGAGATTTTCGCCTGTTGGCGATTC
>OJNY01001089.1_pt1 | contig 18448 bp, 20 predicted proteins | sample 1597931 | NCBI WGS metagenome assembly OJNY01 (sample SAMN01915209, study PRJEB22387) | human gut metagenome | isolation source: stool | host: Homo sapiens | place: USA
TATCGCCGCAGATACTTCGTTGGCAAATTAAGAGATGTAAATTTAATTTGTGGCTCGGTAACTTTTATTTGCACGATATTGTTCAATAGTGTCGTGTCGTTGCAGCCACCTCGTTGGCAAGTTAAGAGATATAGATTTAATTTGCGGCTCGGTAACTTTTATTTGTACAGGGATAGAATACTGTCATTTACATCATGCCCTGCCGTTCCGACACATATGCTCAAAGCTAATATATGCTTTAAAGTTTGATATTGGCATTTTATATTACCATAAGTATAATCGTCACAATATTATACTATAATCAATCAAAGATTAAAATCAGATTACAACTTGCCGAGATACCTTGACAGGCGAAGTATCTAATATTATAATAATAGCATAGGAAATAAACGGAAAGAAGGTGCGTGATGTCAGTTGCATCCGACCTTATACGAGGTCACACGGACACAATAATACTTTCCCTGCTTATCATCGGAGACAGCTACGGATATAAGATAAACAAGGACATAATGCGTCTCACGGGGAACCGCTTTGAGTTCAAGGAAGCCACGCTTTACAGCGCTTTCAGGCGGCTGGAGCAGGCAGGTCTCATCGTCTCCTACTGGGGCGAGGAGGCTGTGGGCGCACGGCGCAAATACTACACCATCACCGATGCGGGGCGTAAGCAGTACAAGGAAAACATTTCCGATTGGGAACGCACAAGGGCGGTAGTGGACAATCTGCTTTATGCGCCCAGGAACGAGGGGAAAGAAAATGGCACTGAATAAGCAGGACCTGATAAACGGCTTTTGCAAGGCGGGGATAAACAAGGGGGACGAAATAGAAGTCCACAGCTCCCTGAGCAGCTTCGGATTTGTTGACGGCGGAGCAGAGACCGTTATCTCCGCCCTGAAAGAGACTGTGGGAAATAATGGCAGCATTTTTATGCCCGCTCTGCGGCTCAGTCCCGAGCTTCCTCTGACAGAAGAGGACAAAAAAGCAGGCATCACCTCAAAGATAAAAATTCTCCCCGAAAACAGGACGCACAGTGCCATGGGCATAATTGCCGACACCTTCAGAATGATGCCCGACACTATCACGGACGACGGGATATTTGCAGTATCTGGCTGGGGACGAAACGCCAATGAAGCCGCCAAGGGCGGTCTTGACTATGTTATAAAGCACGGTGGAAAAGCCCTGCTGCCGGGAGTTGATATTTACAAGCTCACCGCCATGCACTACGCCGAGGATATCCTGCCCGAAAAGATACGCAAATTATTTGCGCCAAGCAGCGAGATACAAATGAAATATCCTCCCGGGGAATGGTTCATAGAAGCAGGCGAGCCGCCCGTAAAGCCATGGTATTCCATTCAGGCTCAGGCATATGAAAAGGGGCTTATCCGAGAGGGATACATAGGCAGCTGCAAATATATGTGCTTTGGCATATGGGACGTTGTAGGTCTGTACAGGCAGGCACTTGAGACCGACCCGCCGGGGCTGTACGGTCTGAGATAATGAAAGGAATGAGATTCGATGAAAAATTCACTTAAAGCATATGTTGACGGATTGTTTGCGGACGCTGTTCCAAGCCCTGCGCTGGAAGAGCTTCACGATGAGATACTTTCCAATCTTTCCGAGCGATATGACGACTGCATAAAAGCGGGAATGTCTCCCCAGAGAGCATTTACCGCAGTTATCGGCACCATGGGCGACGTAAGCGGACTTATCGCACAGGTAAGCGGTTCGGGAGTACATGAGGTTGGCATATTTGAAAAAATATCCCCCAAGAGCAGACTTCTTGAGAAATACGCATATGTATTTACAGAGGATAACCTTAAATCAATAAAGGGCGCTGTTATATCTGTGATGTGGCTGGCAATAGTCATCATTTACTTCCTTGTAAGCTTCCTCTATGGCGGCTGGACAGTCACATGGCTCATTTTTGTCGTAGGCGCTGCGCTGACGGTGGCAGTGAACACCGCCTCAAAGATCATGAAATACAGCAGGGCAGGCGACGACCCCGAAAGCAGGATAAAGCTTCTTTCCACAGTCGAGGGCGGCGTTACCTCCATCATGTGGCTTGCCATTGTGATAGTTTACTTTATCGGCAGCTTTGCTTCACGCAGATGGGACATTTCATGGCTCATATTCGTTGTGGGAGCTGCGGCGCAGATAATCATCAGCCTTGTTTTCAAAATTCAGAAAAGCAGATTTAAGAATTAAATTTTCGGAAAGGAAATCATTATGAAAGGACTAAGGCGCAGGGATATTGCGGTAATGGTCATCGTTTTTTCGGCGGCGGTATGGCTGGCGGAAATGATGCGCTCGTTCCTGCTGAGTGAGATTGCCGAAAGGCTTCTTCCCCATGTGATATCGCAGGCTGCGGAAAGTTCTGACGGCAATGAAGCACAGCTCTCGCTCAAAGCAGGCGATACAGTTCTGCGCATATACACAAGTCCCGACAACAAGCTGCACATCTCCCGACAGGAATGCCGTGAAGAATAATAAATCGGTGCAGTATAACATGAAAGGAACAATCAATGAACACCCCCATAAAGGATTTTACCGATAATTACGCAAAGAGCGGGATGATCCGTGCCCATATGCCGGGGCACAAAGGGAAATTCCCCCTTACCGAGTTTGATATAACCGAGATAAAAGGCGCCGACAGTCTTTTCGAGGCGGACGGCATCATTGCCGAAAGCGAGAAAAACACCTCGGAGATATTTCATTCCTACAAGACACTTTACTCCGCAGGCGGCTCTACTCTCTGCATTTTCACAATGCTTGCCATGTGCCTTATGAACGGCAAAAACCGCCGTGTGGCTGCCGTTCGCAACTGCCACAGGTCTTTTCTCAATGCCTGCGTATTCCTTGACGCAGAGGTGGAATGGATATATCCCGAATATGAAAACACCCTTGTTTCGGGAAAAATCACTCCCGAAGCAGTGGAAAGGGCCATAGAAAAGTCCTCCCCAGCCTGCGTATATCTCACCTCGCCCGATTATCTGGGGCATATAACCGAGATAGACGGGATCGCAGATATCTGCCATAAACACGGCGTGATGCTGCTGGTGGATAACGCTCACGGGGCATATCTTAATTTCATAGGCGAGCCGCCCATGCACCCCAATTACCACGGTGCCGATATGTGCTGCGACAGCGCCCACAAAACTCTCCCTGCCCTGACGGGCGGGGCATATCTGCATATAAACAACCCAAAGGCAGAGAAGTACGAGGGCTATGCCAAGGAGATAATGTCCATGTTCGGCTCCACAAGTCCATCGTATCTTATCATGCGCTCACTGGACGAATGCGCCGATTTTATGGACACAAAGGCAGGCAAATATTTTAACGAAATGGCGTTTGCGGCGGATAAGGTTAAATCTCTCCTTGCCCCCGTATGGCGCACCGAGGACACGGAAGCGGGCAAGCTCACTTTATTCACCCCGCCCTGCGGATATACGGGCACGGAGCTTGCGGACATTTTACGTGAGTATAAGATAGAATGCGAATATGCCGACCACACTCACATCGTGCTTATGCTGACAGGGCTTTCGGCAGATGAGATAACATACATAGGCAAGGTGATATCAAACCTCCCACAGCCGAGGATATTTGTCCCAACGCCGAAGATAAAAAGCTTTTCGCCCCTTGAAAAGGCTATGAGCATTCGTGAAGCGGCATTTTCCGACAGCGAGGAAATATCCGTATCCGATGCGGCAGGCAGAATATGCGCCAGAGCCGTATCCTGCTGCCCTCCCGGAATTGCGGCAGTTGTGGGCGGAGAAATTTTTTCCGAGGAAAGCATAAATATTTTGAAAAACTATAGCATTTTTAAAGTAAATGTGGTAAAATGATAATGTATAGCTGTATCATATTGCTATACTGTAAGATTTGATTTTATGCAAAGGAACTGATCCTATGAAGCTGATATTTGCGGTCATCAACAACGACGACAGCCACGAGGTCTCAACCGAGCTTACAAAGAACGGTTTTTCCGCTACAAAGCTTGCTTCCACAGGCGGATTTCTCATGTCGGGAAATAGCACTTTCCTTATATGCACCGACGAACAGCGTGTCGATGAGGTAATAGACATTATCAGGAACTGCTCCAGAAGAAGGAAGCAGTTCGTTCCCACAACTCCCTCGGGCCGTGCGGAGGCTACTGCTTCCTTCCCTGCGGAGGTATCCGTAGGCGGCGCCACTGTGTTCGTAACGGACATCGAGCGCTTCGAGAAGCTCTGATATGAAGCTGTATTCAAAGGAATGTATCGAGCGGCCTGTAAGCGCCATGGCAAAAAGCGGGCGCTTTGTTCACTCGTATATCATCACAGGCGAAAAGGGCACGGGCAAAAAGGTGGCTGCAAAGTACATCGCAATGCAGCTGCTGTGCGATAATCACAATGCCTGCGGGCAGTGCCGTCAGTGCAGGCGTGTGCTGAACGGTCAGCACCCTGACTTCATCACCGTGGAAAAAAGCGGACGCATCTACACCATAAACGATGTGCGCACCAAGGTGGTAGATGACAGCTACACCGCTCCCAACGACTGCGAGAGAAAGGTGTATTTTCTCCCCGACTGCGAGGGCTGGATGGACGCCGCTCAGGACGCTCTGCTGAAAATTACGGAAGATCCCCCCGATACGGCGTATTTCATCTTCACAGCCGTTAATAAGAACAGCTTTCTGCCCACGCTCATCTCCCGCTCAATGACGCTGGAGGTCCCCGAAGCCACCCGTGAAAACTGTGCGCAGGCGCTGAGGGACACAGGCAAATACACCGAGGAGCAGATAAGCGAAGCTGTAGGCTCATTCGGCGGAAACATAGGCAGGTGCATGGATTTTCTGGACGGCGACGCTGACCTGAAAAAATCCGCAGATGCTGTAAAAAAAGCAGTGGAAGCCATGATAACAGGCGACGAATATTCCCTGGCAGTGACGCTGAACAGCGCCGCATCAAGCCGTGAGGAAATGAGAAGCGTTCTTGAGATGCTCTCCCGTGTTGTCCGTGACGCCGCTGCCGCAAGGTATGGCTCAAAGACATTTCTCGGCTGCTCCGCAGGCGGTGCGATGAGAATGTCCGAAAGGATATCGTCGGGCAGGCTGATAGCAATGTACGACGCAATCTGCGAGGCTTCATACAGATGTACCCGAAACTGCAACGCCCAGGTGGCTGCGGCAGTTCTCAGCGGAAAGCTTTGCAGATAAATTTGAAAGGACTGGTCATAGAAGTGACTGAAATAATAGGAGTCAGATTTAAGCGCACCGGCAAGACCTACTACTTTGCTCCCGGCAGCCCCGCTCCCGAGGTGGGAATGCAGGTCATCGTGGAAACAGCCCGAGGCGTGGAATGCGGCGAGGTGGTCATGGGCAGCCGCATGGTGGAGGACGACAAGATAATCCCCCCCTTAAAGCCCATAATCCGTATTGCAACGGAAAAAGACCTGAAAATAGTTGAGCAGAACAGGGCAAAGGAACAGACTGCCGCAAAGATATGCCAGGAAAAAATTGCAGCCCACAAGCTGGATATGAAGCTGGTAGATGTGGAATGCACCTTTGACAACAACAAGCTCCTGTTCTATTTCACAGCCGATAACCGAGTGGATTTCCGTGAGCTGGTAAAGGATCTGGCGGCGGTGTTCCGCACAAGGATAGAGCTTCGCCAGATAGGCGTAAGAGACGAGGCAAAAATGCTGGGCGGTCTGGGCATATGCGGAAGGCCCTTCTGCTGCAAGACATTTCTCAGCGAATTCCAGCCTGTATCCATCAAAATGGCAAAGGAGCAGGGACTTTCCCTGAACCCCACAAAAATATCGGGGACCTGCGGCAGACTTATGTGCTGCCTGAAATACGAGCAGGATTTCTACGAGGAGCAAATGAAGGTAACGCCCAAGATCGGTGCATACGTCAAAACTCCCGATTTCAAGGGCTATGTGGAGGAGGCAAATCTTCTCACAGGAAAGCTCAGAGTAAAGCCCGAAAAATCCGACGACCCCTCCGTGGTATTTGACAAGGAGGACGTTAAGGTAATAAAAGACGGCCGTGTAAAGATCGACCGTGATGAAATAAAAGCTCTCAAGCAGCTTGAAGACAAATAATTATTGGAGGTATTTATTATGGAAAAGACAAACAAGGGACTTTCTATCGCAAGAGAGATCATTCTGGGAACCACATTCTTCCTTACACTGGCAAATGTAGTTCTTATGATAGTTCAGCTGGCTCTGGCTGCAAAGCAGAACAGAGGATACATCAAGATAAAGGACAATGACGAGCTTCCTTTCTGAGGAACGCTCACGACAGGAAAGGTTTGGGTAGTGTAAATGAGTGACGTTATTGACGTTAAGACAGGTTCAAAGGCAGGCAAGATAGTCGCTGCCGTTATAGTGCTGCTGATAGTCGTTATTATCGGCTGCGGCGCTTTTACTACGGTAAGGGCAGGCCACACGGGAGTTGTGGTAACATTCGGAAAGGTATCTTCAAGCGTGCTGGGAGAGGGACTTCATCTTAAAATACCCTTTATCCAGCAGGTAGTACAGATAGATAACCGTGTACAGAAGGCAGAGGTGGACTGCTCATCAGCGTCCAAGGACCTGCAGACAGTCACAAGCACCATTGCCCTCAACTACAAGGTGAGAAATTCCGCTTCGGCTGACATCTATCAGAATGTAGGCCCCGACTTCGAGTCCATCATCGTTTCTCCCGCAATTCAGGAGTGCGTTAAGGCTGTGACCGCAAAATACACCGCAGAGCAGCTCATCACCGAGCGCCAGAGCATCGGCGACCAGATGAAAGACCTGCTGGGCGAAAAAATAAACAGCTACGGCATTGATATCGAGATATTCAATATCATCACCTTTGAATTTACCGATGAATACAACGCTGCCATTGAAGCAAAGCAGACGGCACAGCAGAATGCGCTGAAAGCCGAGCAGGATCTCCAGCGTATCAAGGTAGAGGCAGAGCAGACCGTTGCCAAGGCTCAGGCAGAGGCAGAGGCTTACCGCCTTAAATCCGAGCAGATAACCCCTCAGATGATAGCAATGGAATACATAGACAAGTGGGACGGCAAGCTCCCCGCTGTAGCAGGCGGCGACAGCAGCTCCATGCTCATTGATATTTCACAGATAATCGCTCAGATGGAGGAAACTGCGGGCAACGGCAATACTTCTCAGCCTGCTGCTCAGCCCCCCGTGCAGTCCGTTCAGGACGGTCAGGACACATTTGCGGACGAAGAAGCTGCGGAATAAAACAGAATAAAATCTCGGCTCCATGAAATTACATGGGGCCGATTTTTTTACACAAACACGGTAGCGGATTTTACACAGCAGCGGTAAAATTATCATGGGTGATAATATGGATGTAGTAAATATCATAAAGGTTTTATGGGGACTGTTTATAATATACCTTACCGTAAAGGCAATAAAGGTGATAATTGCCATAAGAGAGGGCAAGCCCATGACGGCAATGGTGGTGGATTACGCTGAGGAGCATGACGATGATAACATCAGCTATTATCCTATCATAGAATACACCGACGAAAATGGAGACCTGCGCCGTGAAAAGCTTAATGTTTCCGACAGCCAAAAGGAATACGGCGAAAGAATATTATATCTTTACAAGGGAAAATTCTATCAGAAAAAATCCCTGATACCGGCCATTGTTATGCTGGTGCTGAACATTCTCCCTTTTATAGTTGTACAAATAGAAGGTATGTATGTGATCTCAAAACTATACAGATAGTATAACTATACCAAAAGTAACATTATTTCATCAAATTGTAAACCCCGCTTTTATTGCCTTTGTCATTACTATATGCTATAATGATGAAAAACATCGGAGGGGGTATTGATACTAACCGCCAATTTTCTAATTGGTTCTTAGTATAACACGATGAAAAGACACAATATTTTAAGCATATTATGTGCGGCAGTAATTTTAACAGGCTGTCAGCAGATATCTGAGGAATATGTTCCTGCCGAGGCTATCATAACTTCGGCTGAGACTACAGCTGCCGAAACCACAGCTGCCACTACTGAGATCACCACAGAAACGGAGCCTGTAATCACAGAAAAGACCGTTTCATTCACGGCTCTGGGGGATAATCTCATACACTCGTCTATCTACAAGCAGGCGGCAAGGCGTGGGGCGGAAAGCGGCAAGGACTATGATTTTGAATACGCATATGCAGGGGTCGCCGATCTGCTTGACACGGCGGACATAACCGTGCTCAATCAGGAAACGCTTATCTGCAACGATATGATAGAGCCTTCCACATATCCCTGCTTCAACAGCCCCAAGGCCCTGGGGGACTATATGGCGGAGCTGGGGGTAGATGTGTTCACCATCGCCAACAACCACACCCTTGACCAGGGCACAAAGGGACTTACATATTGCCTGGCATATTATGACGAAAACAAGCTCATGCGTGTGGGCGCTTACCGTGACCATGCAGACAGGGAAAATATACGGGTAATGGAAAAAAACGGCGTTAAAGTGTCGTTCCTTGCATATACCGAAAGCCTGAACGGTCTTTCTCTCCCTGCCGATACTCCGCTGGAGATAGGCAGGACGGACATGGACGTGATGAAGAGCGAGATAGCCGCCGCAAAGGAGATATCGGACATCTGCGTGGTATCTCTCCACTGGGGCACGGAAAACAGCAGCGTGGTGGAGGACTATCAGCGCACGGAGGCAAGGGAGCTGGCGGAAGCAGGTGCGGACGTTATCATCGGCAACCACCCTCACGTTCTCCGTGAGATAGAGATATTTGAAAACAGCGACGGCGGAGACACCATATGCGCATATTCGCTGGGCAACTTTATCTCCGCACAGTCGGTAGGCACGAACCTTATCGGCGGCGTGCTGGATTTTGACGTTTCCGTTGACGAGGGCAGGGAGCCTGAAATAAGCGGCTACACCTTTATCCCCATAGTTACCCATTACGACCATAACTACTCAAATATAAGGCTTTATAAGCTTTCCGACTACACTCCTGAGCTGGCATCTGCTCACGGTGTAAGGGCAAATTCCCGCTTTGATTATGATTATATCATTGAGTATCTTACGGACAAGGGGCTTTATGAGGCGGGGGAGTGAATCTATATTCTTCTGTTTTCATATAGATTAAGGGTTGTTTTAAATAAGAGCAAAAGCTTGATATCCAATACATAAGATTTACATTTATCGTATTGAGCTTTTACTGTATTTGTGATATGATTATATTTGTATAACTGCGTTCTGATTCTGTTCGCAGCATAATGATTATAGGAGTGCTGCAAATGGCTGAAAATAAAATGTCCCCTGTTCTGAAATGGGCGGGAGGTAAAACTCAATTACTTGATCAAATTGCAATGCGAATGCCTAAAACATATAACAGATATTTTGAACCATTCATAGGAAGTGCAGCTGTATTATTTTCTATTGCTCCGGAAAAAGCATTTATAAATGACATCAATATTCAACTTATAAACCTTTATCAACAATTAAAAACGAACTCTGAGGCAGTAACAACTGTTGTAAATGAATTAGATGCTATGCCATGCAGCAAAGAATTTTACTATTCTGTTCGTGAACACTACAACAGAAAGATTATGCTAAATGCGTTAGATGCAGAAAGCGCAGCAATGATGATTTGGATAAATAAGCATTGCTTCAATGGACTTTATCGGGTAAACAGCAAAGGACTGTTCAACGTTCCATATAACAACAGGATAAACGGAAAATCCATTGATGAAAGCAATATAATTGCAATATCCGAATACTTTAAAAATTCTGATATTGTTATAAACTGTACAGATTTTGAAGCCTTTTGCTCAGAGGTTCAAGCAGGCGACTTTGTTTACTTTGACAGCCCATATGTGCCTGTCAGCAGCACAGCAAATTTCACAGACTATACAAAAGCCGGCTTTACCTATGAAGATCATAAACGACTTTCAGAACTTTTCAGACGTCTCGATAAATTAGGAGCAAAATTATTGCTGTCAAATAACGACGTTGCATTAGTTCATGAATTATATAATGGATACAATATTCAATCTCTTAAAGTAAAACGCATGATAAACCGAAATGCAAATAATCGAACAGGAAAAGAGGTGCTGATTACCAATTACTGATATGGGAATATATTTTAACGGCATTAAGGCGTATTATATGGATAATGTGTCAGCTCTTTTTTTGTCAGATACATTTGAAGCATTAGAGCGAATGAAGCCTGAATGTGTAGATATGATTTTTGCGGATCCTCCATATTTTCTTTCAAATGACGGAATAAGCTGCAGCGGAGGAAAAGCTGTTTCGGTTAACAAAGGGGATTGGGACAAAATCAATTCCTTAGATGAAAAGCATGAATTTAACCGAACATGGATCAGGCTTTGCAAACGTGTGCTTAAGCCCAGCGGAACAATCTGGATAAGCGGAACATTGCATAACATCTATTCTGTTGGCATGGCTCTAGAACAGGAGGGCTATAAAATTATAAACAATATAACATGGCAAAAAACCAATCCACCCCCGAATTTGGCTTGCCGCTGCTTCACTCATAGCACTGAAACCATTTTGTGGGCGCAAAAAAACGAGAGAAATTCAAAGCACTATTTTAATTATTCCTTAATGAAAGAAATGAACAGCGGTAAGCAAATGAAGGACGTTTGGACAGGCTCTATTACAAGTCCTTCCGAAAAAAAATTTGGAAAACACCCTACTCAGAAGCCGGTTTACTTGTTGGAGCGTATTATTTTGGCATCTACAACAGTCGGCAGCATTGTACTGGATCCGTTTTGCGGCTCATCTACAACTGGGGTTGCCTGCAAGAAAACAGGAAGATATTACATAGGAATTGACAACAATCAAGAATACCTGGAATTATCAAAAGAAAGGTTGATTCACATATGACTAAAAAGACATTTAACGATTGGCTAAGCACCTTCAGAAAATCTATAAACGGATACAATTATTATACTGATTTTGACAAGGTGTATGAAAATGCAGGGCATCTGAAAATTGAAATAAATATGCTTAACGCTTTGATAGGCTCTCACGATATTGAAAATGAATTTGAACGCATATTAAAAAAATACCCCGAATGTCTGAAAGCTATCCCCATATTGCTTGCCGTTCGTGAAAATGAAATTTACTGTCAGGACGAAAAAGGTGCTGTCAATTATCAATTCAATAAACAAACCCAGACTATAGAACAGTATAAATATTTTATGAATAAAACTGGTTTGTTTGATATGCTGAGTGAGCATATTATCAGCAACTTATATGACTATGTTACAGGTGTTGAGGTCGGATTAGGCTCAAATGGACGCAAAAATCGTGGAGGACATCAGATGGAAAAGCTTGTAGAAAGCTTTATAAAAAAAGCAGGCTTTCAAAAAGGAAAGAATTATTTTTCCGAAATGTACCTGACTGATATTGAAAAAAAGTGGAATGTTGATTTATCTGCAATTTCAGCTGAGGGCACATCTACAAAGCGTTGGGATTTTGTTGTGAAAACTGATTTATGTATTTATGTCATTGAAACAAATTTTTACGCAAGCCAAGGGTCAAAGCTAAATGAAACTGCCAGAAGCTATAAAATGATTGCAGAGGAAGCACGCAGCATACCAAACTTTTGCTTTGTATGGATTACTGACGGAGCGGGTTGGAACAGTGCAAAACGAAATTTACAGGAAACATTTGATGTTCTTGACACTATGTATAACATCACGGATATGGAAAATAACATTTTCACTGAACTGTTTAAATAACTGATTAAAACCATATATACACAAAAAACGGCTGCCATTTTAAAATGGCAGCCGTTTTTTGTGTATATATTTGATTTATTTTACAGCAAGTTTACTTCTCTTCTGTGAAATAAACCACCTTGGAAGCAAAATCACCGTGAATGCTTACGTTGATACCGCAGTTCATAAGAGCAGCTCCGCTGTGAACCTCGCCTGTCTCGTGATCCTTGTAGCGCTTTACAGGGTCAAGTCCCTTGAGCTTTATGCGTCTGCTGCGGTAGTTGGGTCTGCCGAGAACCTGAACAAAGGTGAATACTGCCTCGCTCTTGTCCTTTGCAACAAACATCCATGCGTCCCACATATTGTCCTCGAACACGTTGCCGATGCGGTACTGGTCACCTGTGCGGATAAGGGGATTATACTTCTTGAACATCTCTATCTGACCGGGTATCTCGTTCCTGTCAGCCTCGGGTATTCTTGTAACATCAAGCTCGTAGCCGAAGGTTCCCACCATTGCAACATTTCCTCTTGTGGAGAAAGGTGTGGTTCTGCCAACGGTATGGTTGGGGCAGTCGGAAACGTGTGCGCCCATTGCGGAAGCAGGGTAGCAGATAGATGTGCCATGCTGTATCTTCAGTCTCTCGATAGCATCGGTATCGTCGGAAGTCCATATCTGAGGAGAATAGAACAGCATACCCGCATCAAATCTTGCGCCGCCGCCTGAGCAGTTTTCAAGGAGCAGGTGAGGATAATCGGTGATAAGTCTTTCCATAACGTCATAAACGCCCAGAACATATCTGTGCCACAGCTCTCTCTGGCGGTCGGAAGCAAGAGCGTTGGAGCCAACCTCGGTAAGCTGTCTGTTCATATCCCACTTGATGTACTCGATGTTTGCGCTGTCAAGTATCTTCTTCATCTGACCGTAAATGCAGTCTCTTACTTCCTTGCGGCTGTAGTCAAGAACATACTGCTGACGGCTCTGGGTCATGGGCATACCCTCTATCCGGATAGCCCAGTCGGGGTGAGCCTTGAACAGCTCGCTGTCGGGGGATATCATCTCAGGCTCGAACCAGATGCCGAACTTCATTCCCAGCTTGTTTACCTCGTCAACCAGGTGCTTGAGGCCGCCGTCTATCTTCTTTTCATATACGAACCAGTCGCCAAGAGAGCTGTTGTCGCTGTCTCTGTGACCGAACCAGCCGTCGTCCATTACCAGCATTTCAATGCCCAGCTGAGAAGCCTGCTTTGCGATGTCGATAAGCTTTTCGGTGTTGAAATTGAAGTAGGTTGCTTCCCAGTTGTTGATGAGGATAGGACGGCGCTTGTCCTTGTATTCGCCTCTGATAATGTGCTGTCTGTACAGGTCATGGAATGTGCGGGACATCTCGCCGATACCCTTGTCGGAGTAAACCATAACGACCTCGGGAGCGGTAAATTCCTGAGCAGGCTCCAGCTTCCAGGAGAAGTCAAAGTGGTTGATACCCATAACGAAGCGTGTTTTCTTGTGCTGAGTTACCTCTGCCTGGGCAAAGAAGTTGCCGCTGTAAACAAGGTTGAAGCCGTAAGCCTCGCCCATATCCTCGTCCGCATTGTGGGAAACAAGTGCGGCAAAGGGGTTATTCTGGTGGGAGGACTCACCCTTTACGGAGTCGATGCTCTGCTTGCCGTGGTGAAGTCTGCATCTTTCCATAACTCTCTCTCTTGCCCAAGAGCCGTTGAGGGTGATGAAATCATACTGATCCGAATCAAAATCAACACAGGCGGAAAGAGCACGGGTAAGCTTGAAAGCCTTGTCGCCGCCGTTTATAAACTTTACGCTTCTTGTAATGGCGTTAAGGTCAGCAAAAACAGTGTAGTAAAGGATAGCTGTAAGACCCGAATGAGTGTCTTTCATGGTGATAGCCAGTGTCTGAGCCTCGTCCTTAGCCGCAAAGGTAGCGGGGAGACGGACAGTGCAGTCCTCCAGCTGCTGATACAGCTCGGGCTTGCCGTCGATCATCTCGTAGGAAACAAAGCGCAGGTCAAGAGCGGTCATTCCCTTTTCGTCCATAATGGAAACAGCAGGCTCTCTGTAGTCGCCGATGCCGTGGCAAGGATATTCAAAGGGAGTGGTGTCCATAAAGGTACCCATATCTCTCTCGTTTACCTTGGGAACAAAGGGATTTTCGTTCAGTCTCATAAGGTAGGAAAGATCCTCGTCGTCAGCTCTCTTACCGTAGTAGATGTGTGCAAGATGACCGCTTTCCAGAGCTGCAAGAGCATATGTAACGTTCTTGCCTGTAAGGGTAAAGATAGTCATTTCCTCGGTAAAGGTCTCGTTGGCATTTATCTGCCACTTCCAGTAGGTGTATTCCTTTTTGATCTTTTTTGCGGTGATAAGGTCCATGTATTTGCTTCCTTTCATTTATCAGTATCGGCGCCCGGTTCGTGCGCTTCTTCAAAAGCTTCCGAGACTGAGCCGCTGTACTGTTTGCTTTATGATTTATTCAAGAGGGATATACCCCGTCTTTTCAATAAGCTCCTGCCCCTGCCTGCCCTGCATAAATTCGGCAAGACGTGGAACATTTTCATTGTCATTATCTTCAAGATATATGGCGTAAAGGCTTGTGGTCATGGGGTATTCTCCGCTCCTTATGGTATCGGGATCGGGATATACTCCGTCAAGGGAGAGGAATTTTATGCCGCTCTCTTCACCGTCGGCTGCCATTCCCGAAGCATAGTAGCGGAATGAATATCCGATAGATGAAAGCTTGTTCTGATATTCCGCCACAGCGGTTATCACGCCCACCATTGACATTTCAAATTCTACCTTTAGCGGCTCCTTTAATGCCACATCTCCCATAAAATGCTCCATCATTGTCTGGGAGCCTGAGTTTTTCGGCCGCTGAAATGCAAGAATGGGAACATTATCCCCTCCGAGCTTTTTCCAGCTGCGTATCTTTCCCGAATAGATGCCCCGTATCTGCTCCGAAGTGAGGGAATCAACGGGATTTTCGCTGCTTACGAAAAACACAAAGGCTTCCTTGCCGATAGGTGTCATCACAAGAGACTTTCCGTTATCCTCCGCCAGCTTTTTCTGCGCTTCAGAGGGCATTGCTCCGAAGAAAATATCTGTTTCGCCCGAAATGAGACTTTCGTATGCTTTTACGGTATTGGTGAAGCGTATGGGCATTGGCGGTTCATTTCCGCTTTCCTTTGCTGCCGACTGTATCTCGCCGATATTTTCATAGCAAGCGTTTGCGATTGCAGAATAAACGGGATATGCTGCCTCTGCACCGTCAAGCACAGGCATTTTTTCGGGGGCTGTTATCACAAGCTCTGACGGCTCGGTAAGAAGCGCCAGCTTATTTTCTGGATTTTCCACATAGTATGGTCTCAGTGGAACGCTTGACAGACCGTGTTCATAGGGAAAACCATAGCCCTCGGAGGTCGGTGAATGGTCATCCGCCATCATAATATATTGATCGTAATCTGTCACGTCAATATCTACGGTGGAAAGGCTGTGGTAATATTTTGCATATTCCCCGCCTGCGGCAAGAGCCGCAATGACTATTACCGCAGAAACGGCAAGCTTGATGCCTGGGAGCGGCCTGTCAATGCCATTAGCCTTTACAGCTCTGCGCTCGCCAACAGCAAAGCATATTATTCCCACTGCATTTATCAATATAAAGGCAGCAAGCCCCTTTTCAACAAGGAATGTCTGAAAAAAGTTAAGGTACGCAAACAGCTCTGCGGCAGCGCTTTTATATATTTTATGTAAGCCGTCAGATTGTATTTTTGAAAATGAATTTACCACAAGCCCTGCCGCAAACGGCACAAGAGCAGGCAGATACACTGCCCACGGCTTTTCGGGTGCTTTTATCAGCCTTGCTGCGGTGAGGTATCTTCCCGCAAGAAAGCAAACTGCCGAATATATCACTGCCGCAGCCGCCAATATGGGTATATGCAAAATCATACAAAGGATAACGCCAAGACTTGAAAAAGCGATAATAAAAACGGGGACTGATATAAAATAAGCGGCAGAAAGTCGTTTCATATCAATGCTCCTTTTAAATAATGTCATGCGCAGCAGCTATTCTCTCACAATATCATCGGATTTCTCCTCGATATAATGCTCGGTAACTGTGCCGAAGCCCCTGGTGATAAGCCCTGTGAGCCAGTAGAATATCACGCCCGAAATGTTGGTATATATCGCCTCGGGAATGAAAATGCTCCTGAATACCGCTCCCGATGGGTCATATCTCCATATCCGATAGAAAAACAGATAATGGAGCAGCGACTGTATGACGATGACGCACAGGTCGAGCCACAGAAAGTTCAGTATATGCCGCCTTAGAACGTAATGGAACAGCAAAGATATAAACAAGCTTGCCCACATAAGAATAATGGCATTGAAGCCCGTAAGCGTGCCCGATGCGGAGTCAAGGAGAAGTCCGCACACGCAACCGAAAAGAGCGCTGTTGAACGGCGACTCACGGACAGCATAGCACACGGCGCATGGGATAAGCAGCACAGGCAAGGGGCTTCCCGTATTCACCGTGGAGATGAACACGTATGAAAAGGACATCAGAAGCACCTGTATAAGCTGCCTGATGATATAATTGCGCTGCTCTTTTTTCTTTTTCAGCTCAATGTTCATCGGAAGCCTCCGCAGTCTGATCTTCCCCGTTCTGCTCCGAAACAACTTCCGAAGCGGCTTCCGAAACAGTGTCCGGAACGGAAGAGGTCACCGCCTCCTCCTGACCTGTCTTTATGGCAGTTACCTCGTCCAGCTCATAGTTTATTATAACAAACACGCTTGTTATGGTGTTGGGATCCTCTGCGGGAATTACAACAGCGCACTTGGAAAGTCCGCTTGCTTCCATTTCAACAGATTCAACAGTGCCGATAAGCTGACCTGCGGGATAGTTGGTGCTTCCCGAGGTAACGATAACGTCGCCCACGGCGATATCGCTTTCCTTGCTTATGTAGCTCATGCGTATCCTGCCCCTTTTAGCCAGGTCATAGCCGCCCTCAACAATGCCCTCGGACTTTGTTCTTACAGTGTAAACGCCCACGGCGGTCTTTGGGGAATAAAGCGTCCTGACCTTGCAGGTGGAGCGGGAAACCTCATAGCACACGCCCACGATTCCGCTTTCAGTGACCACGGGATCGCCGGGCTTTATGCCGTCATTCTCGCCCTTGTCAACGGTAAAGGAAGCGTAGGGGTCGTTGGTGGTTCGTGCAATAACTGTGCATGGGGGAGAAAACTCAAAGTCGCTGTACTCCTCTTTAAGCCCCAGCATAACACGCAGCTCACGGTTTTCCTCCAGCACCTTGTCGTAGTCGATAACATCGTTGTAAAGGCTGTTGAGCTGTTCTTTCAGCTGAATGTTCTCGTTGTAGTATTTTTCCGCATTTATGAGCATATCCAGCGATGTGGATACCTTTTCGGATATCTTCGAGGACAAGCTGCGGACAGGCTCGAACACGGTCTCAAAAATATAGGAGCTGCCCGATGAGTAGCCCCCCGTTGTGACGGAATAGATCATTGCTCCCAGCAATACAGCCATAAGGGCGACTATTATTTTGAATTTTACGCTGTGAAAAAATTCTTTCAAGCCGCCTGCTCCTTTCAAGCTCCGTCAGATATTGTATCTTAATAGTATTTAGCGTCGTCGTTCAGAACATCGTGAAGCTTTTCGATATCCTCCAGCACCTTTCCTGCGCCTGTTGCAACGCAGTCAAGAGGGGATTCGGCAATGTTCACAGGCATACCCGTCTCACGGTTGATGAGCTTGTCAAGGCCCTTGATAAGCGCACCGCCGCCTGCCAGTGTTATTCCCTGGTCAATGATATCGGCAGCCAGCTCAGGGGGAGTTTTCTCCAGAGTGGTCTTGATAGCCTCAATAACATGAGTGAGAGGCTCAGCCAGAGCTTCTCTTATCTCAATGCTTGTTACGGTGATGTTCTCGGGGAGACCGTTGAGAAGATTTCTTCCCTTTATCTCCATTTCCTCCTCGCCGTCCTGCCTGTCGGGAGGGAAAGCGGAGCCGATGGCGATCTTCACATTTTCGGCTGTGCGCTCGCCTATGAGCAGATTGTATTTTTTCTTGATGTAGTTGATGATAGCGTTGTCGAAAGCGTCTCCCGCAATTCTTACGCTGCGTGAGGTAACTATGCCGCCAAGCGAGATAACAGCCACCTCGCTGGTTCCGCCGCCGATATCGACTATCATTGAACCCGCAGGCTCGGAAACGGGCAGACCTGCGCCTATTGCCGCAGCCATAGGCTCCTCAATGATGTTTACTCGCCTTGCGCCCGCATTCTCCGCAGCTTCCTTTACGGCTCTGCGCTCAACGGCAGTAACGCCCGAGGGAATGCAGATGATAACGTTTGCTCTGGTAAAGAAAAAGCTTCCCTTGAGAGCTTTCTGTATAAATTCGTTGAGCATGGCGGAGGTTATCTCAAAATCTGCGATAACGCCGTCCTTCAAAGGTCTTACGGCGGTAATGGAGCCGGGAGTTCTTCCGATAACTTCCTTTGCCTCCTGACCCACATATTTAGGCTCTTCAGTGCGTGAATCCACAGCCACCACCGAAGGCTCCCTTATGATTATGCCCTTGCCCTTCATATACACAAGGGTGTTGGCAGTACCAAGATCTATTCCTATTTCCTTAGTAAAAAGCATTCTGATTCTCCTCGTTTAGAACCTGTCTTCATAAGAAATGTGTGCGGATTTTCGAGCATAATTTTGTTG
>OJNY01001106.1_pt1 | contig 18164 bp, 20 predicted proteins | sample 1597931 | NCBI WGS metagenome assembly OJNY01 (sample SAMN01915209, study PRJEB22387) | human gut metagenome | isolation source: stool | host: Homo sapiens | place: USA
GCTAAAGCATTAATTATCAGCCAATTGCGCCATAGGCACATCTCTTCACAACCATTAAAAGCACATACGAATAGGTTATTATTTTGCTCATAAAAATATCCTCTAAAAAAACGATGTGACTATAAAACATATAAATAATTAATCGACATGGGTCAAAATTTTGTCCAAGTCAAAATAAAGCATTAACTTTGCACTCGCAAGTAAATGCTGGTTCGGTAGCTCAGCTGAATAGAGCAACAGCCTTCTAAGCTGTGGGTCCTGGGTTTGAGTCCCAGCCGAATCACCAAGGGTCACCATCACGGCGACCCTTTTTTCATGCCTCTTGCCGCAATTATTGGCCGCAGCCTCAGGAGCAACGACACGACTCGATCATTCGGATTCCCGTAACTTATGCTTGAAATGTATTGTCAATGTAATGCTTTTAAATTAACTTTACATCCATTACGGATGACATAGCGTTATATAGATATATAAGATTTAAATCCACGATTTATGTATATAGCTTCTCAGAAACGAAAAGAAAACATAGCGGAATATCTGCTATACATGTGGCAGATAGAGGACCTGATCCGCGCAAACGGTCTTGACCTTGACAAGATAAAAAGCAATGTGATAGACAAATACCAGCTGTCGGAGCCGCAAATAAAGGAGATGACTGAATGGTATGAATCGCTGATCGACATGATGAGGCGGGAGAATGTGCAGCAAAAAGGACACCTGCAACTAAACAAAAACGTAATCCTGCAGCTCGACGACCTGCATCACGCACTGCTCAAAGACCCGAAGTTTGCCGAATACGGAGCCGAATTTTACAAGACACTGCCCTTCATTGTAGAGCTTCGAGCCAAGCAAGGCGATGAAAAGCTCGATGAAATCGAAACCTGCTTTGCCGCCCTTTACGGCACATTGATGCTGCGACTACAGGGTAAAGAGCTGTCGGCCGACACGCTCAAGGCCATCACCCAGATATCGCGATTCATCGCCATGCTCGCCCACTACTACAAGCTCGACTCCGAAGATAAGCTTTGGAATGACAACGATTAGGGTAATCGGTTCTTTAATTCAATAAAAATTCTTAACTTTGCATCCGCAAAATTTCATTAGACGCATTATGAAAGTTTTAGTAACCGGATGCAACGGACAGCTTGGTCATGAGATGCGGAACATCCTTGAAAAAGAGATGCCCGGCAAAACCATCTACACTGACATCAAAGAACTCGACCTCACCGACGGGGACGCAGTAAAAAGCTTTGTCGAGAAAAACGAGATTACCCACATTGTCAATTGCGCAGCTTACACAGCTGTCGACAGAGCCGAGGAAGACAAGGCCCTTTGTCATCAAATCAATGTGGATGCAGTGCGTAACATCGCCAACGCTGCAAGCGCTACCGGAGCCAAGGTTGTACACATTTCCACCGATTATGTGTTTGACGGCAAAGCCTATCGTCCCTATAGCGAAAGCGACAAGGTAAATCCCATGTCACATTACGGAACCACCAAGCGCCAGGGCGAAACAGCGCTCATCGCATTGGCCCCCGACAGCGTAATCGTGCGCACGGCATGGCTCTACTCTCCCTATGGCAACAACTTCGTAAAGACCATGATACGCCTCGGTCGCGAACGCAAGGAGTTGCGCGTGGTTGTCGACCAGATAGGTTCACCCACCTACGCAGCCGATCTCGCAGCAGCCGTTTACAAGATAATCGAGTCGCATCAGTGGGTTCCTGGAATCTATCACTTCACCAATTCAGGTGTCGCATCGTGGTATGACTTCACAAAAGCCATACACCGCATAGCAGGTGTAACCGACTGCAAAGTCATCCCCATTCCCACCGAGGACTACCCCACCGCGGCATCGCGTCCGTTCTACAGCGTGCTCAACACTCATCGACTGAGAACCACCTACAACGTGGAGATACCCTATTGGGTCGACAGCCTCGAAAAGTGCATCGCACGCCTGAAGGAAGAAGAGAGCAACAACTAAATCATCAGTAACATCCCATCAACAACCCACTCCATTGGCTACATTAAACGATGAAATAAGCCGCAGACGCACGTTTGCAATCATCTCTCACCCCGATGCGGGTAAGACAACTTTGACCGAAAAGCTACTGCTCTTCGGTGGTGCCATTCACGTTGCAGGTGCCGTAAAATCAAACAAAATCAAGAAAACCGCGACATCTGACTGGATGGAGATTGAAAAGCAGCGCGGAATATCGGTTGCCACATCGGTGATGGGATTCAACTACGGTGATTACAAAATAAACATCCTTGACACTCCCGGTCACCAGGATTTCGCCGAGGACACCTACCGTACACTCACTGCCGTCGACAGCGTAATCATAGTGGTCGATGTGGCAAAGGGTGTGGAGCAGCAGACACGCAAGCTGATGGAGGTGTGCCGAATGCGCAACACCCCCGTAATCATATTTGTCAACAAGCTCGACCGCGAAGGCCGCGATCCGTTTGAGATTCTTGACGAGCTTGAAGCCGAACTAAAGATTGCGGTGCGTCCCCTATCATGGCCCATAAACATAGGTGCCAAATTCAAGGGCGTCTACAACATCTACGAGCACTCGCTCGACTTGTTCACCCCGAGCAAGACTCAGGTCACCGAACGTGTCGAAATCGAAAATGTCGACGACCCGCGCATCGACGAGGCCGTAGGCGAGAAGGATGCATCAAAACTGCGCGAGGATCTGGAGCTAATCGAAGGTGTGTATCCTGAGCTTGATGTCAACGAATATCTTGCCGGAAAGGTGGCACCGGTGTTCTTCGGTTCGGCACTTAACACATTCGGCGTAAAGGAGCTTCTCGACTGCTTCGTAAAGATTGCTCCCTCACCCCGCCCCGTTCAGGCTGAGGAGCGTCAGGTTAATCCCGAGGAAGAACCGTTCAGCGGATTCGTATTCAAGATTCACGCCAATATGGATCCCAACCACCGCTCATGTATAGCATTCGTCAAGGTGTGCTCGGGCCGATTTGAGCGTAATGCCAACTACAAGCACATACGCTCGGGCAAAATGATGCGATTTGCCGCTCCTACCGCATTCATGGCCCAGAAAAAGAACATTGTCGACGAAGCTTTTCCCGGCGACATCGTGGGTATTCCCGATACCGGAAACTTCAAGATAGGTGACACTCTCACCGAAGGCGAAAACCTTCATTACAAAGGATTGCCAAGCTTCTCGCCCGAGATGTTCAAATACATCGAGAACACCGACCCCATGAAAGCAAAGCAGCTTGAAAAGGGCATACAGCAGCTCATGGACGAAGGTGTGGCACAGCTGTTTGTCAACCAGTTCAACGGACGAAAGATAATAGGCACCGTAGGTCAGCTGCAATTTGAGGTAATCCAATACCGACTCCTCCACGAATACGGAGCTACGGTGAGATGGGAACCTCTATCGCTCTACAAGGCATGCTGGATTGAAAGCGACGACGAGGAGGCTCTCGCAGCGTTCAAGAAGCGCAAGCACCAGTTCATGGCTGTAGACCGCGACGGACGCGATGTATTTCTCGCCGACTCAAACTATGTGTTGCAGATGGCGCAGTCCGATTTCCCCAAGATAAAATTCCACTTCACAAGCGAGTTTTAACTGTGGCCAACAGGGCCTATACAGGTTAATACTCCCTGTTGACAAGCTCGAAAATGTCGTCGGCCGTATTGACTATATGGTCGGCATGATACTCCTTCAACTCTGTCATAGGACGGAATCCCCAGGTCACGCCTACTGATTCTACACAGGCGCGACGCGCCGTTTCCATGTCGACACCCGAGTCACCCACATAGAGCACGGTCGCCTTAGGAGTCGGCGACTTCGACAGGATGTCAAACACAATCGATGGGTCGGGCTTTACGGGGACATCCTCTTTCTGCCCTTCAACGGCAGCCCATTCAAGATTAGGGAAGAAATGTCCTATCAGCTTCTCCACCGCTTCCTGATACTTATTTGAGGCTACGGCTATCTTCACGCCTTTGTCGCGAAGATTTTCCAACAGCTGCGGAATTCCGGGATAAGGTACCGAATGATCGGCTGAATGCTCATCATAATACTCTTTAAAATAGGTGCGCAGTTCCGTTACAGTGTCTTCATTGTCAAACCCCGACGGAAGAGCCCGGCAAAGCAGTTTTTTAACTCCGTTTCCCACCATGGCAGGATAAGCCGACAGCGGATGCTCGGGAAATCCCATCTTTTTAAGCGCATAGTTGGTGGCTATGCCAAGGTCGTCTATCGTATTCAGCAAAGTTCCGTCAAGATCAAATATAACCAACTCCTTCATAAGTGTAATCGATTTTTCTTTTAGTTCATTAATTAAAACGGATAACCCACCGAGAAGTGGAATGTGGCATCGCGTCCCCAGCGAGGATGAAATAACGGCCAACGCTCCTGATTTTGCGCGGGATTGTAGGCCTTCATTCCAAGGTCAAGTCGCAACAGGAAATAAGTGAAGTCAAGTCGCAAGCCTATTCCATAGGCAGCAGCAAGCTCCTTGTAGAATTTATTGAACTTGAACATACCTTCCGGCTGATTCTCATAGTTATGTATAGTCCAGATGTTGCCGGCGTCGGCAAACAATGCGCCTTCCATTACCCAGAACAGTTTGGCCCTGTACTCTACGCTGAGGTCGAGCCTGATGTCACCGCACTGATTGATGAAGTCGGTCACCGAGTTCTTGGCATCGTAGCTACCAGGGCCAAGAGTTCTTACGCCCCATCCGCGCACACCGTTGGCACCTCCGGCAAAGAATCGCTTCTCAAAGGGAAGCATTGACGAGTTTCCGTAAGGCACCCCTATGCCCAGTCCGGCATGAAACGCAATCGAACTGCGTTCGTTGAAATTGCGTGTAAACGTATAATCGGCATCGGCCTTGACATATTGAGCATACTGTATGCCGAAAACCTTATAGGCACCTTCGTGACGCTTCTGTCCGGTCAACGATGATATTCCATAGAGCAGATTTCCCGCAGCTTCAAATGTAGCCCTGATTGTGAATACCGACGGTTGCAAGGCGTAACGGCGCAATGCACCTGACGCAATCATGCGCTTGTTGGTGCGATAGTAGCTGTAGCCGGTGCGCATTATGAAGTGATCCTCGTAACTGTAACGAAGCAACGGATTGGACGGTGCAATCTGGTTTATGAAGTCGATAGTGCTGCGCGGCAAATAAACGTAGTTGATGTCCACGAGGTCAAAGCGGTGACGCAGGTTGTTCTGACGGCTGGCCCAATGGTATTTCCAGGCGGCGCCTGCAATTATGCGTGTGTACTCGGGGCGCTCCTGATAGTTGAACGAAACGGCAAACTCAGTAGTGGCTCTCATCTTCTGCTTGAAGTTATAGGAGAGGAACGGAGCCTCAAACTGAGGGAACGTTATGCCAACCTCACCGGCATACTCCATGTAACGGTTATTGATCAGTCCGTTGAAATCGCCCGAAAGGCTTTCGTAGCTTGTGCGGAACTTGGCTGTAAGAAGTTCCGAGCCGCGTGCAAGGTTGCGGTGCTGATAAGTGAGCCCTACACCGAAGCCGAGGTCGCCCTCGGAATTGGTTCCCTCAAGCTCAAGCGAAATACCCTGCTTCTTGCCTCGCGTAAGCAACACGTAGGCATCGAGCATCACATCATCGCCCACAGCCCCCACCTGACGCATGTCGATGTTTACATAACGCAATATGCCAAACCTCCCGAGAGCCTCGTAAGTACGGTCGACCTCCGAGGCGTTATAACGGCCTCCGGCCTTCATGTAACAGGCATCGTAAAGCACCTGCGGACGCAGATAACGGTCCTCGCCATAAAGCACCGTAATGTCGCGGTAACGCACCGAATCGAGAGCATGGAAGTCGTAGTTACCATAGTTTTGCCCCGGATTGTAGTCGGTCACGAATATTATATTGCGTATGGTGTATATCTTGTGCAGAGCCGTAGAGTCATTGTCACTTCCCGACAGATGAGGCCGCCTGAGATTCATCGTGAGATTAACGTCACGCGCTCCGGCAAGAGTGTCGGCAGTGAACGTTATGTACTCCTTGTTGAATGTGTAATAGCCTTTGTCGCGCAACAGTTCGGTGATTCTTATGCGCTCCTCGTCAAGCTTGTTACGGTCGAGGAGGTCACCGGGCTTAACAGTAAACGAAAGAGTGTCGCTCATCACAATCCCGGCTATAGCCGAATCGGGCAGATTGTAATTGATTGTGGATATATAATGAGGTTCTCCCGTGGTTATGTGATAGGTGACATCGATTTTCTTCTTGTTGTCACGACGAACCGTGTCGATTTCCACAACCGTGCCCATGTAACCGCGATTGACCAACGCCTGTCGCAACTGATAGGCCGATGCCTCGGTAAGTGCCTGATCATATATAACGGGCGGCTGTCCGAGCTTGCGCACCCAGCGGTTAAACCACTTGGTGGTGTCGCTGCCTGACATGTTATAGGTGGCAAGTTGCAGTTTGAGAAATCCGAGTACTTTGTGGTTGGGAGTCTGTCGCAGGAAATTGACAAGCTCAGCGGGTGAAATGTCCTTATTGTCCTCAATCTTGATGTCGACCGACTCGACAAGATACTCCCCTTTGGGGACATGCTTGGTCGAGCTACATCCCCAAAGTGATGCAACAGCCAGTAATCCTATAATCCTAAACAGTAGTTTTCCCGATAACTTGCTCATTTCACTTACAAAGTTAATGCAAGCAATTTGCATTGAAAAGATTTTACCGTGATTTTTAGCAAATAGAACGAGAAAGCCCACGAAATACATACGTGGGCTTTCATTATATCAAATCATCGATGTGGTTCATCAGGCGTTCATTGACCTTAGAAGTTCATCGTTGTCACGCGTCTTCTCCATTTGGTCGCGCATGAATTCCATCGCCTCAATGGATGTGCGGTCGCTGAGGTAACGGCGCAGAATCCACATTCGCTGCAATGTTTCGGGACGCAGCAACAAGTCGTCGCGACGAGTGCTCGACGCCATAATGTCGACAGCGGGGAATATTCGCTTGTTCGACAGCTTGCGGTCGAGCTGAAGCTCCATGTTACCTGTACCCTTGAACTCTTCAAATATAACTTCATCCATCTTAGAGCTTGTTTCGGTCAATGCCGTAGCGATGATTGTAAGCGAACCTCCGTTTTCAATGTTACGGGCAGCACCGAAGAAGCGTTTGGGCTTTTGAAGCGCGTTGGCATCAACACCTCCCGACAGAATCTTGCCCGATGCAGGAGAAACCGTGTTATAAGCGCGTGCCAAACGGGTTATCGAGTCGAGCAATATCACAACATCATGTCCGCACTCGACCATGCGCTTTGCCTTCTCAAGAACGATGCTTGCAATCTTGACATGGCGGTCGGCCGGCTCATCGAATGTCGAGGCAATGACTTCGGCATTTACGCTGCGGCTCATGTCGGTCACCTCCTCGGGACGCTCGTCGATAAGCAATATTATGATATATGTATCGGGGTGATTTTCAGCGATTGCATTGGCTATATCCTTCAACAATATGGTCTTACCGGTCTTGGGAGGAGCCACAATCAAGCCACGCTGGCCTTTGCCTATGGGCGAGAACATATCTACGACACGAGTCGATAGATTGCAGGTGCGACCACCGGTCAAGTCAAATTTTTCGTCGGGGAAAAGAGGCGTGAGATGTTCAAATGGAACACGGTCACGTATAAACTCGGGGGAGCGACCGTTTACACTCTGAACCGAGCTAAGCGGGAAATATTTCTCTCCCTCCTTAGGCGGACGGATCCAACCGTCAACGACATCGCCGGTCTTTAATCCGTAAAGTTTTATCTGAGCCTGAGTGACATAGACATCATCGGGCGACGACAGGTAATTATAGTCGCTTGAACGAAGGAATCCGTATCCGTCGGGCATCACCTCAAGCACACCGGTTGCCATCAATATGCCGTCAAAGTTGTATTGAGGCATTGGCGGTTCCTGAACCGGCTGGGGCTGATTGTTATTATTGTTGTTATTATTGCGATTGCGCTTATTCTTCTTGCCGCCCTGATTATTATTGGGTTGCGGAGCAGGTTCCTGTCCGGGTTCGCGAATGACAATGGGGGCGGTTGCGGCGGCTATTGCAGCGGCTGCGGCAGCTTCCTCCTTCTCACGCTGCGAACGAGGCACAAATTTGCGCTCGGTACGGAAGAACGAGCCGAATGAGCTGTCCTTTCCGGGACGGAAATCGCGTTTTTTGCCTTGTTGGGGAGCGACAGGCTGGTTTTCGTCAACGGGCAGCTCTTGTTCCTGAGCCTGTTCTTCAACAGCCTTAGGCTCATCGGTAGCCGACGGCTCTTCACCCGACACGGTGACTTCGGTTGCGGGAAGCGGAGCAACAAGCGTCATAATGTCGCGATGATCATTATCATCGGCAGCTTCAACATGAGGTGGCAATTCGCGCTCCGGCTCAACAACCGGTTCAACCTTCTCATCGGTAGCATCCTGATCCTTAGGCTGATTCTGTAGAGCAGCCGCTTCGGCAGCCAACTGTTCCTTTGACGGGCGGCCACGACGGCGACGCGGCGGTTCGGCCGCCGGTTGTGACTGAGCCGTTTCAGCGCCATCGGCGGGCGAATCCTGTGCTACAGGTGCCGACGGTTCGGCTACAGGCTGCTGTGCCGGTTGCTTCTTTTTCTTTTTAGGCTCATTATTTTTAGGAGTTTTGGGCTCTTTAGATGCCTTCTTCTTTTTCTCTACTGCTGAGGCGGCGACAATGTCCTCGGCCTGTTGGTCAAGGATCTTATACACAAGGTCTTCCTGGGACAATGCGTCGACCTTCTTCATACCCATAGATTCAGCAATGCCCTTGAGTTCGCTCTCGGTCATTGCATTGAGATCGGCGATATTATACATTATAAACTGTTAGATTTTATATATCATTTTATGGCAGGTCGCTATCTTATAGTCATTCCGAGGCTAAAAGCCCCTTTTTAGCGACTAAACCAAGTTGAAACACCATATAGTAGTTAGTGAAGTTCACTCTTCATGAGGAGTCGGGATGTAGAACCATCCCACGAGTGATATATGCTTAAAAGCATTGCAAAGTTAATCTCTTTAGCCGAAATAACAAACATTGAGAGTGAAAAGTTTTGCAAAATGCTAATGTTTTATCAAAAAACATCATTTTTTTAATGTCATTGCTTTGAAGACTGACAAAAAGTCACTACCTTTGCCAACGAATAGAGACACTTGTTGAACTTACCTTAGACTGTATAATTATTTTACGCTAATTAATCAATGTGATTTATCGGACTAAGGAAAAGGCAACAAACCCCTCCTGACAATGACGCTGCGAAGCGAATAGCAGGAGATGAAGTGAAGAAAGTTTTACTTTCTCAACACTTTAAATCGCTATAAGACAACTATCTTTAGAATCACAAAATCATGCCTTTTGGCTTTAGTCCGGTTCCTCCTTGTTTGAAAGGAGGGACGGGCAATTTTTTTATCCCCTACCCCGCAATCAGCAGCAAATCCACCATGTCACCGTGCGCCGGCATCATTATATCAATCTAAATCTCACGAAAGCGGTGGAGCTGGCGGCGCGAGATATTGAGGTATGAGGCGATTTCACCCATTGATACAAGTTTATGGATATCAGGAAATCGCTCTATCAGTTGTCGGTAACGTTTGATGGGTGAATAATAGTAGCTGTTAAGTATAGTTTGGTGCGCTTGTAGGAACAAGGACTGGACAAGCCGCAGATGAAGTTCCGGATTATTCTCAATGTATATGCGAATCTGTTTTGTCGGGACTACCATCACATCGGAATCTTCCAGTGCTATGATATCAGTGGTTATTGGCCGGTTGAACATTGTTGCCGAGTAGTTTGCCAACACTGCATTTCTGAATACTAAGCCAACGACTTTATGATTGCCTTCGCTGTCAGTCAACGTATGCTTGAAGCCGCCGGTCTTTATCCAGCCGCAGAATTTCAACTCTTCGCCGGAATGCACGAAACATTCACCTCGACGGAAATGCCGAAGCTCACCATGACTTTCGCATATATTTTTCCAAAAAGCGAAGTCTATATCTCGCTCAAAGTCGTTAAACTTCTCCATAGTGCAAATTTATCATTTTCTTTATGATGTTATGCCATAAGATATTCTCAATATTGAAGAAATCAGCATAAGTGTGACATTTGTCACACTTAAAATCAAATATTCTCACTAAATTTGCAATGTATACAATCAGTTATCATCTTATTGGATAGCAAAGTAAGAATGACTGCCTAAAATATAGTGCAATATGGGAATTAGCCTCTCAAAGATCATAGGCGTGGCGCGTCACCGTCTTTCCACCGACGGCGACGGCGTGACAACGCTTGTGGCTTTTCATGGCTGTCCTCTCCGTTGCAGATATTGTCTTAATCCGCAGTCGCTGGGCGACGGAAGCCGATTAAGAGAGTATTCGCCGCAGTCGCTTTATGATGAAGTGAGGATTGATGAATTGTATTTTCTCGCCACAAATGGCGGCATTACTTTCGGCGGCGGCGAGCCTTGTCTGCGCCCCGATTTCATCAGTGAGTTTCGGGGGCTTTGCGGTCCGGCCTGGCAGGTCAATCTTGAAACATCGCTCAGTGTGCCGACAGCCAATATCAAGGTGTTGCTCCCGGTAGTCAATACCCTGATTATCGACATCAAAGATATGAATTCCGACATTTACCGCAACTATACGGGGCAGAGCAATGACCTTGTTTTTGACAATCTCCATCTGATTGCTGAATCCCGACGCCAAAGCGACTGCATTATCCGCCTACCTCTGATACCGAACTATAACACCGATACCGACCGCGAGGCAAGCCGCAAGGCTCTTGAAGCACTCGGCTTCAACCGATTCGATCTATTCACCTATCAAATCCGCAAACACTGACTATGGCACGAGGAAAGCAGACCTGCAAGATATTGAAAGAGATACGCCGGCAGATTGCCGAAGCTAACGACATTGAGTTTGCCACATCGGAATGTCGTTACAAAGGCGACTGCCTCGGCACATGCCCCAAATGTGAGGCCGAGGTGCGTTACCTTGAGCAGCAGCTCCGCGCCCGCTCCCTTGCCGGGAAAGCCGTTGCCATTGCCGGAATCTCAGCAGGGATGATTATCATGTCGGGGTGCAGCGGCACATCATCATCGAATCAGTCAAACGAAACATTGCAGGGCGAACCGATCGAAATAGCTGATACATTGGATTTCGAGGGCGAAATTGATGAGGAATGCTTATTATCCAAAACCAGAGATACAATTTTCAATTCTGCAATCGAAGTTTCAGGTATCAAAGAAGGTGAGATAAGCCATGATCCTAATGAAGTAGTAACACAAGGTGAAATGCCGGAAGAGCGGCCGAAAAATCCGGATGAAAGTGGAATTTACAGTTGTGTTGAACAGCTGCCACAATTTCCGGGAGGTCCCGCTGAAATGTTACGTTTCATAGGTCAACATTTGAAATATCCCGAAGAGCAATTAATGGAGGAGATTCAAGGTCGTGTGGTAGTACAGTTCTATGTTGACACATTAGGTCGTGTTTGTGAGCCGAAAATAGTACGAGGTAAAGATTCTGCTCTTGACCGTGAGGCTTTACGGGTAGTAAGATTATTCCCTAATTTTACTCCCGGCACTATTAATGGCAAAAAAGTCAATACATATTTTACTCTTCCCATTACATTCAAATTACCCCCAGATTGATTATGGCACGAGGAAAGCAGACCTGTAAGATACTGAAAGAGATACGCCGACAGATTGCCGAGGCTAACGGCATTGAGTTCGTGACATCAGAATGTCGCTATAAGGGCGACTGCCTCGGTACGTGCCCCAAATGCGAGGCCGAAGTCCGCTACTTGGAGCAGCAACTCCGCACCCGCTCTCTTGCCGGGAAAGCCGTAGCTCTTGCCGGAATCTCGGCGGCCTCACTTGCAATGCTCATGCCGATGACCTCGCAGGCTCAGACCTTGCAAGAACCGCAGAATATTTTGAAAGGAAGCATCCCTGTTATGGCTGATACTATAACAGTGAGAGGTGTAGCTTTGAGCGGTGATACCTTACCTGACGGAACCATATCAAAAGAGCCGTTAATCGGAGCAACAATCTCAAACAAGCGCACAGCATTAGGCGCCATAACGGATTTGGACGGTCATTTTGGATTGACCGCCTGTATCGGAGATACTTTGAAAGTAGAATATGTGGGTTATGAACCGCTGGAAATCATCGTAACTGAGAATATGAGAAATGTGGAAATCACACTTACTCCATCGCAGGCCTTTCTGGGGGAAGTAGTTTTTGCCGGTGCTATGCCCGCTCGCAAAGAAAATCACTATCTTGACCTTAATGTAACTGATGAAAAAGGCAACGTAATTGTCCCTGAAGATATTAATATAGAGCGTATATGGTTTGACGAAGATGGAGATGAATACTCGGAATATATTTCATCTGATTACTTTGACGATAAACACCCATGTCGCATTTATTGGGATTACCAAAGCGGCTTACAAAATGAAGACGGCAAACCCATTAAAGAAGCGACACTCCGCATAGAGGCCGATGGCTACGACGACCCGGTGACAATCAAGGTCAAATACCCCAAGCGCAACATCAAGAAAACCATCAAGTTCAAACACAAAAAGAAATAACGATGGCAATAATATCAAAATATAGAAAGGGAGCATATATGAAAACGATATTGCCATTGCTTATGCTGATGATGTGTATAGGAATGCTTTATCTGTTCATTGGCTCGTTGAACGGGGACGGTTTTGCTTATACTTCTATATGGCTGTCAATCGCATTACTGTTTTTGTCCATCATGTTTGGATGGCTCGCTGTATTATCATTCAAACTTTATAGCCGGAAAGTAATTGAAGGCAACGAGTTGAAATATTATATGCCATATATTCCGTTTCTCGTATTCTACAAAGATATTGACGATTATGAAGCAAAGTATTATGTAAGGACTTTTAATAGATATGGAGCGATAATAGACGGCATTTGGTTGATTAAGAACGGTAAATTAAGGCATGAAATGTATGGAGATGCTTTCAGAAATCTACAAGAATTAGGTAACGCTATCAAACTTCCAAGACACGTTATTAAAAAACCTGTGTTTCCGTTTACTTTGGCTGCATATCAAATTGGAATAAAACGAGTAAAAACAGAATAAGCAATGGCTGCATTCTTCAAAAAGAATATGGTTGTTAATCGCAGTTGCGATGAATTGTTGTCGGAATTATCGGTATCTACGATAATATCATGCGATAGGATGAACTACGGCAAGAAAGGTGAATTTCGTGGCAATGTATGGCAAGACGGATTCAGGGTAGCATTGAACACATATTACTGGAACTCATTTGAGTCGCAGGCCGTCGGCTATGTCTATCCTCATGGCGACAACAAATGTGTGGTCCATTTAAGTATCGGGCCACATCCGTTTGTTGTAATTCTTATGTGCTTTTTTAATTTCGGTCTTTTGGTGGCATTGATAGCGGCATCCATATCGGCATTTTTCGATGACACAACCAAAAGTTTTGCCTCAATGCTGCTGTTTTTGCCATTTATTGCAGCCGATGTGCTGTTTTTGCGCTTTGCTCTTTACTCAAACTACAAGAAACTGAAAAAACGTATGCTTGAATTATTGAGATAGCTAACATGGAAGATGCTTTAAGATACATAATTATCGCTGTTATCCTTTATGCCGTTTGCATGGGGATATATAAGGCTGTTCGCGCTCGAAAGATTGATTATTGCTTATGGGCTATTCTTGGACTATTTGGAATAGTGATATGGCTGTCGAGAGGTTTTCTCATTACTTTCCAGATTTATGATTGGGCTACATGGATTGTATGCTTTTTGACAATAAGCAGTTTCCTTTGCTCTAAAAAATCGAAGTTAAGTCGATGGATAAGAGGCTTTACTTTAACGAGCCTTACATTGTCATTGATAGGTTTTGTTATTCTAAATATTATTGCGGGCCGAAAAGATAAAATTGTGATTGAAACACCATTAAGCGGCTATTCAACAGCCCGAATTGACGAGATATATTTCAAATACAATGACAAGTCTTTTGGGCGTGCGTTCAATCTAAGGGATTATTCCAATATTGATAATTTGCGAAATGGCTATAATGTGGAACTGACTGTTATCCCCATTGCTGAAAACATAGCTAAGATTGAGTCTTTAGACCTTGTGCCAAAACCAGAATTAATTAAATCGAAAGGAGGCAAGCGATGAATAAACTCGGTTATATTTCTGTATTGACTTTTGTCTTACTGCTTGTAACGTGTAGTTGTTCAAGACTAAAGTCGAAGTACGAAGCAGTCAAGGAGCAAATCAAAGATGAAATCAATGATGCTTTCCGTACCGATTTTTATTCTGATTCAGGTGGATGGGATTATCGCCGTGTTCCGTTGATTGCTCCCTATGAATTGCTCTCTACGCTTAAACACGATAACATCAGAGTCTGGTTCTGCATCAAGCGAAATAATCTCAATGAGTTTGGAGGACAGGGATTGGACACGGATCGACTTTCTGTAGAATATGTGGGAATTGCTGATTCGACAATATACTTGAGTTATTCAGAAGCCTTTGATGATATTATAGGCGGTAAACGCTATGATGCTTTGATATCACCTCGTTTTGCCATTATTGATGTGCCGACAGATTCTATTGAGTGGCATGAAGCAAAAGATGAATGGCTGAATGCTCTCAACAAACGCAATATTACCAATCCTCAACTGCATCATGTAGATAGCTTGTATGAAGATTTCGCCAATGATAACCGATTACTGTTTAATCCTCCAAAATGACAAAGCAATGAAAAGGTTAGGTAGAATAATAGCATATTCAATCGCTGTCGGCTTCGTTCTGTTTATCGGATTGATTATTGTCGCTACTTATCTAATGGGATATAATTTGGCAACAAAAAATGGAGAACTTGCAAACAGAGATAAAATAATCGAGCGCATAGAATCTTTCCAGTCGGCAAACGGACATTTGCCTGAATCCATGTCGGAAGTGGGCTTCAAGCAGATAGGCGGCGGAGAATACTATTACAAAGGAATTATATTTGACTATGTCAAGTTCAACAATAAAGAATACATTGTCGAGTATACCTCTGTGGATGGTATTCTCACGCAATATATAAACATTGAACACCATTGGACTGAAGAACCAGATATTTGCCTGATAGAAATGCCTGTAAACGCAGACACGGTAGCAGCAATAAACAGAATTTCAAATTTTGAGCAGGATTATAATGTTCCTCCATTGATAGACAGCATATCCTTTAATCAGTCGCGGATATTTCCGGTTGGTGATTACTCCGGACAGCCTGATTCTATTGCATATATTCGTTATCTATACAAAGATGGCAGTACCCGATGCGAAGGATGGGTTGCATACGTCGATGATCCGGAAGATGACCTCAGCAATCAATTCGGTGAATGGAAATACTACGATGAAGCAGGCAACTGCTATCGCAAATTCTGGAACTATAAAGAAAATGGCAAACTGATATATGAAACTGACTGATAAACGATTCTTGCTTTGGGAGATTGTGCTGACATTGGCGTTGTCTGCAATGCCCTTGATAATGTATGGCGAAAACATCAGCGTAATTATGCTGATAGTAGTGTCGTATGGTGTAGTCGCAGCTATAGGGGCAATATCCTTTTCCAAAATCCCGGTTTTTGCTACATTTATATTGATATTCTTTGCAGCAAATGCCGCATATATCATAGACTTAATCATTATTGATATGTTTAGGCTAATCAAAATGGAGTCTTATCCTTTGATCGTTGGACAAATATATTTGTTCCCAATCTGTGTGTTTGCAAATGCTATGATTTGTACTATTGGAGGTATTATTTTCCGCAATATCAATAAACGATCAAAAGGAGTTAACCGATGAAACCGCAGGACAAATATATTTCAAAAGAGGCATTTACGTTTCCTCTTTTTTGTGTCGCTTGTTTGGCTTTCAACATATATTGGGGCTGCACTGATGGATGGCAAGTAGGAGCGATTGTTGGCTCATCGTTTTTCGGAATAATCACATTGGTGTATATTTTCAAATATCTCCGATTCGGGCTTGACTTTCTTAGAATAGATGCCGATGGTATTACATATAAAGAATGGCGCAAAACCACTTCGCTGAAATGGTATGAAATATCGAAATGCACCGTTTGTTATATACAGTCCTACGCGGGTGTCCTATTTTACAGAGAATTAGACATATTGTCGTTATCTGAAACTAAAAGCCAAAAGAGTATTTCGGTCAGGCTGTCCGGGAAATATTGCCGTAACAAAAGCGTTATTGAAGCAATCAAGAGATTCGGCGGCACAGGTGTATTCGACGAGCAATCTTCCCATAGTCAAAACAAGTATTTGGCAGGAATCCTTTTAGTGGTATTTATAAGTATAATCCTCATTTTTACAATTTCAATGATAAAGGAAACGTAAGCAATGAAAAACCGAATGTTATATCTTATTGCCATTGCGGGCAATTTCTTGTTGCTGATTTACGCCGTTATCTTGATTGTCGGAATTAGCAGCGGTTGGCTTGATCGTGAATTATGGCTGCATTCCGATGTGGCTAAAGTTGCACAGCTCCTGCTCATGGCATCGGCGATGGGCTTGTTGTTTGCCAACATTCGTATTAGTCGGGAACAATATGGCGGCAGGTATCTATCATTGATTTTATGCGGGAACTTCTTTATCAATCCCTTCCTGAGTTTATATTTCCTGAGTGGTAAAGCGGACAGCAAACAGACATCAACGACATTTTCAAAGCGCAATGTATATCTATTCCTTCGCAATGTGCAGATATTTTGGCTGCTATACACATTCGCGGCAGTGTTCTATACCCCGCTGATTGAGTCACAAATTGGCGAGATATTTTATCTCGGATTGATAATTGCGATAATCGCCTTTATACAAAAGAACATTTCAATTGCCGTAAGGCATGACACTCCCGGCTATATATTGCTGAATGTATGCCTATTCTTCATTTACGCACCATTCTATTCATGTCGCGTACTTAAAAATAACTGGCTATGAAAATACAAGACATTAAAAATCGCATATTTTCGGAATTGGAGCCTTTTGCAACATCCAATGGATTTAAGATTGTCAAAAGTAGATTTGCATTAAGCAGGAGAATTGGCAATAGAACTGAAGAAATATGGTTCACTACAAATTCTTGGGAATTTGAGATTCATCTCTTTCCTTATGTCGGTGTAGATTTTAGTGATATAACTGCCATCTGCAATGCCTGTGGTTTCCATTTGAATCATTCAGCATTTATAAATCTAAGATTGCTTCAGGCAATAAAATCTAATGGCTTTAATCCGGACTTGCGTTGGCAAATGCAAGTGAAAAATACGGATAGATTTGTGCTTGCTGACGATGATTTTGACTGCAACTGGCTCAACCTTAACAATGAGTTATTACCAATGTTACCTACTGCAGTGGATTTTATGTCACAATACAACAGTATCGCTGCTTTGGATGCCTTATATAATACAAGACCTATAGAACGCTATTGTCCTTATTGTTCCGGACTTGATACTCATTGCATGGTTGGACTGATTTCAGCCAAATTATCTCGTAATAGCGATTACGAGGATGTTAAACGAATGTATCAGCAAATTGTGAAACGGAAAAATTTTACAGTAGAAATGAAATCTTCATTTACACGACTAACGGCCTATCTTGATAATTATAAAGCTGACCGATAAACGATTATGTATTTGGGAGCTTGCGACAACATCATTATCGGCAATGCCTTCATTTTTTTTCGGTGAAAGCCTCGGCTTGATAATGCTGATTGTATTGTCATACGCTTTGTTAGAAATTGTGGATAACATTAGTAAATACCCGTGCCTCTCCACAACATTGACATACGTACAAGCCGGTAGGATGTATTTGCATTTAGTATTCTCTTTTAGTCATCAGTTCCAATTAAATAATCTAATTTTACATTCAGCGCATCTGCAATTTTCTTTGCATTTAAAAGCGAGATTGAACATTCGCCACGTTCAACCATTCCTATATAAGTTTGATGATGACCTGCGCGAAATGCAAGCTCTTCCTGAGAAATGCTCATTGCCAATCGGCATTTGTGAACATTTCGTCCGAATGCTATGTCTGTTTTATTCACTTATGCTATATTTAGTATATA
>OJNY01001118.1_pt1 | contig 18034 bp, 11 predicted proteins | sample 1597931 | NCBI WGS metagenome assembly OJNY01 (sample SAMN01915209, study PRJEB22387) | human gut metagenome | isolation source: stool | host: Homo sapiens | place: USA
AAAATGTCTTCTTGTTAAAAACTGATAATTTATATAACGTTTTAATATTTGCTTCCATTTGCCAATCATCCGTCAAAATATTTTCGGCACTTTTTGTTTTTAGTGCCGTTTTTATACTTTATATAATAGTGCGAATTCCGTTTTTCGTCAATATATTTTCGGCACTTTTTGTTTTTAGTGCCAAAATTGTATCAAAATAAGGACTAAATTAGGCATAACACCTTGATTTTACTGGATTTCATTTAACTTGGTTCTATTATAACTCAAACACCGTTCTCCCAACGCGACACCACCTGCCTCGTAACCATGACCTTGGCGGCCAATTCATCCTGTGACATTTCTCTCTGCGTGCGGAACTTTAAAATTATATTCTTAGTCTCAATAGCATCTGCCTCCTCTGGTAATATCATACAGAAAAAATTGTGGAAACGAAAGCAACTTATTGTTGCGGGATAATAAAATCGCGCTGCTCACATTAACGGCAGACCGCATCAAGCGCCTGTTCTATCTTTTCTTTCTCTCCACTGCCGTTGGTCTCAAACCGAAGCAGCGGAATCTCACACAACTCCATAATATGATTTTTCATCGCATCACGCGCCTGCTGAATGGTATTATTTTTGTGGAATCTGTAACCGTCTACTTCGATGGCCAAAACCGGTTTCTTACTGATTCGGTTGTAAATAATAAAATCCAGATGCGTCGCCGGATTTACGGCATAGCGAAGTTCCTGCTCATTCAAAAGGCCGGTGTTCTTAATCAGTGATTTTAATGGATAATGGTCAAAAATGCCAAACTGGGAATAATCTTTATCATGTATAACATCTTCAATGAGCCCATACATCAAATTCTCTGAATCAAACTCCGATATTTTTTTATGCTTTGTCAGGTATTCTTTTTTTTCATCGGCATACTGACTGTAAAGGTAATCAAAAATTGAATATATTTTGCTATCAGTAACTTCAAAATTATTGTATTGTATGTAATCTATTAAATCTGTTATGTTACGCTCCCGCGCCTGCACATTTCCGGTGACAACCAGCACTAAACGCCTTTTGGCTCTAGATACGGCAACATTAATCAAGTAAGGATCATCCGCAAAATCCGAGATTGCATCATCAACGGTCGAGATAATTATATTATCTTTTTCCCTACCCTGAAATTTATGGACGGTTGCTGCATCAACACCGTTTATCTGGTAATTTAACGCCTTCACCTGATTTCTGTACGGCGTGATAATTCCGGTATCATTCAAATCAAGATTATGTCCCGGTATAATCTCATTTTTTATGATATCTATCTGCCTCTGGCTTTGATGATCACGCTCATGATTTCCAATATTTGCTTTTACCACGGACAAAACATCTTCTTCACCATTATCTGCCGTCATAATTATCAATTCACCATTATAGAATTTCTGGTTACAAAAATTAATGATTTTAGGATGACACCTGTAATGCTCTCTCAGCATGGTCTGCGCCACGCCCGGCATAATGTTTAGCACCGACTGCAAAAAACTGTTTGTATAACGATATCCGTCATCAATTTTATATGTATCAAATATTGCCTCTGCTTTATCTTTTACATCCGCTGTAACAACATTAGGCAGCTGTTTAGTATCGCCTACTATAATGGCATTTTTTGCACATGAAAGTGCTAATGCCCCGGTTGCAATGTCAACCTGGGAAGCCTCGTCCATTATAAGATAATCATATATAACATCCTGATTCAGACTGTTTTTGGAAGAAAAAGTTGTACTCAGAACAACCGGATATTCAGACAGAAATTCAGATGATTTTTTTCTTAAATCATCCACCTCAAATTTAGTTCTGCTGCCACGCTTTCCATATACTGATGCGAGTTTATTTTTTAACAGAATCATTGAATCTGTGCAAAGATTCTCCATTAAATCCTTATTAGCATTATTTAGGTATTTTTCTGTCTTATTGATTTCTTCTGTTAACTCTTCTCTGCGGACGATGTAATATTTAAGCTGGAGAATTTCTATTATTTTGCTAATTTCCTGTTTATAAAAATCATGATTCTTTATACCACATGCAAAAAGAGCCCTTATCCTAAACCCTAATCCCACGGTTCCATTGTTTTCGGCAATATCCTGACATTTATTCCACAATAAGAGCAAGGAGCGCGATGAAATCTTTTTGCGGAATTTCACTGTCCCGATAGTTTCCGTTGCGCCTTTTGCATAGTCGGTAAAATAAGCATACTCCGTGTCAAGCTGTGAAAGTTCTTGCTTTAATAATGCCAGGTTTTCCTGCTTGTCAAAAACTTCTTTCAGCCTGATTGACTCTTCGGATATTCTGCCACGAAGTTCGTCACTGTTTCCTTCATATTTCCATGATGTAAAATCAGGATAATCCGCTTTCTGATTCAAAATAAACTCATGCTTATTCTCTGAATTTCCAAGCATAGCCGCCACAAACCCGAGGTTATATTTCGGAGATGCCAGTTTGTCATACACATTTTCGGTTGCAGAATTGTTATTTGATACAATCTGTACCGTCTTTCCCTGCAGCAAAATATTGGCAATAATGTTCAATATCGTCTGTGTCTTGCCCGTACCCGGCGGTCCCTGTATTACACTGATGCGATTTTCCATCGCGTGTTTCACCGCCATGTACTGGCTCTTATTACATCCAAACGGAAAAACCGGTACATAATTTCCCTCTTTGCACTGCCTATTACCCGATTTTAAGTATGACGCCAATGCAGTATTTCTGCCGACAAAAGTTATTTTATCAAACATCTTGGGCAATATTTTTTCACCGGTCTCTTCAACTCTGATTTCGCTGAGATTAGCTATTTCCCTTATGTAACTCAGTACATTCGCGGATTGTTTCTCGCTCAGGCACGACTCCTCCACTTGCAAATCATTGTATCGATACTCTCTCTGGCTGCCGTCTCCAAAACATATACGCCAGTATTTTTCCATATCATCATTAAACTCATATATGGCCTCGACATTAAAAAAAGTGCGTCCATCTCTGCCAACCTTATACCGGTCCGGTTCCAGTGCCTTGGGATTAAATAACTTCTTAACATTATCATATACATAACTATATGTCTTGTCAGTATTAAACTGTACTTCCCATTTATGTGACTTATGGCTGTACTCACAATATTTAACTTCCGAGGTCTTAATCTCGCCCTTTATAATAATCATGGGATGTCTGGTGTTCATAGCTCCTCCTACAAATGAATTCAAATTCAATCTTTTTAAATCCTATTCCTTAAAATCGTCATCCCAGCCAAATTCTATCAATTCAAACCACGAACCACTTAGGTATACTCTATGACCGACTTGCTTTCCAAGCATTTTCTTTTCAATAAGCCATAGCTGACGGCTCTTATCACTTTCGATTGGAATATGATAAGTTACCATTTTATTCTCCTTCTCCATATGTAACTTAATATAACATCCCCAAGTAACAAATTCAGGTTTTCCCAATAAATCCTCAGTTGAACTTTCCTCTTCTATAAAATCAAGATTTGCGATTTCATCACCTTTAATTTCTACATCTTCGTTAGATATTCCGGAATTTATTGTTGGTGTATTATCATCTTCTTCTATTTCTATAGATTCATCCGACGAAATTTCAATATCGTCAATCTCGCCCTTAAGAATTTCACTCAGACGTTTAACCATAATATCTTTAATTTCTGCAGATGAAAGAACGTCTAGTAACGTAGCTCCTCCCACAGCATTAAGATACTGCAATGCCGGTCTGATGTTATCATGAACGCTTAACCTGATGCCGCGATCATTGAAAAATCTAAGCGCATCACAAATACCTTTAAGAATAACTGGATTCGACGCGAATGTATTGCTATAAAAAATATCGCTTATCTTCGTACTTAAATCATTTGCACCGATAGAACCTAACATTTCAAAATGATTAGTCATATTATTTTTATCATACGTTGCACGGCCAACCCACCAACACTTTGAAATTGTGTTTCTATAGAATCCACTACGAGTACCACCTGAGTAAAAGAATCTTGATAAAATTCCTGATGCATCTGTCTCCTTATTCTTTAAGCCTGACACATTGTATCCATGACGTTGTCTCATATATTTATAAAAAGTTCCGTTGCAAAGACCAGCCCACAAGCGTTCATCTGACGCTTGAGACTCACTTAAACTCTTGAGGTTTTTATAAACGATTTTACAATTCAAGAAGTCAATCTCGCCTACCGTCATATCATCAAGTAGCGGTGCCATTTCGAATTCTGGAATATCCATAAATGGTACAAACGGGTTTTCTCCAAATTCTTCTTCCATCCATGAATTATCATCCTTCATATAATAATTCACATATAAACGTCCTATATTAATTTTAAAAAAATCTATTGCTGCTCTCTTCATGAAATATATCTTCATGTTTATTCTCCTAAAATCTCAGGAATACTGAGTAAAGTTTTTCCTATTGGTAACTGAAGCATTTCCTGTATCACTTCAGAAATCATGTCATCGCCATAAATCACATCATCTATAAAACTCTTACCATGCAATGCATAATACTTTTCCATCTTTATGAACCAGTAATCCGCTGTATAATCATCCACACCTTCTGCCCTAAGCACCTCCATCATAAAAGTCAACGCAGGCATTACCAAAAGTGATGACATCATTGGTTGCATGGCACTATTCCCTTTATATGTTATATAAGAGTTATATAAATCATCATCTACCAGAATTTTAATCTTATCCGAATCGAGTTTGAATTTAATAGCATTATGCTCATTCTGATCCATTCTCATCTGCTTAACAACACTAAAAATTGAATCTTTCTCTGCAAGTTCCTCGTAATTCTTAGCAATATGAATTGGATTCATATTGTCATATGCTAAAATAGAGGCCTTATCCAAATTCAATGTGATATCTTCATAATCCACATTCAACGTAGGATTGGTATAATGTCCAATTTTTACTTTAGAAACAATCATTCCGAGAAGGTTAATATCTCCATTCACTCTAGAATTCATAATTCTATACTGTTCAGTATCAGAAAATGTTCGGATTACTGTTCTAAATGCCGTATTAGAGCATTCTATATGAATTACATACTCTGCCTTACCTGTATTAATTAAATTTCGAAGCCCCATATTATTTAAATGCATATCAAATTGAACCAAAATGTCATTTTCTCCTTGCTCAACCAATTTCGCATCAACATAAAATTCGCCCTCTATGTAATCATCAGTATCTTCACATAATACCGGATAAGGAAATAATCTATTTCTAATTTCCATAAACCTTCACCCCCATTGCGTAATTATGCCTTCCATGAACTGTAAAATCTATCAATGATTTTTGATCTGCCACCAAATCTGTAATTATTATTTTTCCATTTTGAGCAGAAGCATTTTCACTTGTAACACTTTGAACCTTTACCGGAAGTGATTTACCATTTTCACCAACGGTGACAATTTCTATTTCCGCATACGATAAATTTTCACTTGATGTTATAATCAATCTATTTTTTCCATCGCCCTTTGTTATTACTCTAGCTGAAACATTCGCCGATTTCACTCCACTAAATACCGTGTCCTTACCATTCTCATCTTTTTCGCCACTTCGTCCCGTTGGCTTTCCACCATTTACACCACTTCGATGTCTGTGACCTAACAATGTACCCATATCTGTAGTACGCCCATTAACTCTGTTTTTCCCTGTGCCTACGCCTTCACTTCTAGCGGAAGAATGCTTTGTTTTTTGAAATGAAATTTCTATACTTTTAGTTGTATCAAGCAATTTTTCCTGAGTTTCTCCTTTTCCATCATCTTCTGTATGCGCAGAAGTATTAAAACAGTCACCTACATCTATAGCCGTTTCTTCTCCTGATGATTCCTCTAGTTTTTTACAGATTATATCCTTTACCCAATCTTCAACCTCTCTTTTGTACTGTCTAGCTAAATCTGGATTGTTATGACGCTGTGGATCCCAGCTATTATGCTGTGGGTTCTCCATTTTTCTAAAGAACATGTTTAATTTATCACCCTTCAATTCCAAAATTCCAGTATATGAAATTCCTTTAGGCAGTCCCTTAATTTCAGCAATTTTCATGCCTGATTTACGAACAACAAGTATCTTTTTATTCATATCATTAGCATATAGGAGTCTTAGTCTAAGTTGTCCCATACCATGAAAGTCATATATTTCTTCTATCACATTCTCTATTTTTGCAGTGAGAATTTTATTAAAACAATATGCATTCTTTGCTACTTTCTGGTTTCTGGCAATTACCGTATTCAGATGTTGTCTATCAATAATTTCATTTTCAATCTGTACGCTAAGCTGTCCATAATAAATTGACATGAGAAAATTCTCTAAAATCTCTCCTGTCATTATTTCAACCCAGGATTTTGCACCAACTGTTACCCAATGAAATCCAGGAATAAATACGTCAGTACCTACTTCGCTTCTCTTATAAATCACATCAAGCTGTTCAAACTTGTCTACCGGTACATTCTTTATTGGATTCCCATAAAAACCTGTAGCTCTTCTGACAGGATCTTCATCACCATAGCTTTCATCTATAAATGCCATAAGATTTGCAACACCTTGTGCAGCAATATTTCCTTCCAAATCCTTAGTTCTATAAAACACAGTCTGCAAATCTGAATTTACAAATGCCGCAGCCTTACCAATACCATAGCTACCGGCCGCAACACCATTATTCTTTACATTTACACCTGTACTTTTTACTAAACCAACCCACGGAGTTATACTTTCTGTATCAAAAGCACCTTGCAATCCAATGGTATTAAAATCACTTACTCGAAGAACAAAAAGCTTATCACTCTTAAGAATTTTAATAGCTTTGTTAGTAAACTCATCAATATTCTCATTGTGACTGTTTTTCCAAAATTCATCGCATTTTCTGATAATGCTTAAGAGTTCTATTGTTCCAGGAAAATTTATAGTTTTTACGAGCTCGCGTTTGAACTCAACCCTTACCGGCTCATTTTCATCATTTACAGCATCCAATGAATTTTGGCAAATCTCTCGCGCTAAAGCCTGAAGCGGATCACCCTTAAACCAAGCCAGACCCGGATTTGAAAACCCTTCGATTTGTCCATTATTTCGTGACGGAAAATTCCATTTAATCACTATGTAAAACCTCCTCAATATAGTAACCACATTATAACTACTTCTTTATAACAATTTCTTTAGCCTTGCCATCTCATCTTCAGACAAAGTTACACCTTTTCCCATTTTCTTATGTTCCGGTGCCCAATCTCTGATATCATATTTAGGTTCTCCACCATTCCATGAAATCATATTTAATTCCTTTGTCCAACCCTTAGCGCTCTCTGAAAGAGTGCCAATATGTTCAACTATTTCATATTTAAAATCCGACATGAATTCTCCTTTCACTATCCATCTAAAACCTATTCACATACTGCTTTATCCAACGCTGGATCATTCATAATATTTAGCAAGCTCTGATAGCTGTCAACATCATGGTAAACCACATTGTCAGTTGATATCTCATTAAAGAGCTTTCTTGCACACATTATTTTTGCCTTTTCAATCGGTCTCAGCTGCATAGATTCCATGGTACCCTTCGTCTCTGCCACAAAAAATATATGCTTTACTGTTCCTTCATTAAACGCAATTGCCCAGTCAGGACTATAATTTCCAACAGGTGTTGGAATTGAGAATCCTTTTGGAAGCTTTGCGTATACACATACTTCTGCTGCTCCATCCAAATCCTCTGCAAATTTACGTTCTACACTCTTATCAGCACTTCCATCGGTAAATACATATGGCTGAATGTGCTTCTCAGCCTTAAAAGCTTTATCTATTGTTGTATGTTTCTCAGCTGTAAATATCTCACTATCATACTTGCCTTCAAGCTGGTCATAAGATATGTGATCAACTATCATAGTGGCTTTTTGTTCCTTAATCAGCCTTGTAACTTTAGTAATAAATTCTTCCGGATTATTCTTATACATCTCAAATTTATCTTTACGAATTCCCTTAAGAATAGCTGCTATTGTTCTTCGAGTAAGTATCGTTGCCTCTGCCACCTTACCAATCAGATCATATTTTATCTGACTGGTTTCAAAATGCTTAAGTACTGTTGTATCAGACTTTGCACCTTTAAATGAATCTCCGGATTTAATTACATCAGCTGATAATGTATCTTTCTGCTCTGAAACCGATGTAGTATATTGCAGCATTGACACATATAATTCTGCATCTATTGCGTCTATCGCTTTCTTTATAAGCTCATTACTATCGAATGATACTGTATAAGCATACTTATGATTGATATATCCCCATAAAGTCTGGAATTCTTTCTTATAGAAATTATCATTCAAATCATTGCCCAGTATTTTAGTTTCGTTACCATTATCAATCATGTCATCAAGTATCTTGTCATTAAATACACTCTGAACCAATTTGTGAATGCTTTCAGTATACATAACTAAATGTTCCGGAAGCGGAGCCAGACGATTATTTTCCAAATCCGCATGATATTGTTCAGTAATATAATCGTTGCCATCCATTGTTACATAATCATTCTTTGTCAGATACTGATATATCATTGCAGCCTGCTGTTTATTAAGTTTTTCTGTATTTCCATTAACCTTCACAGTTTTGCCTGTAAAATAGTCAATAGATGCCCTTCTTGGTCTGTCATACAAATCAGTCTTTATCTGTTTCTGAAGATCTGTTACAAACTCCTTATAGCTTTCACTTGCTATTACAGTAAGTTTATTGATTTTATGTACCATAGACTTTCCAACACTCTGTTCATCCATCCTGAAGCCATCCTGATTTACACAAAGTCTTAATCCTCTACCAACTTCCTGTCTCTTTCCGGTTGTACTGTCACTATGCTTCAAAGTACAAATCTGAAATACATTCGGATTATCCCATCCTTCTCTAAGTGCTGAATGCGAGAAAATAAATCTGGTCGGCTCCGCAAAGCTAAGAAGCCTTTCCTTGTTTTTAAGAATAAGATCATATGCGGATATATCATCCGAAAAATCCGAACCTCTTTTTACCTCACTATCGACTGCATGTCCTTTTTTATCTATAGAAAAATAACCTTTATGAGTATCTTTTACATCAATATTCTTCAAATATTTCTGATATGGTGTATCTAATATAGTAATATAATCATTAACAATATCGTTATATTCCTGTTCAAATATCTGACCATATTCTCCAAGGATTTCTTCGCCATCTTCATCATACTGGCGATACTTTGCCACTTCATCAATGAAGAATAAAGACAATGTCTTGATTCCTCTGTTAAGAAGTTCCTCTTCCTTCTCAAGATGAGACTTTATTGTTTCCCTGATCTGTACACGGCGCATATCCTTTTCAGATATGTCTCCAACTACATCGCCTCTGTGAATTACTTCTCCATTTGTGAATGTAACAGTTCCTGCAATCGGATCAATCTCAGATACTCGATATCCTTTATACTGCTCCATGTTATTTGATATTTCATACAAATTATCATCCACATCAAAAATTCGCGACTCATGATTAATGCCTTTAATCTTATAGTCCTTCTCATACTCAATTCTGGCTCTTGGCGCATGATTCTGAGATATAATAATGTCTTCCAGATATAAATAATGATCTGTACCGCGAAAATTCTTTACCTGAAATCCCTTAACCTCAATTTTCTTTACAAGGTGCTGATTATATGCATCCACCGCATCCAGCGCATATACAAGGTTATGGTGTTTGGCATGTGTTGCAGAGTAATTCAATGTAAACAATGGATTAAAGTTTTTAAGTGCTTTCTGCGTTGCATCTCCACCCATCTTCTGAGGCTCATCCAATATAATAATTGGATTATTAGCTTTTACAACATCTATCGGACGTCTGCTGCCAAACTCGTCTCTCTTATCATAAATAATACGTGCTTCTTTGCTTTTTCCGCCCTCTTTCATGGAAGTATTAAATGCCTGCATATTGATAATCATGACATTTATTCCGGCATTACTTGAAAATGAATCCAGCTGATTCAGATTACTGCTGTTATAGACAAAAAATCTGGCTTTCTTACCGTAATATTCCATAAAATGATCCTGTGTTATTTCAAAAGATTTCTTAACGCCTTCTCTGATAGCAATAGATGGAACCACTACAATAAACTTTGACCAGCCGTAACGCTTATTCAATTCAAACATTGTCTTTATATAAACATAGGTCTTACCGGTACCGGTTTCCATCTCTATATCCAGCGAGCAAGCCCCCATGCTATCAACAAGAGAATCAGATATCATGACATTATTGTTCTGTTGCACATCTTTAATATTTGCCAACACCATATCAGACGAAATCAACAGATTTTCATTCTTAAATCCTGACTCATCAAAATCATCCGTATAATCCAATATTTCATGCTCGTTATTACTAACGAATGACATCTGCGAATATTCTTGTTTTTCTCTTTTATTACCTATATCTCTACGATAAGATACATTGTCTATAAAAGGTTGTCCCTTAAAACAATTAACAACACTATCAACAGCATCTGTCTGGTACTGCTGAATTTTAAAATTGAATTTCAAAACATGTACCTCCGTTATTTTTTCTCTATCTTAATATTTTTTGCACTTTGCGTCAGTTCATCCACTATATGTTCTTCACTTTCCTGAAGCCTATGAGAATTATATATTTGGTATTGTTCCAATGCATACTTCTTAGCTTGTTCAGCTGATACATGCCCTGCCCCATATAGAATATTTCTTCCTGTCATATTTAAGAATGAATTTAACTTTTCTTCCCAATCTTTCATATACATCGGGATATGTCTTCTTGCCTGATCTTCTGCGAAATCAAGATACATAGTAACTACACGATTCAGTTCTGACATTTCTTCTTCATTCAGATAATTTTTTGCTATATCTACATCCTTTTTGCGAACAACAGCACCTTCAAATGCTGTCAATCCCATATTGTCCTTAGTTGCATCCGCTCTTTGCATAATCAATTCTGCCGCAGTATGTCCATGTACACCATAGTGGATTTTATTCTGAACCGTTTTAAAAAATAATTTAGCTTCTTCATCATTACTATTGTAATCTATGGATGTTTTGTAGATTTCACATATCTTCTGATAAAATCTCTTCTCGGAAGCACGGATATCGCGAATTCTTTCTAATAATTCATCAAAATAATCGGCTCCAAATTGTTTTGGATTCTTTAATCGCTCATCATTCATAGCAAAACCTTTTCTGCTATATTCCTCCAAAACTCCTGATGCCCAATTTCTAAAATGAATACCAACATTAGAACGTACTCTATATCCGATTGCTAAAATCATCCGAAAATTATAATGTTTTTTATTTCTTTTTATCTGCCTATTTCCCTCAGTTTGAACTTGTAAGAATTCCTTACAAGTTGAGTTTTCATCAAGTTCACCATCTTTATAGATGTTCCTGACATGCATAGTAATATTTTGTGGTGTTGTATTATACATTTTTGCAATTGCTGCCTGACTCATCCAAATATCATCATTAAAAAAATAAACATCGACCTTAGTATCACCTTTTTCATTTTGATAAATCAGCATATCTCCAAATTCTGATACTTCAAACTTTTTTTCCATTACAGCACCTTCCTTACTGTCTCTGGACTTATTGACGCAAATATCTGGTCAAAGTTGGTTGCTACGCTGTCATTTGCCATGGAACTATCCCTAAATACTGCATAATAAGGCTTTTTCTCTGCAACAGCCTTCACAGTTTCTTCTGTAACATCCTTATCAAAACAAGCTATTAAAAATCCATCTGCCACATTAAATACCTGTTTTCCTGCTATGGTTGTTTCCTCAATTTTGCTTGAAAGTAACACACCTAAATCAAGCATAACCTGGAATAATAAATCTTCTGGAGTTCGGTCTTCCTTGATGTTATCAGCATATGCATCAAATAATGATTGCTGAGTTTCGGACGGATTATAATATACATCTTTCATATTTGAGGAATCTATTTTTAATACCCTAAACCCAACATCAATATTACTATTTGTTTGTAAATATATCTTGCCCGCTCTACGCAGACGTTCTTTTCCTATCTCACATATATTCTTATATCCCGCTTTGTATGCATCTGATTTCTCATCACATAATTCCGGTAACTGTATTAAAATATATTTTGCTCTTATACCATCTAAATTTCTTTGCATTACCGCATCACCAGTTGTCGCAGAACCAGAAAAGAAATCTAAAATAATATCATCCTCTCCAACCTGACAAACTTCAGCTAAATACTCAATTAATGAACTTGGTTTTGCAAAAGTAAATGGAATATCCAATTTTTTTAATTCGTGAGATGCTTTTTGATTAATATGGTCTTCAATAAAACTATTAGGTGTTGCGGTACATTTATCAATAACGTCATTCAAATAAGTTTTAGTATATGCATTCCACAATGTCTCTTTTCCATTTTCTCCCACTACATTCGATGACTTTCCCTTTTTGACTACAATTGAATCCTTCTTTTCTAAATATGACTGATATGACCATCTCCAAACCTTATCTCTTCCGCTTGCAGGTGCTACATGTGCGCCATCCTTAACTTGATCTGGGAAAACATCTCCTGGCGGAATAATAAAACTACCATCAGGACATTCAATATAATAACGTTGATTGTTACATCCCCTCATGGGGTCTAAACTTGTCATATACAATCTTACAAGTTGATAACGTTCCCCTTTTCTAGGACCTTTATCTTCTATTTGGTTATATGATTTATAATTAATTCCTCCAAAAAATGAAGGACACATATTAATATTTTTCGCATAGGTCAATATATAATCAAAATTTGGTGCCCAATAATCTCCTTGATTATTTGCTTTTTTCGATATTCTTCCAGCACATCCAACAAAATTGCTTTCTCCAAATATCTCGTCACATATTTTTCTCAAATTATGTACTTCATTATCATCGATACTAATAAAAATAACTCCGTCATCTCTTAATAGATTTCTGGCTAATTTAAGCCTTGGATACATCATATTTAGCCAATCAGTATGGAATCTTCCATTTGACTCATTATTATTCCTAATGTCAAATAATAAATTTCCATTTTTATCATAAACTTTGCTTGTATCCGCAAAATCATACGATGTCATGGAAAAATCATCATCATAAACAAATGAATCATTGCCTGTGTTATATGGAGGATCAATATAAATCATTTTTATTTGTGCTAAATACGTCTCTTGCAAAAGTTTCAACACATCAAGATTATCACCTTCAATATATAGATTACGAGTATCATCAAAATTTACACTCTCAGTCCGTACAGGACGCAATGTTGCATTTATTGGCGCATTTGCATTTACTATTGCTTTTCTTTTTCCTGGCCATGTAAACTGATATCTTTCCTCTGTTGTAGGAATCACCTCTGTTTGTAATTCCTGCTTTAACATGTCAATGTCCACACCCACTTTTTTTATTGAATTTCCATTTGAATCATAACCAACAACTATTTCTTTTCCTACCTGTGGAAATAATTCCAAAATTCTATCAATATTATATTGTACACAATCCTTCGACGACATACTTAATCTTTCCATTTTATTTTCCTTCCTTGACAACTGTTCTTAAAGGTACTCCTCTAGTTATTTTCCAAGCCATAAGTCCATCAGTACTTCTGCCAGAAACAAATTGAGCCGCACCAGACGGACTAGTAAATTCTACATTTTTTTAAACAATTCCCTCTTCATCTACAATTTTGCCATCACTTCTGCAATTAATCACACTGGCATAAGGACGAAAATTTTCTTTCATTTGCTTTGTTATCTTACTTCCTTTTAGCACAGTTACTTTTCCATCATCATAAATTGCCTTAGCATTATACGGATCATTTGTTCTATTGCTATACATATAAACTTCCATTACAATTTCTCCAACCGTTTTTGACATAATTTAACTCGTTGCGCCATCTTGAATTTTTTCTTTGCCTGTACTTCTTTGCGAGCCTTAAGTTCCAAATCAGCTATCTGCTTTCGGAGTTTTTCTTTTTCAGCTTCCACATTTATCTGCTCTACCAATGTATTTCCAGCCTGCACATCAATTCCTGATACCTGTGTAACAAAATTATTCCACACACCTCCCAAGTCAAGGCCATTCAGCTTTAAAGAAATCTCTTCTTCATTCTTCCAGTCCGATTTCAGCAGGCGTGTCTCATATATTGCAAGCTGGTATGCATTCTCATAATGCAGCACAATCAACAGCTTTTGCCCGAAGAGTTTTGATATCATGATAATATTTTTATCATCATACTCTCGGCTTTTAAGTTCTATCTGAATTACAAATATTGCAGCTATATCCTCCGTTGCCTTAATATTCACAGAAGCTTCTGATATCTCATTTGTAATAATCATACGGCTTATATCAGCATCAAACTTATCCCTTTTATTTCCTGATAATTCCGCTGCATATCTTTCATAGATTAGTTTTTTATGTAATGGTTTCCTAATCTCAGATGCTTTGGGCAAGTCAAACATATGAACACCTCCCTACTTTATGACCAGAAAGCTTATCAGTTCAAAATCATCTAATCCATTTATTGTCTCAGATAGAAAACTCATCTGTTTACCACTTAAGAAACTATCCATTTCACTCTCATCTTTCACTTCAATGATGGACGCAATGGCATCTCCAAGTAAATCCGAGTATTTGTCCATTTTACGACCATCATCTGTTTCATCATTGAATTTAGCACATAGTTCTTTATCCGGTTCCTTTTTTCCTTTACATAAAAGTCTGAAAGAATCCAACATTTCCTTTGGTGAAAGATGATCTATGATTACATCTCCTTCTTCTGACATATACACCATATAAAAAGGATGCAGCCTGTTCTGGCTGTTGATATTTACCTCATTCTTTATGTTTCTAAGCACATATATTACCCCTGCCGGCAATTCTTCCGTTGCTTTTACCACAGCATTCATTCCATGCGGTGCCTTTTCAATCTCAGGATGTGTCTTAATATAATCAAGCAAGTCCAGTCTGAACTCATTCAACCCAAGATCCATAATTGATATTCCGGATGACATATCTTCAATATCTACAACTTCTTCTTGAAGCTTTTCAAGCTGGCGTTTCCTATATTCCAACTCTCCTTGTTCCTCAGGGCTAAGCACATTTTCTCCACCTGGGCCAGCCATATCCACGATTTTCATTCGTGTCTCTACTCTGGCTTTAAGATTAATATATTCGTCAAGCGTTATATCCGGCCAGAAGTTTACTAACTGAATGCGTTTATTCCTGCTTCCGATTCGATCTATTCGTCCGAATCGCTGGATAATACGCACCGGATTCCAATGTATATCATAATTAATCAGATAATCGCAGTCCTGCAGGTTCTGACCTTCAGATATACAATCCGTTGCTATCAATATATCTATTTCCGCTTTTTCATCCGGTAATAATAGCTCTTTTCCCTTTGATAGCGGCGAGAAGCATGTTAGCACCGTATTTAAATCTGTTCTTAATCCTTTGATTGTGGTTTTTCCATCAACCGATCCGGTAATAATTGCTGAGTCTAATCCATATTTTTTCTTCACATATACACTTACCGTATCATACAGATAGTTTGCTGTATCCGCAAAAGCAGTAAATATGATTATCTTCTTGTTTCCGGGATTAATCGGATGTTCCTGTTTTTCATCAATCACATCAAACAATGTCTGTAGCTTACTGTCATGCTCAGGTGTTATATCTGCAATCATTGCAAGAAGTAAATCCAGTATTTCCTTATCTCTTTCAAGTTCGCGTCTCCATGACTGATAATCCATGTCCGCAATATCAATTTTTACTTTTTTTCCAATCGCAAACACATCATCATTCTGGTCATCGCCATCCAAGTCCATATTGGTAATATCATTCAGATTCAATAAAGGTTTGTCGTAACCGTGTTCAAAGTCCGCAATACGTTGTATTGTATCGGTAATAAGGTCATTAATACGCTTTAATGTCAATCTGAATGAATATACGGAACTTTCCATTCTCTTCATAAGGTTGATTGACATCAATCTTCTGATACCCTGTTCACGACCGGACTGTGTGAGTCCTCCCTTTACATGATTTGAATCATATACATCTTTATATTTAGCCAATTTACTTGGCAAAATATAATCCGTTGGTGTATATATGCATAATCCAAGCAAATTTAACTGTTCAAAAATCTCATTATAATTAATAGCATCGCTCAAATCTGTAAGTCCCGGTCTTTTTGATATCGGCAGATTTCTCTCCGGAAATGTTCCAATATCAGATGTATCATAATATTTTTGGATATGCTTTCTTGAGCGTGCAATCGTAACACTGTCAAGCAGCTCGAAGAAATCAAAATCAAGCATTTTCAGTAATCTGTTAGTAGTCCGTTCATCCGGCTCCATTTTACTCCATGTATTGAATGCAATCTGTGCCTGTTTAAAAATATCCTCTATGCTCTTTTTCGTATTAAGTTTTTCATCAAGTAATCTACTCTCTCCCTCATACGCAAGCGCAATCTGATTTTTCAAATCTACAAAACGGTTATTTACCGGTGTTGCAGACAACATCAGCACTTTTGTCTTAACGCCTTTGCGTATAACTTTATTAAGGAGCTTCAAATATCTGTTTTCTTTTTCATCCTCACCGGATATTTTGCCACCATTACGAAAATTATGTGATTCATCAATTACAACCAAATCATAATTTCCCCAATTTACCATACCAAGCTCCATACCATTGGAGTTTCCTGATTCCCTGCTTAAATCTGTATGAAACAAAACATCATAGCGCATACGATCGGCTGCAATCGGATTGTTTATATAATTGTACTTATACGTATTCCAGTTGTTTGCCAGTTTCTTGGGGCATAATACGAGTACGGATTTATTTCGATTCTCGTAATACTTTATTACTGACAAAGCTGTGAATGTTTTACCCAGACCTACTGAATCGGCTAAGATACATCCATTATATTTTTCAAGCTTATTGATGATTGCTAATGCTGCATCTTTCTGAAAATTATAAAGCATTCCCCATATCTTGCTTTCTTTAAAGCCTGTTGCTTCATTAGGCAGAACATCTTCTGAAACATCTTCAAGAAATTCATTAAAAATATTGTACAATGTCACAAAATACAGATAATCCGGAGAGTTTTCATTATACACGGTAGTAATGTTTCCGATCACCGCCTCTGTCACATCTTTAAGTTTTGATTCATCATTCCATAATTGTTCAAATAATTGCAAGTATGCCGTACTCATTGGAGCTTCTGATTTCTGCACCATATAATAAGCATTATTTCCACGTTCGCATCCCAAATCAACCGTTGTAAATCCATTCAACGGCATATAGCTTTTATCGTCTACAGTCATAAAGCCTGTCATATACTCATTAGTAACATTTGTCTTAAAAACAGCCTTTTTACGTATCCACTCCGCGCATTCTTTTGCTATTGCTTTCTGAGTCATCTCATTACGAAGCTTTACTTCAAATTCTGTTCCATACAGATTTTGTTCACGTTCTCTCTTAGGTATATAAAACTCTCTTTTTTCACACTTTGATTCCGAATTAATAAATGTTGGTGATGTAAATATAAATCTAAGTTCATCTAAGTTCTTAAGTTCTTTCTTCAATTCTGCAAACGCATATATTGAGAAACAAGCTGCCGCAATTGACATCTTGCTTCCTTTATGTACTTCTGAACTCAAATCTTCTTTCAATTTTCTATTTATGTTATCTATTAGTTCCAATTCTGTACTCTTCTCTCCTAGTGTGTAATTAATTACGCTTTTTAGCAGTTAAATCGGATGCATTGATACTATCCACAATATCTGCAATAAACAGGCTTTTCTTTTTACTATGTTTGTTTATGCCTAAGACTACTCCATGCATAAATAGATAACTAAAAAGAATAAATACAAAAGAAAATGCTGCCCCTATTTTTATATTATCCGACACATTTAATTGAGCAACAACTGAGATAAATATACTGATTATTGCGGTCATGGTAGTAATAATAAATTGTATAT